>ERZ1031467.222-NODE-222-length-16766-cov-13.659925_pt1 | contig 16766 bp, 17 predicted proteins | sample MGYA00517105_ERZ1031467 | MGnify/ENA primary metagenome ERZ1031467 (study PRJEB33719, sample SAMN04261155) | wastewater metagenome | biome: rural village; feature: human; material: feces | host: Homo sapiens | place: El Salvador | collected 2013-01-07 ...
TGAGGGAATGCTCTTGCCAGATGAAAAATATGTTGATGCTCAGAAGTTGAATAGTAATCTAAAGTGTCAACATAGAGAGCTACAAAAATATTGTATTGCAGAAATATCAAATTTCAATAAACTTATCGCAATGTCCAATGACCAATCAATACCTATTTTTGAATTAAGTAATAAAGGTATGCAAGAGGGGCAAAGAAAGACTCTTGGATGGTTTAAGGCACTCTTTGAATTAATAGCAGATAAGATTATTTTAATGACTTCAGATGAGAAATCCTAAAAATACTTGGAATGCCAATCTGCAAAATATTAAGCGAATGCATTGGTTACATGAGCAGTTGGTAAATATAGTTCCTGCAATGGATATAAGCGATATATTGCGCTCCGAATACGTACTTATTGTGAGTGCATTTGATTGCTATATACACGATGTTGTTTTGCAAGGAATGTCAGAGATGTTTTGTGGAAATAGAACTGAATGTAAAAACTTTACTGATTTTTGCATACCAATGTCCACTGTGAAAAAATTGTTGGAAACTTCAGATGTTTCGGTAAGAGAAAGTATATACAATGCCTCTGTAAAGAAGATTTTATCTAAAGATAGCTATCAATCTCCCAAAAGTGTAGAGTTTGCTTTAAGTATTGTAAACATGAAAAAAGTATGGTCTAAGGTAGGGAAAAAGATAGGAATGTCAACAGAAGATGTTAAAACTAATTTGGGGCTGATTATTTTACGCAGGAATAAAATAGCTCATGAGGCTGATATTGAGAATTTAGTGTCTATGAAAAAGTCAGAAATTGAGAGAACGGATGTAGAAGAAGTTCTATCATTTCTCGATAATGTCGTATTGGCAATAGATAAAATCCGTAATGAAGGATGAATCTATCATTATGATATAGATATAAAGGATACAAACATATTAAAACACAATATCATTATGAATGATTTTAAGAATATAAAAGTAGCAGTAGCCGGTACCGGCTACGTAGGTCTGAGTATAGCAACCCTGTTATCTCAGCACCATCATGTAACAGCAGTAGATGTAATCCCAGAGAAGGTGGAGAAACTCAACAATAAGATTTCTCCAATCCAGGACGATTACATCGAAAAGTACTTGGCAGAAAAGCCATTGAACCTCGTGGCAACCCTTGACGGCAAATCAGCCTATAAGGATGCAGACTTCGTAGTGATTGCAGCACCAACCAACTACGACCCAGTGAAGAACTACTTCGATACAACCCATGTAGAAGAAGTCATCGACCTGGTTCTGGAGGTAAACCCAGATGCAGTGATGGTCATCAAGAGTACCATCCCTGTAGGTTACACCCGCAGCCTCTATTTGAAGTATGCCAAGAAGGGCGTGAAGAAGTTCAACCTTCTCTTCTCTCCAGAGTTCCTTCGTGAGAGCAAGGCACTCTATGATAACCTTTACCCAAGCCGTATTATCGTAGGCTATCCAAAGATTATCGAGCGCCCAGAGTTTGCAGAGGAGAACGAGGCAATCAAGTCAGTAACCAATGTCGAGATGTTGAAGGAAGCAGCCAAGACCTTCGCCGCTCTGCTCCAGGAAGGCGCCATCAAGGAGAACATCGATACCCTCTTCATGGGTATGAAGGAAGCTGAGGCAGTCAAGCTCTTCGCCAATACCTATCTGGCACTCCGAGTAAGCTATTTCAATGAGTTGGATACATACGCAGAGGTAAAGGGACTCGATACCAAGGCAATCATCGATGGTGTAGGTCTTGACCCACGAATCGGCACCCATTACAACAACCCAAGCTTCGGATATGGTGGTTATTGCCTGCCAAAGGATACCAAGCAGCTCCTGGCAAACTATGCCGATGTTCCAGAGAACCTGATAGAGGCAATCGTAGAGAGCAACCGTACCCGTAAGGACTATATCGCTGATGCCGTACTCCAGAAGGCAGGCTATTACAGCTATGCCGATGCCAACAGCTATGATGCCAGCAAGGAGCACAACTGTGTGATTGGTGTCTATCGCCTGACCATGAAGTCAAACAGCGATAACTTCCGCCAGTCAGCCATCCAGGGCATCATGAAGCGTATCAAGGCAAAGGGTGCTGAGGTAGTCATCTACGAGCCAACCTTGGAAGAGGGTAGCACCTTCTTCGGTAGTAGAGTAGAGAACAACCTCGAAGCCTTCAAGGCACAGAGCCATGCCATCATCGCCAACCGTTACGATGCTTGTCTGGATGATGTAAAGGATAAGGTTTATACTAGAGATATCTTCCGCAGAGATTAGTCTGTTTTGGAAATGTACTTAATCTATAATTTGTGATATGGCTTATGCACCAATAGTGGTGTTTGGATTCAATCGTCCTGATGCCCTAAAGAATACGATAGCTTCGCTTCTGAATAATGAGGAGGCGAAGTTCTCTGATCTTTTCGTCTTTGTGGATGGACCACGGGAAGGAAAAGCAGGAGAAAAGGAAAAAGTAGAAGAAGTGAGAGAGTATGTAAGGTCAATTAAAGGCTTTAAAACTCTCCACTATACTTTTTCCGAGAAAAATAAAGGACTTGCCGACTCTATTATTGGAGGGGTAAGTCAAGTAATTAACCAATATGGTAAGGTCATTGTTCTGGAAGATGACTTGGTCTTGATGCCTAATTTCCTGAACTTTATGAATCAAGGATTAGATTATTATGAGAAAAATCAAGAGGTGATGTCTGTCTGCGGTCATAGTTGCAAGGTCAAAACTCCAGCTGATTATCCATACGATGCTTATTTCTTCACTCGTTCATCTTCCTGGGGATGGGCAACATGGAAAGATAGATGGAATTTAGTGGATTGGAAGCTGAATGATTGGGATTCTGTTGTTGCTAATCGTAAAGCTTTTGTTAAGAGTCAAGGTTCTGATGTCTTTAAGATGCTCAGAGATTGTAAGCTAGGCAAGAACCATTCTTGGGCAATTCGTTTTTGTTATGCTCAATTTGTACAGAACAGATTAAGCGTTATACCAAATAAGAGCCTTGTTGATAATGAAGGTTTTGGTGGCGATGGAACTAATTGCAAGCGATACAGTAGATTCAAGTTTGAGTTAAATGAGACAAAAGAACATAAAAGCTTTCATCTTCCTTCGGTTGTGAAGCTCTGTCCGTCAATATTCAAGCAAGCATTGTGGTATCATTCAATTCCGATGAGAATATGGAGTAGAATAATGTATATAATAAAATGATTGTTTATAAGTGGATACACTTGATATTATTTGTATGAATATGAAGTCGAAAATATTGTTTATTATGCACATGCCTCCACCAGTACATGGTGCTGCTATGATGGGGAAGTACATCCATAACAGTAAGTTAATCAATGATAAATTTGAATGTCATTATATAAATTTGACTACTGCCAAAAGCCTTCAAGATATAGGTAAGAGTGGTATTAAGAAGTTGTGGAAATTCGCTTGTCTGCTTACTAAAATAGTGAAAAGACTTGTTGGTATTCATCCGCAAATGGTATATGTAACTCCCAACTCTCATGGTGGAGCTTTTTACAAAGACTTTGTGGTTGTAGAACTTATCAAACTCCTGGGATATAAGGTGATAGTGCATTACCATAATAAGGGTGTGGCTACTTGTCAAGACAAATGGCTTGATGATAAGCTATATCGCATATTCTTCAAGAATATTAAGGTCATTCTATTGGCTGATGCATTATATCAGGATGTTGAGAAGTATGTTAAGAGAGAAAATGTATTTATTTGTCCTAATGGTATTCCAACATCATTAGACGTAGAACCAACTTCCGAGCGAAATAACGTTATTCCTCAGTTGTTGTTTTTATCTAATTTACTAGTTGATAAGGGAGTATTAGTACTTCTTGATGCGTTAAAGATCTTGAAGGAAAGGGGATATTCTTTTATTTGTAACTTTGTTGGAGGTGAAACTGCAGAGATTGATGCTACTCGTTTTGTTGAAGAGGTAGAGAAAAGAGGTTTGAATGATATGGCTGTTTATCTAGGCAAGAAATATGGGGCAGAGAAAAACGAGGAATATCGCAAATCTGATATTTTCGTTTTTCCGTCTCTGAATGAAGCCTTTCCTTTAGTAATTTTGGAAGCTATGGAGTTTAAACTTCCAATCGTAGCTTCTGATGTAGGTGGTGTTACAGCTGAAGTTCAAGACAGAGTAAATGGTTTAATATGTGAACCTGGCAATACAGATGCATTTGTAGAAAGTATATCTAAGCTTCTTGATGATAGTGAATTGAGAAAGAGAATGGGAGAAATGGGGTATAAGAAGTTCAAAGAAAGTTTCACTCTAAACTCATTTGAAAATCGATTCGCTGATAGTTTGCAATATGAATGTGGGGGGCAAGATTGACTCTAGCTTATTTCCATGGGAAAAAGTATAAAGAGGAAAAAGAAGCATTCTTAAGAATGCTGATATTTTCATTTTCCCAACATTGAATGAGGCTTTTGGGTTAGTCTTGCTTGAAGCTATGGAGCATGCTCTTCCTTGTATAGCAACTGACGAAGGTGGTATTTCTGATATTGTCGATGAAGGTGAAACTGGATTTATAGTAAGTAAGCGAAATGCCAATATTCTTGCTGATAAGATAGAATATCTTCTTATTCATCCAGAGGAAAGAATGAGAATGGGTAAAAATGGTTATCGCAAGTTTTATGATAAGTTCACCCTCAGTAAGTTTGAAGAGTCGATGGTTGATATCCTGAATGATTGTCTTCATTCTGATAAAGCATATTAGCTTGGTTACGTTTTGTTCAATATTCAATACTTCATTATGAACCAGATTGCTATCATATTATATTCAAATCCTAAAGATCCTACTAAGTCTGTCATTCCCAATAACAAGAAAATTGTTTTGGAGTGTGATAATCTGGAAATTCTTGAGGATATTAGGCATAAACTCCAGTATGAAACAGATATATGCCATTTTTTTAGTGCAGGAGCTTTGATTCAAGTTTCTCAAAAAACAAAAATGGTTTTCAAATATATCTATGACAATTATCATTGCCAGTTACCTCGACTGATGCAATTAGTTAAATATTTGGAGAAGTTCGAGGAAGGTGAAATGTTTTACTACTTTGATGGTGAACGTTCTTCTATCGAACAAAGATTAACAGCAATTCAATGCTTGCCTTATTTTCCAACAAATGGCTTTGTGACAGTGATTCATAATAAATTCTTCCATTATTATACTATGATGGGATTTATGTTTAAACACTATTCTTTTGGATTTGATGATATTGAATGTAAAGTTGGTGAAGAGGATAAGAATAAACGTTGTTGCCGATTCTGCAATTCTACTGGTAAAAGTAATTTCCGACATATAGCTCATGCTATTCCTGAAGCTTTGGGAAACAAATTGCTGTTTTGCAATGATGAGTGTGATTCATGTAATAGTAAATTGGCTTCTGTAGAAAATAATTTTGTGCACATGATGGATATTCGTCGAGTACTCCACAGAGTGCCATCAAAGAAAACGTCTAAAGCGATTTCTCTCTACGGAGAAAACTATACGCTTCTCACAGATGGCGAACAAGGCATTCCTATCTTGTATGTGAAAAAAGAGATGTTGACTCCCCTGGGGGATGGTATGTATTCTTATCGTTTGAAAAATAGCTCGGAGGTGACCAATGAAGGTATATACAAAGCATTGGTAAAGATGGTTATTGATTTGGTTCCTAAATCAGAACTTGATCATTTCAGAAATACCATAGAATGGATAAATGGAAATCAAATTGACCCAATCTTGCCGAGTGTGTATTATGCCATTCGCTCAAAAGGGGAAAAATTTTATATGCAACCGCGATTGGATTTGTTTTTCAATACTCAGCAGAATTACAGTGATTCGCCTTATTGTACGGCTATTCTTTATACAACAGATGTTCAATACATTTTTGTTGTGCCCTTTGTTGATATAGACATGGGGCAATTCAAAGATAACGACCAATTGATAGGACATTGGAAACGAATGTTTGAAATGCTACATCAAAGAGTATGGATAGAACAAAACACATCTGATACTCATCCTGCATATACTTGGCTTGATTTTGAATTTTCAATAAACGATAGGACAGTGCGTATTCTAGATGGTACAGACAACATATTCAAAAAGTATAAAACAGAAGAGGAGAAATGGAAATTAAACAATTATCAATTTCCAAAATTTAATCAAGAAATGATAGTTGTAGAGGGCGTAAGTGATATCTGTTTTGAAAACTTGTGCAACCGTAAGGTAAGCCAAAAGGAATTGTCTGATGTCTCTGTCAATTATGCATTAGGAGATTCTTATGTAAAAATGGATGTACCTAATAAAAGAATTTGTGTCCGTTTGGGATTTGAAGCGTACAACTCTGATAATACGATACCTTTCTTTAAATGTAGTGGTATGGTGAATTTGGTTGTCAAGTCTATGGACAAGTTTGTTAAGATTACTGAAGATAATGGTGGCTATGATATTGAAATGGATTGGTCTTTCCATCAAAGCGTCGTCTTGCAAAGTGCAAGGGCGATAGAGGCAAAAATGAAAAAGCAAAGGATTGGCACTCCATTTTCAAATTGCTCATTTGAAATGGCATTTGATAATGAAATGGTAATTCGTAGAATACTAGTATCATTTGTTTAGAGGTTCTTTGTGAAAATAATACTATAATTATAAAGACAGTTATGTTTAAATTAAAGACATTAACGATTTTGGGTAGTAAGGCGGAATTAGCCTCATTACCAGAGGGCAAATTGCTCATAAACACAGTAAATGCTCATTCTTTTAACACGGCAAAGAAGGATCAGCTCTTTGCTGATGCCCTGACAAATGGCGATGTGCTGATTCCGGATGGAGTGAGTATCGTGAAGGCGTGCAAATGGATTAAGGCTAAGAGCCAGCCGAAGGAAAGAATAGCTGGCTGGGACTTGTTTTTCTTCGAGATGAACAAGCTGGAGAAGAAGGGTGGTACGGTGATGTTTATGGGTAGCTCGCAGAAGGTGCTCGACCTGATTGTGAAGCGTGCTGCCGTAGATTATCCTCACCTGAAGGTGGTGACTTATTCGCCTCCTTATAAGCCTGAGTTCTCGGATGAGGACAACAAGGCTATCATTGATGCCATCAATGCTGCCAACCCCGATCTGCTCTGGATTGGCATGACGGCTCCTAAGCAGGAGAAGTGGACGTACTCTCATTGGAATGAGTTGAACATCCATTGTCATGTGGGTACCATCGGTGCTGTCTTTGACTTCTTCGCTGGTACCGTGGAGCGTGCCCCTATCTGGTGGCAGGAGCATGGCTTGGAATGGCTCTATCGCTTGTTGAAAGAGCCGAAACGCATGTGGAGAAGATATATCATCGGTAATACTTTGTTCCTCTGGAACATGACGAAGGAATAGGGTGGAGAAGCAACATCAGATATTCTTTGATTTCCTAAGATTCTGCATCCTTATTCCCGGACTCCTGGTGATATTGGCCATTATGTATATCATGCAGGAGGTGTTCGGCATGCCTGCCTTTCGGCTTATCGTTCCTCCGAATGAGAAGTATGGGAAATTCGTATTGAATGAAGTGCTGGAAGCTGGGAACTTTGGAAAGCATGATAAAAGGAATCGCTTGGGGAAGTCACAGCTGGGGCATAATCTCCAAAGGGTGTATAGAGACATGAGACTCGTGAAGTATTTTCCTGCCGAGGCTCTATGCGAGCCAATCTATAGGACATGGCATTTCTTTTGGAGACTGAAGAATAAGAAATAACAAAGATATGGGTAATGATTCCCTCTCCTCTCTTTATAAAGAACTACTTTTGGGGGATGGAGCCTGCTAGCCCTTTTAACCTTTTAAAACGAACAAGAATGGAAGAAAAAGCAAGTGAACAACTGAAGCCAAAATGTTTGCCAAAGTTACCAACTGGCATACGGGGGCTTGACAAAGTGCTGTATGGAGGAATTGACGCAAATGTCCTCAATCCTTTATACATAAAAGAACAGTCTATAGAGAGAACACCTCTGGTTATCGTTATCCGAGGAAACGAGGATGACAATGACAAGTGTATGCTTGCCATGCAGATGCTCTATAGTATTGCCCTGTCTATCGAGAATATCAAATCGCAGTATCAAATATTCGGTAAGGATTGGAACAATGAGCCTATCATGTATTCCACCTATTACCAAGCGCATAAGTTGGATGACTTGTTCTTGGACTTCTTCATTTCTTCCTCTCTGCAAGAGATATTGAGAAAGAAGGCTTCGAAAGATACCTCTGTCAACCTCAGCTCGAATATCTTTACGGATATACTATTCGATAGTTCGCAGATATTGTGCCAAGGTATTTCTAGAAATGCCAACATTCCTTATTCTGCCATTGCCACCAAGACGGATGCGATGATGGGAGATGGCATCATCTATTACAACAGGCGGACCAACTCGCTACATGTGAAGGCTGACTTGGCTGCTGATGACAACCAATACAACCAAGTGTACCGAAGAAGGCATGGCTCTGTCAATGAGTATAGCAAGGATGCTTATGGCAAACCGAAGGATGACTTGTTCTATCAATATACAGGGTTGCACTTCTTGCCATTCGTGATGGAGAACAATACGACAGCAGAAGATGTTGCAAAAAGGATAAGTCCTCAACACTCTTTGGTAGCGGTGGATGTCTCTGACCAAATGAAACTCACAAGAGAAGTGGTTAATAATATCCTTGATGGATTGCAATCTGCCAAAATAGCAATTCTTTGCGTTGACTCTACCGCTGATGTCCCTGAGAATCGAGTGAATATGATAGTCGAATTGTCCAAGGAGTTGAGTCATAGATTTGTCCTGAAGTATCTTCAAGTCATCAAGAGCGACAGTCAGGAGTTCTATCAGGGACAGCACCAGTACAAAAAGCGTGACTTCGGCATCGAGGTTTATCCTCGCAAGGAATCGTATCTGCATGAGCGTAGATACCTGCAGCGTGCCTTGGTATATACTCATGCCGATGCCTTGACGGATACTTACCAGCAATACATGAAATTGCAGAAGTATTATTACGATACGCCTACCACGACATACGAGGACTATGAGGCGGAACTAGCCTCGGGGGGCCACAAGCCTTTCTATGCCATCTATCCCAAGAATTACATGGAGCAGATGTCCATCGACCTGCTGAACAGGGTGTTTATGCCAATCAATCCATTGCGACATCTTATCCACAAATCGAAGGAGGAAGATGACTTCATTGAGAATGAGTATATGTATGGAAACGCAGGATTTGTGACTGCCGTAGTAGGCAGGGCTAATACTTACAAACGTTTCCTTACCTTTGGTGGTATCTTCGGATCGGCTTGCGCCAAAGACCACACGCTCATCATCATGATGAACAAGGAGGAGACGGTTACGAGAAGACGATTGGTTTGCCCTGCCCGACCATCATGTGGGGACTGGGAGAAAAACAATGAGAAGAGCAAGGAGAAGAACAAGGCATGCCTTAATTGCTATCACTATATCCACTTCATGAACTTTTGCATGGGTAATATCACACCGGCTGAGTTCCTGTATTATCTGGAAAAGCAGATAGAGGTGCCATACGATGGCGACAGTCAAAAGCATATCAGAAGAATCGTGATAGATGACTTGCAGATATTGGATTTCTGTTTCCCAAGATTGAAGGATGACTTGTTCCTGGCAGCATTGGCTGAACTTTGCCGTCAACATGACATCATCTTATATATATTGTGTGACAGGGCCGGGTCGATGCTTCCTACGCTGCGTGCCTTGGCTGACAATGTGATTATCACGGATAAGGACGAGAAAGATGGGCATCCTCTGATTTTCGTGGAGAAGTTTGCCGGCTACACCAATACTCCGAGTAAGATGTATTGTGGCAAGGTGAAGAACGTGAGCAAGCTGTTCAGATGTGTGGAGAACTATGACAGCAACGGATTCAACAAGTTTGAGTTTCAGTCCAATATCGTGGAATTGGAGGATATGGACGAGAAGACATTTTATAATTTAGATTGACAAGGCGTATGAAAGATATGAATGGCAGTAGCTACAAGCAGTGGTGGCAAGACGAGACGTGGGCTTTGGTGCTAACCGTGTTATGCCCGATAATAGCCACATCGTTTACCGTGTTGGGATATTTCAAGGACTTCAAGCTTCTATCCCCAAACTGGGGGTTGGAGGAGTTTACGAATTTGCTGTATGCTTTCCAGACTCTTTTCATGGGCATCGTCTTCTTCTATATCTGGGGGCATAAGGACAAGATAGTAAGGAGGTTGCTGCAAAAGGAGGACTTGATTGAGACTTATTTCAAAAGGGAGTATCATGTTACGGACGAGGAGGACTTTCCGATAGAGGAACGGTTTGCTGCCATCAGGCATTCCGTGGCTCGTTTCTATCAGGGATGGATGGCACTGTGGTTGGTATGGTTATTCTATAATGGAGTGATGCTTGTCATGGGTGTGACAGGAGGAAAGATAGGCTCTGCGTCTTATGCTTACAATATGTTCGTATTCAGGTGCATCATGGAGATGGTGGGTTGTATCATCCTGTTTTACATCTATCTGGTACTGAACAATGTGACCATATCCAAGGAATACCGGCCGGATTATAGTTCGGCAGACTTTAGGTTGGGGGCAATATTCCTGTCTCTTTGTATCATTGCGATATTAGCGTTGTTTATCCGTGCGGCATCCATCCCTACGATGAAAGAGGCATTTGCACCGATGCTCCAGGTTAGTCTGGCTCTCGGGCTGTTCTCCACTTTTACCTTTGTACTGGTATTGGGAAAGCTGAATAGCTATTACCTGCAAATACCGATTCTGCTGAGTATCTTTGTGTATATATTCGCCATAGCGCAAGTATTTGCGCCATTGGAACTGATAGCGAGTGGATGGGATAGCGTCAAGGATGGCTTTGTGGTAGCGACACTGCCCTGTGAGGTGACGGGTAAAGATACGAATTATCGCATCTTTGATGTCGTGGTGTCTTCGCCAGTTTTGGATGTAACAGCATCCCATCGTTTGGAAAGGCTCAACTTCTATTTCTTGTTGTTCTCGATGTTTGGAAAGTTGGCGCTAGCTTTGGTGCTGTATTGGACGGTATATAAGTTCCGCTTCATCTATTTCGTGATTACCAAGAACTTGGCTTTGACGGAAACTCCTGAGAAAATGAAGGTATTCTGGAAGTATATCGGGAAAACTGTGGATTGACTGGATAGCAAAATGACAGTAATCAGAACGATACACCCTGTAGGTCATGGAGGCTTCTTTACGGAAGAACTCAGTGAGGGAAACGAGTGCTACAACGTGGTTTATGATTGTGGTTCTCGTAATGGTGCCATGTTGCTGGAGCGAGAAATCAACAAGGCTTTTAACAGAAAGCCGTCTGTTGACCTATTGTTTATCTCTCATTTTGACAGAGATCATGTGAGTGGACTGAAGGAACTGGTGAGAAGGAATCTCCTCAATAGCAGTACCAAAGTGGTGATGCCTTTCCATTATCCATCCTATTTTGTGATGCTCAATCCGTTCTTGTATGCTTATTATGAGCAGTGTATGTTGATATTGAGAAGCACAGGGGCTACGATTGTGGAAGTCGAGGAGCTGAATCCTTTCGAGGATGAATATGGTCGCTATCATGATAGACCCTATGCTGGTGATGTTTCCTTTGAACAGCTAAGGAGCAGTATTTCAAGCGGTAGCAGAATTTCCCTATCTCCGAAATGGATTTATATTCCTTTCAACCTAAACGACTCCAAGAACTTTGTAGATAGATTCGAGGACGAGGTGAAAAGACAGCTGGGGATGGATATCAACGAAATGTCGCCTATGGATCTGGAGCAGAATGCGGATATAATCAGGGGCATTTATCAACTGATGGGAAAGAAGAATGCAAGAAGTTTCAATATAAACAGTAATTCCTTGATAGTGGTATCTATGCCTGCAGGAGATGTGGATAGTTGCTATACAACTATAGCACTGCGTAAGTATGTCGTAGATGCTGCGACTGCGGTATATACTGGTGATGCCTATTTGAAAGACTTCACCAATGGAAGCTTGCCGTTTAGGTATTATTCTGCATTGAAGAGAGTATTGGGTAAGTATGTTCACTATCCTGTCGGATTATTTCAAATCCCACATCATGGGAGCAACAACAATTATGATTTTCAGTTGCAGAACGAAACTGCTCTATGCCAATTCTCTTTTTGCTGTCAAGATGATAGAGATAAGATGCAGGGTACGACAAGGAATGTGTGCAATGACCTTGGCGGTATTGCAAAAGTGAAGCTTCATGTAGTGGATGAGAATGGAGGAAGTGAGATTGTGCAGGAGATAGAAGGATGAAAGAAACCTTCGCCCTGTATCTAGAAGAGAGCATCATGTTTACGACCATATTCTCTTTGGCATTGAGGAAAACGGGTACAAAGACCAAACTTGCTTCTTCCCTGCTCATCTGAGTTGATGCTCATTGAAAACAACAATGTATGGAGAAAAGTTTTTAAGTACGTACAACCTTCTTCTGACTTTGTCGATTTTAGAAAACAAGCAAAAGATGAATTATATCATGTTTCGCTGATAAAATGGTTTAATATGTATCGAAAATTATCTTTTGTATTTGAAAAATTGGATCTTATAAATTTATGTCCAGGAAAACCAATATCAGAAGCTCTAGCATTGCAGTACTTTAAACCCTCCAAAAATAATTTTCGTGTTTTCCAATAAAGACATTCCAAAAGTTTAAAAATAAACATACTAATCCTAATTCTGCTCAATTGACGAATGGGCACGATTTGGTTACTAGACTAGCGGGTATCTTTCGGCATAGATTTAAAAAGCAAATTAGTGATAAGGACTTGCGAGAATGCTTATGCCAGAACTTTACTGAAAACGAAGCTAAGAGGACAAAACTATTTGAAAGCTTAGAAAAATGGTGTAAAGAGAACAAGGTTAATATATTGCGATAAAATTATCAGTTGTAAATGTTTGATTATGAAATTATTGTTGATTTTTGGAAATGGTTTTGATTTAAACTTAGGTATGCCAACTTCTTATCGGCATTTTTTGAAATATTTTATGGATTCATCTGCTTATGATAATTCCGAAAATATTATAAAATTAAAATCCCTTATCAATAAAGCCTATGATAAATGGGCAGATTTTGAGGTTGCGTTAGGTGAGGCTTCTTCACAATTTGACGATTCTGATAATTATATTGATGCTGTTGAAAACGTTTCTCAAGCTTTAACTGTCTATCTGTCTGAAATAGATAAAAGGTTTGAACCAAATCCTAATATGGTAATGAAATTTTTCCATGATATAGAAAGTTTTGAGGGGTATTTTGATTTGAAACAGCAACATTTGTGGAGTCGTTTTGGAGAATCTAGACAGGTCGGTACAAAAAAGTGGGAATATGATATTATGACTTTCAATTATACATCATCTTTGGAGAAGATATTAAGTATGGCTGTTAGTGATTTAGGGGGTAATGTGTCTTCAATTAAAAATATTGAACATATACATATGACTCTAAAAGATGGCTTGCTAATGGGGGTAAACGATGAAAGTCAAATTGCAAATAGATATTTTCAGTCTAGTTATCCAGTAAAGTCTACTATTGTTAAGCCCTTTGTTAATAGAGAGTTTGATGATGGTATTGATGCAAAATGTCGTAAGATGATTAATGATGCAGATGTCATTTTATTATTCGGAGTATCTTTGGGTAAGACAGATGCAGATTGGTGGCATTATATTGGAAAAGCTTTACAGAACTCCAATAAAATTCTTGTTTATTGTCCATTTGATACAGAGCATCACCTTCAGCAAAAAACTCAGATATTACGCAGAAATCATGAATTCTCTATGAAGGTAAGAGCTGCTTTGATGTCCAAAGACATAGATGTTTTGGCACCAATGGGAGAAATTCTTCCGATAAGAGAAAATAGAATGTTTGATTTTGCCATTGACCATAGCTCTTTAGAGGTAAATTTTCAATTAGTTTATCAGGAATTATTGACTAAAGAATCAATAAAAAAAGCATAGTTTCCTACTAGATAATATTTTTCGAAAGCGTTAAAAATGAAAGCTGTAAAAAAGTATTAAATATAGATATTCTGAACATTACTCGTCAGGAACTTTTAAAGAACCTGAAGGAGGGGGGCTTGTGACTCCTAATCTTGATTATCTGATTAAGCTTTAGAAGGACAAGGAGTTTTATGACGTGTATCAGAAGTCGGAATGGGTGGTGTGTGACAGTAAGATCCTCTACCTATTCGGTAAGTTGTTGAAGACTCCAATCAAGGAAGCGATTCCGGGTTCCAGCTTCTTCACCTCTTATTATATGTATCATAAGGATGATGCAGACTGCAAGATCTTCTTGCTTGGTGCTAAGGAGGGTATTGCTGCCAAGGTGATGGAAGGTGTTCATGGCTCTGGGTGCTACCATTGACTTCGAGGCAGGAACATTGAAACGTGCGCCTAAGATTTGGCAGAAAATCGGTATGGAGTGGCTGTATCGTTGCATGAAGGAGCCAAAGCGCCTCTTCAAGCGTTACTTCGTGGATGATATGCAGTTCTTCTATTACTTCGGTAAGCAGCTCTTGGGAATATACAAGGATCCTTTCCGAAAAAAGTAGGATTACTTTCTTCGGAAGAACTTACATAGCAAGGCTATCGATTGCAAAGCTACGTGTAGTACCGATACACCGCTATCGTCATCATCCTAACGCCCAAGTATATAACCTCGACATCGTTAAGCCTGGTACTCCTAATCCGGTAGTAAAGGATTACAAGCCAGCTTTGCGTGATGGTCAGAAGTTGCAGTCTTCTTTCATCGAGTATGATATCCGCAAGCCTATCGAGAACTTGCCGTTTGCTCCTACAGAGGATGATGTCATCTTCAACTTTGCTGCCGAGGAGTCGAAGAAGGTTACTGGATTGACTCAGTTTGTGCCTGATATTCCTAACTGGGTTATCATGCCTATGGCAAGGGCTGCCATGCTTCTTGGCTCGCCAATGGGTATCTGTCCTGCAAGAGTGAAGAAGCTCCAGATTTCTACTAATATCTGTGGTGAGAAGTTGAAGAACTGCGGTTATCAGTTTAAGTGGAGCTTCGAGGAAGCGCTTGCTGACTGGTTTGAGGATAATGACAGACAGGGGCTGAAGTAAAGATGAAATGTGGTCTCTATGATGAGAGCTACAAGATTGCTGCTGATACCAATCTCCTGGTGAACTATCTGTATAACTGCCATCTGAAGGTGGCGTATCTCCCTGAGTTCGTAACGAGAATGCGCATGGGTGGTATGAGTACTGATTCTGCCAAGCGCAAGAAAGTGTGGGATGAGGATATCAGGGTATATTCCGGATATGGCTTCAAGCCCGTAACATTGACGAAGCTGATGAAAATGGCATGGAAAGTGCCGCAGTTCATTCAAGCGAAGTTCATGAAGTAGATTCGAAAACCTACCCGTCCTTCCTTACCGTTAAGGAAGGCTCCACCTTTCTCACCAAGCCTCTCTTCAATAGTCTTTACGACCCCTTCGGTTCCCCTTCTAGGGGACAGAAACCTCAGGGACGAGAGGGTGTAGCTGGCTCTGCTATAGCGCCGCCAGGGTTTTGGTCAGCCAGCGGAGCCTGTGCCCTAAAGGGCTGGCTGGGAGGGCTTACGCAATAAAATTGCGATTGTTAGACGCAATAGGGTTGCGATTGTTTGTCGGCTGGCGCATTGAGTAATTTGCTGATAGCTTGCAGTTTTTCGGCATTTTTCTTGGTGGTTTCAATAAAAAAGCTTATTTTTGCGGAAAAGTTTAACGTTTAAAATTATAGGTTATGGCAACATTAACTATACAGGTGGAAGATAATAGTGTTATGGCTGGCCTCAAGAAAGTTCTTGAGTCAATGAAAGGCGTTGTAATTGTTCCTAATCATCAGAAAAGCATGTCTGGGATAGAAGAAGCTATGGATGATATTCGTCATGGTAGAGTGACAGAATATAAGAGTGCTGATGACATGTTTGAAAAGTTGGGAATATGAAATACAGAATCATAGCTACCAGTCGCTTTGAAAAGGATGTAAAGCGTTGTAAAAAACGTAATCTTCCAATGGAAAAGCTAAAGAAGGTAATTCGATTACTTGAAGAGACTGGAAAATTACCTCCTGAATATAAGCCGCATAAACTATCTGGGCAATATGCGGGAAGTTGGGAATGTCATATTATGCCAGATTGGCTGTTGATATGGAAACAATATAATGATGAGCTGGTTTTAGTGATGACTAATACTGGTTCTCATAGTGATGTTTTCTAGAAACAAATGAAAATGGCATGGAAAGTGCCGCAATTCATTCAAGCGGAGTTCATGAAGTAGATTCGAAAACCTACCCGTCCTTCCTTACCCTTAAGGAAGGCTCCACCTTTCTCACCAAGCCTCTCTTCCCTCAGGGACGAGAGGATGTAACCGCCCTACTCGGTGCTCAGAACCGCTACGCTCTAAGGTTGGCGGACCATCAAAGGTCTGCGCCAAGTTGTGCGGGATGGGGCCGCATGGGGATATGGCTGATGGTATCGTAATCAATGAACAGGACAAAGTCTTTCGAAAAAAGATAGAAAGATGATCTGCTTAATACTGTTGCTTCCAAGAAATAATTAAAATAATGACTATGTATATTGAAATCTGGGTATTCGCATTATCACTATTGGCTGCCTTGCTGGTAGGTGGATTGATAGGTTATTTGTGTCGTTTAGGTATTGGTAACCTATGGACATGTTTGAAGTCTCTTGGTGTGAGCATTCGTAATCGCTTGGTGGATTACTGGTA
>ERZ1031467.226-NODE-226-length-16709-cov-9.850787_pt1 | contig 16709 bp, 10 predicted proteins | sample MGYA00517105_ERZ1031467 | MGnify/ENA primary metagenome ERZ1031467 (study PRJEB33719, sample SAMN04261155) | wastewater metagenome | biome: rural village; feature: human; material: feces | host: Homo sapiens | place: El Salvador | collected 2013-01-07 ...
ACTGGATTTTCGCGTCGCTTCACTCCTAAAAATCCAGTTCGCTTGCACAAGCCCTTCGGGCAGCTCCCCCGATGGGGAGCCAAGAACGTTCTTCCGCTTAACTTAATAGCATTACCCCAATGGGGAAGGCTGCGAAACGAGGATGCCGCTATCCCCGACACACTGCCTTCCCCTCGAGGGGAAGGTGCCCCGAAGGGGCGGATAGGGTACTGGTGGTATGAAAGATAAGTGGGAAAATGCGTCTCAAGTGCGTCGTTTGCGAGAGCATCCGAGCGCCGACTTTTTTATAAAAGGGCGATGTCAGGTGGCGGTACTCAAGTCACCAGTCCCTATTTCCCTTTCTTCTGGCAGTCCTTACAGAGCCCGTAGATCTCAATGCGCGGATCGGCCGCAGCGAAGCCGTACTCCTGTGAGAGCTTCTCTTTATAGCCCTCTTCGAGATGGGTATCGATCGGGAAGATGCGATGGCAGGAGGTGCAGATCGCATGAGGGACGGGCGTGCCGTGGTCGAATTCGTAGCGAGTAAGACCATCGGACATCGTGGTAGAACGGGAGAGAAGCCCATGCTCAGCGAGCGCTTCGCAATTCCGATATACCGTCGAGAGCGAGAGCTGTGTATCCTTGACACGCACCGCCTCGAAGACTTCGCCCGCAGAGAGCGGGAGCCCTTTGGCGAGCGTCTTCAGGATCAGGACACGCGCCTTCGTCCGCTTCATCTTCTTATCCATCAGGAGTTGTTCGATATTGCTCATAATATATCCTCGCTTCATTGATTTCATGAATCATATAGCGTGCTATGTAATTAGAATAGCGGATTTGAGAAAAAATTGCAAGAGGGAGAAAAAATGAGAATTGTAATGAGGAATGAAGGTGGCGGCTTCGCCGAGATCCTTCGGCTCAGGTCGCAGCTGTTCTGGCATTCGTTATCTCACATACGACGTTTCTCGCCGCTCAGGATGACGAAACGGGGTGATGCCCCAAAGCGGCATATTTCGTCTTCTGAATAACTGGCATTTAAGTCAACTCCCGAATTAAGTCAGGAGTGAGGAGTTAGGAGTGAGGAGTGAAGGTACGGCGCCAGATCCTTCGACTCAGTTCTCACTGTTCCGCCTTTACATGATCGAACATCCGACATTTCACTCCGCTCAGGATGACGAAATGCGCCGTGGAGTTTTGATAGCGCTGCGCGCAGTTGTCATCTCGAGCGTAGCCGAGAAATCTTTCTTGCAGAACGGTTAGTATGCAACTGCGCTATTTCAATCACCGCTTGCTCCTAATCCCTAATCCCTAATCCCTAGCCACTGATCCCCAGTCCCTAGTCCCTAATCCCCAGTCCCTAGTCCCTAATCCCTAGGCATCAGTCACGGATTCTTTATCTCTTTTCCCACATTTTATCCCTTAATTTTCAAATCCGCGCAAAGTATTCATAATAGAACAATAGAATATTATTTTTTATTTGCGAAGCTCTAATGAAAGTGCTATACTGTATCTAGCCAACTGAGAAGTCCTGTCGGTTGACGGGAGAAAGACAGAAGGAACGCAGAGGAAACACGGTCACTCGCGCAGCACTCCTTCTAGAAAGCTCCTCCTTATCAGGACTACCCATATTTCTATATAAGGAGCGAATCTAAATGAAAAAGATCCTCGCACTGGCTGCTATAGCAGCACTCACCGCTGGCGTATCCGCTTACGCTGCAAATCCGTTCTCTGATGTTACCCCGGATGACTGGGCATTCCAGGCTGTTTCCGACCTCTCCGTTCAGGGCGTCGTAGAAGGCTATCCGGACGGCTCTTTCAAGGGCGAAAGAAACATGACCCGTTACGAACTGGCTCAGATCATCGCTCGCCTGATGGCTAAAGAAGACCAGCTGAATGCAGAACAGCAGGCTACCCTTGACAAGCTCGCTGGCGAATACGCTGACGAACTCGCAAACCTCGGCGTTCGCGTAGCAAACCTCGAAAAGAAAGTCGGCAACATCTCCTGGTCCGGCGATGCTCGTATGCAGTACCAGCATGCACTCGCTGAAGGTTCTCGCACCAAACATGCAGATAACTGGAATGGCCGTATGAGAATCAACGTAGAAGGCCAGGTCAATGATCAGGTCACTGTCAACGGCCGTTTCGTTAACGAAATGAAATTCAAAGACGATGAATCCAGCAACACTGAAATGGATCGCATCAACGTAAAATGGACTCCAAATGATGCGACCTATGTCACCATCGGCCGTCAGGGCGTAGCTCTCGACGTGACCGGCACCTTCTGGGATGAAGACGGCATGTATGATGGCGTAACCGCTGGTTGGGATAATGGAAAAATTGGCATCGATGCAGGCTATGGCTATGTAGCTACGCCTTGGGATGAAGCCAATCACGCTTTAGCTTATAAAAACAAAGCTGACGCTGAAAACTGGTTCGCAAAACTGACTGGACATATTGGTGAAACCGCTGACGTTTCTGCATTCTATCAGAGCTATGGCAAAACCTTCAACAATTTCACGGATATTAAAGGCGATGACAAGGCTAAAGTATGGGGCGTAGGCACCTCTATTAATCTGGGAAGCAGCTTCGTCCTGGATGGTGACTATGTACAGACTCAGGTGAGCGGCACCTATGATGGCGCTAAGATTGATAACCCAGCTCTGTGGACCGCTGGTCTGACCTACGGCGAAGTCGATACCGACAAAGTCGGCTCCTGGTCTCTCGGCGCTCACTATGTAAATGCTGATGCGGGCTCCATGGTTCTCGGCAACTCCGCTCTGGACATGGGCGATCAGCTGGGCTATGCTAAGGAAACCAATGTGAAGTTCTGGGTCGCTAAAGCAGGCGTAGCTGTACAGAAGAATGTCGAACTCGACGCTTACTACAACTTCGCAGCCAAAGCTGATGAAGGCGAAGATCCGGACGATACCTGGGGCATCGAACTCAACTACGCATTCTAATCTCACCTCTGAGACTAAAAAAGAACTCCTTCGGGAGTTCTTTTTTTATGGGAGATTCACGTGTGCGTCGCGTCGAGGCTCTTTATATACCGCTTCAGGAGGAAGGCGCAGAAGTACGGGAAGGTATAGATGTTTTCCCGGCACCCGATATTCCCGCGAACGAGCTTGATGCCGCGATGGATATCGCCGTAGTTCGGGTTCTTGATGAGCTGGCGGAGGGAGGCGGCTGCGCCATTTCCTGCTTTCACTTCCAGCGGGATGAGTTCATGCTGGCTACGGATGAAGAAATCTTCTTCCAAGCTGGAATTTTCTTTCTTATAGTAGAAAAGGGGAAGCCCTGCTTTGAAGAGTGCTTCGGCGATCATATTCTCATAGAGCGCACCCTTGTATACGCCAAGGTTTTGGTTGGCACGGAGGTCTTCTTGCGCTTCTTCGTCCAGAGAGGCGATGAGCAGGCCGGTGTCTTTGAAATAAATCTTGAAGCGGGTGCGATCCCCATTCCCTTTGAGTGGAAGCTCCGGGAAGTTCAGGCAGTAGCAGAGGTTCACCATGCCGGCATCATTCAGCCACTCGATGGCGTCCATGTAGCGCGAGAGGCGCGCACCACGAGCGACTTTTGTGATTTGGAATTTCTTGTTTTCCTTGGCGAGCTGAGCCGGGATGCTGCGGAAGATAGAGAGGACCTTCGTCTGCTCCAGACCCGGGAGGTACTTGCGGATGTCTTCCTCATAGTCCAGAAGCAGCTGGCGCTGTTTGGGGAGAATTTGTGAGAAGTGCCCCTGCTCGATGTAGGTTTTCACGACTTCGGGCATGCCGCCTAGGAGGCAGTAGTCCAGGAAGAGCGCTCCGTATTGGTTCATTTCTAGCTGGGAAAAAGGGGTGAGGCTTTGCATGTGGGAGAGCATGTCTGTGGTGAGACTTTCTCCATAGCCCTTTGCCCAAAGAAATTCTTCGAAGTCCATGGAGGTCATCTCAAAGTCTTCCTTGTAGCCGACACTGTTGCTCTCGATCCTGCGGTAGTTCAGTCCCAGCATGGAGCCGCTCAGTATGACATCGTAATTTCCTTTGAGCTTGAAAAACTTCAGACTGGTGGCGATGTCAGGAAATTCCTGGATTTCATCAAAAACGAGAAGCGTCTCGTGCGGAATCAGCGCCGCCTCTGGCGAGAGAATGGAAATATTGCGGAGAATGTTTTCCTCGCTGTAGCCGTCAGATAGGATCTGTTTGAATTTGGGCTCTTCGACGAAATTGATGTAGAGAATATGCGGATAGTGGGATCTTGCAAAGTGCAGGATGGACTCCGTCTTCCCGACCTGCCGCGGGCCTTTGATGATGAGCGGTTTGCGATCATTTGATGCTTTCCATTCTTCCAGAAAAGCATCTATTTTTCTTCGTAGATACATGGTATCACCTCATACGATAAAATCAGGGGATTTCATCTCATTGTACAATTTTATGGGGTATTTTTCAATGTAGTTGTACAATTTTATGAGGGTGTTTTCAGGATAGAGTGTCAATTTTATGAGTGCATTTTCGACGCTCGTGTACAATTTCATGTAAATTGCAGGCACGGGCTTGGTACATTCGAGGCTGAGTGCGGCATGGAGGCGCCGGGACTTCGATGTTCCTTGCTGTAGTCAGTCCCGTATGAGTAATGCTATTAAGTTAAGGAAATCATTAGCTACATAACGTCTTGCTTCCCCCTTCGGGGGAAGTGCCGAAGGCAATAGGGGCATGCTAGCGGTATAGCGTGCTATGTTGAATAGTCCGATGCTATCGATATTCCAACACTTTCATGCAATACCGCTACGTAGCCCCCTCATCTCACTTCGTTCGAAATGGCGTCTCACTGGATTTTCGCGTCGCTTCACTCCTAAAAATCCAGTTCGCTTGCACAAGCCCTTTGGGCAGCTCCCCCGATGGGAAGGGGCTTTTGTGTGGCGATCCAAAATCAACTATGATTTACCTTGCGTCTTTTGGCCAAAATGGGTACAATAAAACCATCTAACTGATGCTGGCTGGAAGGATTGGCGGACTCCGATGCGGGGTCCGCTTTTTGATTGGTAGCGGCTGAGAGCGAAGCCAACCTCCGGCGCTACGCGCCACCTCCTTCCAGAGGAAGGAGGGAGAAGCGGTGAAAACTATCTACTCCCTTCCCATGGAAGTGGGATGCCCGAAGGGCAGGGGGTTGGCCGAAGGCGAAAGAGAGCGAAGCCAACCTCCGGCGCTACGCGCCACCTCCTTCCAGAGGAAGGAGGGAGAAGCGGGATGAGTAACCCATCTACCCCCTTCCCGTGGAAGTGGGATGCCCGAAGGGCAGGGGGTTGGCCGAAGGAAAATGAGAGCGAAGCCAACCTCCCTCGCTGCGCGCCACCTCCTTCCAGAGGAAGGAGGGAGAATGCCGCCTTTCCTGCATCGTCATTTCGAGCGGAAGCGAGAAATCTTTTTCGTTCGCGGTCAGGCAAAAGTTGTGAGGGAAGCGGGGAACGGGAAACACCGTATGCTTCATGTGACTGGGGATCACGGTGCTTCATGCAGATGGATTTACGAAGGAAAACAGCAAACGGCAAACGAAAAAGATCCCTCGGCTGCGCTCGGGATGACGAAACGAGGAAACGCTTCCCGCCCATTCCTTTTCAATCCAGAGCAAAAGCCAATCTCTGCCCCTTCGGGGCACCTCCTTCCAGAGGAAGGAGGAAAAAGTGGTAAAAACCTATCTACCCCCTTCAACGCCTGTCCCCCTGATTCAAGTTTTCCAAAGGAGCCCACTATGAACAGCATGCTTTATCTCACGATCTTCCTTGGCGTCATGACGGCAATGGCGCCGCTTTCGACGGATATGTACCTGCCTTCGCTGCCGGAGATCGCTTCTGATTTTCATATTTCCACTTCGATGACGCAGTCGACGCTCACGATGACGATGGTGGGGATGGCGGTCGGGCAGGTCCTTGGCGGGCCTGTTTCGGACCGGCTGGGGCGCAAGGTACCGCTCCTTATCGGCATGATGGGCTTCACGCTGGCATCTTTGGGCTGTGCGTGGACGGAGGAGATCCATCTCTTCCTGGCTTTCCGTTTTTTGCAGGGGCTCTCCGGCGCTTTCGGCATCGTGATCGCCCGTGCGGTGGCGCGTGATGTGGTGGAAGGGCCTGCGCTGATGCAGTTCATGGCGCTCCTCATGATGGTGAATGGCCTCGCTCCGATCGCGGCGCCTGTCGCAGGGGCGCAGGTGCTGCGTTTCACGGACTGGCATGGGATCTTCATTTTCCTTGTCGGGATCGGGCTGGTGCAGATGGGCTTGACGATGCATTTCAAGGAAACGCTGAAGAAGGGGGAGCGTGTGCGAAGCTTCACGGAGGGCTTTGCCGCCTTTGCCGTGCTGGTGAGAAATCGCTATTTCTTCGGCCAGTGTCTTCTGCAGTGTTTCTACTTCGGTGCGTTCTTTTCCTACATCGCGGGATCGGTCTTTCTTTTTCAGAATATCTATGGCGTCTCGCCGCAGACGTACAGCTATATCTTCGGCGGCATCGGTCTCGGTCTCATGCTGATGGGCGTGCTTCCGGCGAAGATGGCAGGGGCGGTCGAGGAGATCACCTTTCTCAAGGTATCGCTCGTGGTGCCTTTCGTGATGTCGCTCTTCTTCCTTGCGGGCATTGTACTGGGTGCGCCGATCGGCTACACGCTCCTTGTGCTTTTCTTGACCGTCATCCCGCTCTCGCTCATGGGGGCGTCGTCGACCTCGCTCTCGCTGTCCCGCTGCGGAAAGAATGCGGGGAGCGCGTCGGCGCTTTTGGGCTTTTTCAATATGATCCTGGGCGGCGCGCTGATGCCGCTCACGGGGGTCGCTGGCGACCACTCCGCACTCCCGATGGGGATCATCATGGTTCTCTGCTATGCTCTCTCGCTCGTCATTTTCCGTCTGATGATCTGGCCGGAGCATAAGAAGTGAGAAGTGGTGGTGCGGCGCGTCCTATTTGGATGCGCCGCTTTTTGGTGGGGTGACTGGGGACTAGTGACTGGGGACTAGTGACTGGGGACTAGTGACTGGGGACTAGTGACTGGTGACTTGAATACCGCCTTCGGGCATCGCCATTATTTACACTCCGCGGCGCTTCTGATTTTTATGCGCCGCACCACCACTCCTCACTCCTCACTCCTCACTCCTCACTCCTCACTTCTAACTAGAGCAAGCGAGAGGCTTTCAAGCGTAATCAAGGGGCGACCCGCCCCACGGGCGAACCCCGAACCCTGAACCCGACAACCTTCCCTCTTTTTCCATTGTGTTCTATGCTTTATTGTGCTAAAATGGGATTAGAAATCATACAATGTATGAATATGCGTGTTATAATATAAATAAGACGTATACAGTTGGGAGGTCGTTTCATGAAACCGGTCATTCATGTCGGCATCGATGTGGGATCCACAACGGTCAAAGTGGCGGCTTTGTCGCCTTACATGAAACTTTTATTTGGCAGGTATGAGCGTCATATGTCGGATATCCGCCATATGGCGATGGTACTTTTGCATGAGCTCAAGGAGAAGTTCTCGGGCTATCGCATCACGGCTTCGATCTCCGGCTCGGGCGGTATGGGACTTGCGAAGGTGATGGGGCTTCCTTTTTGTCAGGAGATCCTGGCGGAGACGAAGGCGGTGCAGACGTTCCACCCGGAGACGGATGTCATCATCGAGCTCGGGGGTGAGGATGAGAAGATCACGTATCTTCAAAATGGCGTGGACCAGCGCATGAATGGCGCGTGCGCCGGTGGGACGGGGGCCTTCATTGACCGCATGGCGTCTCTCCTCTCGGTGGATGCAGCCGGGATGGGAAGGCTCGCAGAGAAGGCGGAGCGGATCTATCCGATCGCATCCCGCTGCGGGGTCTTTGCGAAGACGGATATTCAGGCGCTTTTGAATGAAGGAACGTCGAATGAGGATATCGCGCTCTCCGTCTTTCAGTCGGTGGTGAACCAGACGATCTCGGGGCTGACCTGCGGCCGCCCGATCCATGGGAAGGTGGCATTCTTAGGCGGTCCTTTGACGTATCAGCCGATGCTTCGCAAGCGCTTTCAGGAGACGCTTCACATCGCAGATGAGGATATGATCGTCCCTCGTCACGGGGAGCTCTATGTGGCGATCGGGGCGGCGCTGTCTGCGATGCATGACAAGCCGATGGATCTTGACAGCTGGCTCTCTCGCATGGAAGAGGAGAAGGATGTCCGCCTTGGCACATCGAAGACGCTTCCCCCGCTTTTTGAGGGAGAGGCGGACTACGAGGCATTCAAGGAGCGGCACAGTCATTTCCGTGTGCCGCGGGGCGATATTTCTGCGGCGAAGGGCTCTGTCTGGCTCGGCATCGATGCGGGCTCGACAACGATCAAGGCGGTACTGCTCGATCAAGAGGATCGCATTCTCTATGAGTACTATGGAGGAAATCAGGGGACGCCGCTTTCGGGTGCGCGCCGGATCCTGGAGGATCTGTATGCCAAGCTCCCGGAGGGCGTGACGATCGCCGGAGCGGGTGTGACAGGCTATGGCGAGGAGCTCATCAAGCGGGCGCTTGAGACGGATGTCGGGGAAGTGGAGACGATGGCGCACTATCGCGGTGCGAAGCATTTCCTCCCCGATGTCACGACGATCCTGGATATCGGAGGGCAGGATATGAAGTGCTGCCGCATCAAGGATGGTGCGGTGGATGATATCCTTCTCAATGAGGCCTGCTCGTCGGGCTGCGGGTCGTTCCTTGATACCTTTGCCCGGTCGCTGGGGATGGATATCGGGCATTTCGCCAAGATCGCTCTCTTAGCCAAGCATCCGGTGGATCTGGGCTCGCGCTGCACGGTCTTCATGAATTCCCGTGTGCGGGAGGCACAGAAGAATGGCGTCTCGGTCGCAGATATTTCTGCGGGTCTCTCCTACTCGGTCATCAAGAATGCGCTCTACAAGGTCATCCGCCTGAAGAAGGCGTCTGACCTGGGCGAGCGGGTCGTGGTGCAGGGCGGGACCTTCTACAATGATGCGGTGCTTCGTGCGCTGGAGCTGCTCCTCGGAAGAGAGGTCATCCGTCCGGATGTGGCGGGGCTGATGGGGGCGTATGGCATGGCGCTCATCACGCGGGATACCTGTCCGGCGGGGCATGTGTCCACGCTTGTGACACCGGAGAAATTGAAGGCGCTGTCGTATACGAATGAAATGAAGCGCTGCCCGGGCTGCGGCAATCACTGCATGATCACGCTGACGCGATTCAATGATGGCCGTGCCTTCGTCTCGGGGAATCGCTGTGAGCGCGGGGCTTCCCTCATGCTGACGGGCAAGAGCGCGCCGCACTCATCGCTCCCGAATATGTACCGCTGGAAGGAGGATGTCATCTGGCATCGCCGTCCGCTTTCTCCGAAGGAAGCGAAGCGCGGCACGGTCGGCATCCCGCGCGTGCTCAATATGTATGAGGACTTCCCCTTCTGGCATGCCTTCTTCGGACGCCTCGGCTATCGTGTCCTCACATCCTCGGAGCAGATCCGCGAGATCTCTACAGAAGCGATGGAGACGATCCCATCGTATTCCGAGTGCTTCCCGGCGAAGCTCGCACACACGCATGTGGCAGATCTTGCAAAGCACCATCCGGATCTCATCTGGTATCCCTGCATCGACAAGGGGCCGGATGAGGGCAGTACGAACAGCTATCACTGCCCGATGGTCGCATCGTATCCGGAAAATATCGAAGCGAATATGGATGAGATCCTCACGAAGTACAAGGTGAAGCTGCTGCATCCCTTCCTGCCGCTGCATGCGCCGAAGCGGCTCTTGAAGCAGCTGAAGAAGGTCTTTGCGCCGATGGGCATCTCTTCGTCCGAGCTGCAGAGTGCGATCTATGCGGGCGAAGCGGCGGAGCGCGAGTACAAGGAAAGACTGCTCGCTGAGACGAAGCGGGTGCTGGGGGAAATCAAAGAAAAGCATGAGATCGGCATCGTGCTCGCCGGACGTCCGTACCATGTGGATCCGGCGGTGAATCACTCGATCCCGGATCTCATCAACCAGCTCGGCATGGCGGTGCTTTCGGAAGACGGCATCGCGATGGTCGGCGGTGAATATCCAAATCTCCGCGTCATGAACCAGTGGACGTGGCACAGCCGCCTCTACCGTGCGGCAGACTATGTGACGCGCCATCCGCATCTGGAGCTTGTCGAGCTGAATTCCTTCGGCTGCGGGCTGGATGCGGTCGTGACAGATCAGGTGCAGGAGATCATGCACCAGCGAGGCCGCCTCTATACCTGTCTCAAGATCGATCAGAGTTTGAACCTGGGCGCTGTACGCATCCGCCTGCGTTCGCTCAAGGCAGCCATCGAGGAGCGCGGCGAAGAGACGGGAAGCGCAAAGCCGATCGAGTATCCGAAGGCGGTCTTCACGGAAGCGATGAAGCGCGACAGGGACTACACCATCTTGGCACCGGAAATGTCGCCCATTCATTTTCCCATCATCGAAGCCGCTGTCCAGAAAGAGGGCTACCGCATCGAGATCATCCCGCCGATCCATGAGGATATCGACAAGGGGCTTTCATGTGTGAATAACGACGCCTGCTATCCGGCGATCATCACCATTGGCTCTCTCATGCGCGCGCTCACGTCAGGGAAATATGATCTTTCCAAAACGGCAGTCATGCTGTCCCAGACGGGCGGTATGTGCCGTGCGTCGAACTATGTCGGATTCCTGCACAAGGCATTAGACGAAGCGGGGCTTTCGGATATCCCCGTGATTTCCCTCAATACCCATGGCTTCGAGCCCCAGCCGGGCTTCCATTTCTCCCTTTCGATGGGACGGCGCATGATACAGGCCGTCATCTACGGCGATGCGCTGCAGCAGTGCCTCTACCGCACGCGCCCTTATGAGAAAGAGCCCGGCAGTGCAGAGACTCTTTGCCGCAGCTGGCAGAAGCGCTGCATCGAAGCCATCCTTTCCGGCGAGTCCTACACATCGTATAAAAAGAATATCGCAGGCATCATCCAGGACTTCGACCGCCTGCCGCTTTCCGATATGCCGCGCCGTCCGCGCATCGGCATCGTCGGTGAGATCTACGTCAAGTTCAGTCCCATCGCCAGCAATGACATCGTCCGTACCATCGAAGCGAATGGCGGCGAAGCCGAGGCGAGCGGTATGCTTGATTTCTTCCTCTATGGCTCGCTTGACAGCCGTTTCCAGCGGAAATATATGGATGGCACCATGAAGGAAGACCTGAAGGATACTTTCTCCCGCTACCTCTTCGAATGGTATCGGAAGCCGCTCGAAAAGGCGGTGAAAAGATCGCAGCGTTTCCATGAGATCACCAGCATCGAGAAGATGGCCAAGCGCGCCTCCCAGTACCTTTCACTCGGCAACCGCGCGGGCGAAGGCTGGTTCTTAACGGCTGACATGATCGATCTTCTCTATCATGAATGCCGCGGTATCGTCTGCCTGCAGCCCTTCGCCTGCCTGCCGAATCACATCACCGGGGAAGGCATGGTGCATAAGCTGCATGCAGCGTATCCAGAAGCGGTCTTCCTCGCCCTCGATTGCGATGCCAGCGCGAGCGAAGTGAATCAGGAAAACCGACTGAAGCTGATGATGAATGCTCTCACGGAAAAGACGAAAGCACCGAAGGAAATGTCTTTCATTCAGAAAACCATGAATCTTAGAAAGGGAACCACACTATGATGAGAAAATTGACCGGCAAGGGCGAGCGCGTTCGTGAAAAGATGATCGAGACCACGGTTCACATCCTGCAGCAGCAGGGCTTCAAGAAAGCCACAGTCCGCTCCATCGCCAAGGCAGCCGGCGTCAATATCGCCTCCGTGCGCTACTACTTCGGCTCCAAGGAAGAGCTCATCGGTGCGGCACTCGAGTACATGATGGGCAATCTGGAGAATATCGTCTCCTACCTCGATGACAATCGCCTGACGGCGAGCGAAAGGCTGAAGAAATACATCATCGCCTACTTCCACCTGGCCCGCGAGCATCCTGCTCTCTTCCGTTCCATCTCGAATCCTTCGAGTGAGGACGCCAAGGACACCTACTTCATTTACCTCTCTCTTCTCCACAGCCAGTGCTGGGAGAAGGTCATTCGCAATGTGGCGGAGGTCACCGGCTATACCGATGAAAAAGACCTCGAGCTCAAAGCCATGCAGATCTTCGCCGCCGTCGAATTTCCGATCATTCTGGAAAGCAATAAGGGAAATTCCTTCATCCAGGGATACACCGACGACGCGACGCTTTCCCGCTATGTCGACCTCCTTCTCGATAATGTGGATGAGAAAAAGGAAAAGAATGAGTATCTGAAGGAGATCCTGCAGAAGAGCAAGTGAGTCTGGGGAGGTGGGATCCTGTTTTTCCGCATGTGAAAGAGCCATGAACACAAGCGTTCATGGCTCTTTTGTTTATGGTGCATGTCTGATAGCAGAAAACGGAAACACCGTATCGCGGAAAGTGGAAAAGGCGCGTTTCTCGTATCGTCATCCCGAGCGAAGTCGAGGGATCTTTTTCGTTGGCGGTAAGACGGAGAGCGTCTGACGGCGAGAAATGGGAAACACCGTATCACAGGAAGTGGAAAAGGCGCGTTTCTCGTATCGTCATCCCGAGCGAAGTCGAGGGATCTTTTTCGTTGGTGGTAAGACGGAGCGTGTTTGACAGCGAGAAACGGGAAACACCGCATCGCAGAAAGGTGGGCGGTGCTTCCCGCAAACGGCTTAGCGAAGAAGTCATGGAAAAAGGGGGACGGAAAAGATTTCTCGCTACGCTCGAAATGACAGCGTGGGGGATGGCTATCCCGTGCATCATACAAAGAATGTGTAGGAAAAGCACGTTTCCCGTATCGTCATCGGAAGCGGAGCCGAGGGATCTTTTTCGTTGGCGGTAAGACGGAAAGCGTCTGACGGCGAGAAATGGGAAACACCGTATCGCGGAAAGGCGGACGGTGTTTCCCGCAGACGGCTTAGCGAAGAAGTCATGGAAAAAGGGGACGAAAAAGATTTCTCGCTGCGCTCGAAATGACAGCGTGGGGGATGGCTATCCCGTGCATCATACAAAGAATGTGTAGGAAAAGCACGTTTCCCGTATCGTCATCGGAAGCGGAGCCGAGGGATCTTTTTCGTTGGCGGTAAGACGGAGAGCGTCTGACGGCGAGAAATGGGAAACACCGTATCGCAGAAAGGTGGATGGTGTTTCCCGTAAACGGCTTAGCGAAGGAGGAGGAAAAAGGGGACGAAAAAGATTTCTCGCTGCACCTGAAATGACGGGATAGAGCAGGCGGTCTGTCTTGGCAATAAAAAAAAGAGGGGATCCCTCTTTTTTTATTTATTTCGATGGCAGCCCAAGCAGCTCTCTCAGCTCACCTACGGTATCTGCGATCGCGTCTGCGCCGTGGGCAGCGAGCTCTTCGCGGCTGCCGTAGCCGAAGGAGACGGCGATGCAGGGGAGATGGTTGTCATGCGCGCCATCTACGTCATAGCCGGTATCACCGATCATGACGGTCTCCTTCGCAAGACGCGCTGCGTCATGGCCCTTTTCGCAAAGAAGGGAGAGTGTCTTGGCGATGATGCGCGCCTTCTGGCTCATGGTCGCATTCTGGTTCAGCTCATCATCGGGATCGCTGCCGCAGATGACATCGAAGTAGGATGTGAAGCCGAAATTTTCAATGATCCGCTTCACAAAAGGCTCCGGCTTGCTCGATGAGACGGCAAGCACATAGCCGGCGGCTTTGGCGAGAGAGAGAAGTTCGCCGATGCCGGCATAGGGCGAGCAGTTGAAGAGTGCGCCCTTTTCTTCATACAGCTCTCTGAATTTCGTGATGGCGGTCACGATGTCATCGTCTTTCATGCCGTAGAGCTTTTTCATCTGCGTATTGAGCGGCGGCCCGATGAAGGTGCGGAGCTTTTTCTCATCTGTCTCATGGATGCCGACTGCGTCAAGGCCGTACCTGACGGAGCGAAGAATGCCGGGAGCAGACTCGGAGATCGTGCCGTCCAGATCGAAAAGAAGGGTGGTGTAGTGGGGCATAGGGACCTCGGTTCGAATAAAAGTGACTAGGGATTAGGGCTCAGGGTTAGCCCGTGGGCGGGGCGCCCATGGATTGTGGATGAAAGCCTCGTATGAATGAGAAATTAGAAATGCGAAATGCGAAATGGTGGTGCGGCGCCAGATCCTTCGACTCAGTTCTCACTGTTCCGCCTTTACATGATCGAACATCCGACATTTCACTCCGCTCAGGATGACGAAATGCGCCGCGGAGTATAAATAGGGCGATGCCCCAAAGTGGCATTTAAGTCACCAGTCACTAGTCACTCGAGACTCCTAATCCCTAGCCACTAATCCCTAATCCCTGCTTTCAAACTTCAGGGTTCAGGGTGAACACAATGAGAAATGAGAAATGAGAAATGAGAAATGGTGGTAGCGGCTTTGCCGAGATCCTTCGGCTCAGCTCGCAGCTGTTCTGGCATTCGTTATCTCACATACGACGTTTCTCGCCGCTCAGGATGACGAAACGGGGCGATGCCCGAAGGTCTCTTGATAGAAGGTTTCCCTCGTATCGTCAGCCTTCCCCTCGAGGGGAAGGTGCCCCGAAGGGGCGGATAGGGCACTAGCGGCATGAAAGAGAGCGGGAAAGAGCGCCTCAAATACGTCGTTTATGAGAGCACCCTATCCACCGCTGACGCGGTCCCCCTTCCCCGATGGGGAAGGCTTAGGCGGAGCGACGCTTCGCGTCAATTCATATAAAGGGCGATGCCCGATCGAGAATCATTCTCGCCCCTTCCTCTGGAAGGTAATGCTATTAAGTTAAGCGGAAGAACGTTCTTGGCTCCCCATCGGGGGAGCTGCCCGAAGGGCTGAGGGGGCTACGTAGCGGTATTGCATGAAAGTGTTGGAATATCGATAGCATCGGACTATTCAACATAGCACGCTATACCGCTGGCATGCCCCTATTGCCTTCGGCACTTCCCCCGAAGGGGGAAGCAAGACGTTACGTCGCTAACGATTTCCTTAACTTAATAGCATTGCGCTGGAAGGGGCAGACGAGCGAAGCGAGGCGGGGTTGGCATCCCCGTGAGTGAAAATACCGCTTCGAGAGCCAACCTCCGCCCCTTCGGGGCACCTCCTTCCAAAGGAAGGAGGGAGTGTGCCGCCTTCCCGCATCGTCATTTCGAGCGAAAGCGAGAAATCTTTTTCGTTTGCGGTCAAGAAAGGATGTGAGGAGAGGGATCACGGGAAACACCGTACTCCCAACGACTTCATCCCTCATTCCTAATTCCTAATTTTCTTGAACCCTTACACCTTATTTCAGCAGATTTCCATCCTCGAAATAATTGATCCGCATCGCGCGGCGGACTTCGGCAAGGGTCTTGGCTGCGGTATTCTCCGCTTTTTCGCAGCCAGCCTTCAGGATATCCTGGACGTCCTCCAGATGGGCTTCCCAATATTCACGGCGTTCGCGGATGGGGCGGAGGGTCTCCTGCATGACGTTATTGAGGAAGCGCTTCACCTTCACGTCGCCGAGGCCGCCTCTCGTGTAGTGATCCTTCATTTCCTGAAGGCAGCTGTACTCGGGGCAGAAGGCTGCGAAGTGTTCATCACTGCTGAATGCATCGAGGTAGGTGAAGACAGGATTTCCTTCCACATGCCCCGGGTCGTCGCGGCGCAGGTGGGTCGGGTCGGTGAACATAGACATGATCTTCGTCTCGATATCCTTCGGCGAATCAGCGAGGTAGATGCAGTTGCCGATGGACTTGCTCATCTTCGCTTTGCCGTCGGTGCCGGGCAGGCGCAGGCAGGCTTTGTTTGTGGAAAGGACGATGTCTGGTTCGACAAGGACTTCGCCGTAGATGTCATTGAATTTGCGGACGATCTCGCGTGTCTGCTCGAGCATCGGCTCCTGGTCTTCGCCGGTCGGGACATGGGTGGCCTTGAAGGTCGTGATGTCGCTCGCCTGGCTGACAGGGTAGCAGAGGAAGCCGGCCGGGATGCTGGCTTCGAAATTCTTCTGCTGGATCTCCGCTTTGACCGTCGGATTTCTCTGGAGACGAGAAACGGTGACGAGGTTCATGTAGTACATGGTGAGTTCGGTGAGCTCCGGCACCATGGACTGGATGAAGATGCAGGACTTCGCCGGATCGATGCCGACAGCGAGGTAGTCGAGAGCGACCTCGCGCACATTTCTTCTGACCTTCTCCGGATTGTCCGCATTGTCCGTGAGCGCCTGCGCGTCAGCGATCATGATGTAGATATCGTCGAATTTGCCGGAGTTCTGCAGCTCGACACGCTCACGCAGGGAGCCGACGTAGTGGCCGACATGAAGGCGGCCGGTCGGGCGGTCGCCGGTAAGGATGATTTTTCTCATATGATTTCTCCTATCATAAATGGAAGATGTATAGTTATCCCTTTCATTATACTCCATATGAGAAAAAATCGGTAGGAGTGGGAGAAAGCGGTCTTTCCTATCGCTCCGGCACGTTAATTCTCAAAGTAAGTGCCGGATTCGTGGTAAAAGTAGCACTTACCTGTAGAACCACCTTTTGCTAGACTTTAGATAGAGAAATCTTGTGCATGAAGGAGGTTGCATTTAAATGATTGTCAACAAAGGCAATAAAAGGTACAAACACCTTACCCAGGATGATCGAAACACTCTCGAGATAATGTTACAAAACGCTGCCACTTTCCAGACCATCGCCGCAGCACTTGGTAAAGATGCCTGCACAATCTCGCGCGAAGTCCGTAAACATCGAACCCTTGTAGCCAATAGGTTCACTAATTACGATG
>ERZ1031467.239-NODE-239-length-16384-cov-5.413130_pt1 | contig 16384 bp, 10 predicted proteins | sample MGYA00517105_ERZ1031467 | MGnify/ENA primary metagenome ERZ1031467 (study PRJEB33719, sample SAMN04261155) | wastewater metagenome | biome: rural village; feature: human; material: feces | host: Homo sapiens | place: El Salvador | collected 2013-01-07 ...
TTTAGAAAAAGGCTGGCGGAAAAGTTACCGTTAATGGTGTAGAGTACACTTATAATGATACAGATTCAAAATGGAATGATGCAGCTGGTAAAGAGGTAAAGATTGGAACTGGTGCAGCAGCAGGTGAGATTAAAATTGGTGCTGGCGACAAAGTATCCGATGGAACAACCACTTTAACAGCTATGACTGATGCAAAAGATGCAACAGGTGCAGCTAATGCAGATGGTATTGATGATAATGATAACAGCGTTATCACCGCAGAAAAAGCTTATTCATTAGCAAAAGATGAACTTGTTGCTGCAAATCATATTGGTGATACAGAAAATACGGCAGCAGTAGCTCAGGATACTACGAACAAGAATGTATTTACAATTACAACAGGTTCTGCAAAAGTTGCCAACACATTAAGTTTCAGCCTTCATGTAGGTGCAGATGCTGACATGACAAACAAGATCACTGTTGACATTGACACTATGAATTCTACTAACCTTGGAATCAAGGGCTTAAACGTAACTGACAAGAACGGTACAGCAGCAACCTACGCAATCGATGCTATTTCCGATGCAATCTCTAAGGTTTCTTCCCAGAGATCCGCACTCGGTGCTGTACAGAACAGATTAGAGCACACCATCGACAACCTGGATAACATTTCCGAGAATACATCTTCTGCTGAGTCTCGTATCCGTGATACAGATATGGCAAAAGAGATGGTAAACTACAGCAAGAACAACATTCTTGCACAGGCTGGACAGTCTATGCTTGCACAGGCTAATCAGTCTAATCAGGGTGTACTTTCTCTGTTACAGTAAAAGTAAATATGGTCATTACACATCAAAAGGGACTCTTCGGAGCCCCTTTTGGTGTGTGTTTATACTTTTACTGGCATAGAATTTAATGCCTCTTCGTATTCATCTGAAGTGTAATCCAGTAAAATTTTTTCTTTTGGAACGTTATATTTGATCATATTTTGAATTGCATCGATTCTGCCTCTGGCTTCTCCTCTGGCTTCGCCCTGTTCCAGCAATTCTTCAGACCGTAACTTCAAAATCTTACCACCCATAATCTCACCCAATCCTTTCCTGATAGCATTATCCTCTGGGATAATATAATCTGCGATTTTCTCAATTAAAACAATCATATCCATATAAAGATGTGACTTTTGTTCTTTTTCGGACGCGTCCTCTAACCTCCGGTTGATCTCACGGAAATCGTCCAGCAGATGCTTCACTTTTTTCGAATTTGTTCCATTATGTTTCAAAAAATGCTCATATCGTAAGATATGATACGGAAGCAGAATCAGCAGCCGTTTTTCAAAAATCCGATCCACCGTGTATCTTTTCGCCTGCAAAACCGGAACGCGGTAACGTACTTTCTGACCATCTGCAAACGTTACGATTGCCTCATGATAATCCGGAAGCGAACGGTGATTGCGGATATAAAGCACGCACGATTGAGGAAACGCAATCTCCCAAATTGCATGTTCCCCCAAAGAAGCATGTTCAAGTGCAATCGAAATGTCGTACTCGAACATCCGGATAACCATTGTCCTGTCCTTAGAGGACTGGCATTCCAGATGGTATATATGTCCACCAATCCGGATAATGGAGTCCGTGATCACGGTTCCGTACTTTTCGTAATGTTCGTTTCGCAATTGTTCAAACTGTTCCTCTTCGCTGTAAGAAGTATGGAAAACTTCGTTGATCAGCGGGATGAGAAGCTGCGGCATTTTTTGCGCGATGGTTCGGAATACATCGTCGAAAATCGTGCTGTGTTCTGTTGTGTTTTCTGTGTCGGCATCTGGCAACGAAGTTGTCAAAATGTCAGTGTTCCCCATGTAGCGTCCTACCTTTCCTTTAGTATATATCATAAGCATCTGCTGTTACAATATAGAAAGTATAAAAAACAGAGCTGTTATGACCAGTTCTATGAAATTGTGGTTCTAATGGAAATTTATGAGCGAAATGCTCTCCATGAGTGGTGATTGCGGTACAATGGCGATGTATCGCATAAGTAATTGTGGTATATAATTTTATAAACCCAATAAAAACAGAATATCGTATTTTCGGACAGAAGTCAAATGATTTATAACAGTAACAGAAAAATGAACAGAAAAACAACAATTGCGATACGATTGGAAAATAAATCGTATCACGATTGTTGTTGTAAAATTATTTTCTGGTTTATAGGATCTCCTCAAGCCCATACAATGCCGCACCCAGTGCACCGACAATCTCCGGTTCCTCATAGATATGTAGTTTTTCTCCAAGCTGCTCCTCCAGCACGGCAACGACACCCGGATTCTTGGCAACACCGCCAGTCATCATATATCCCGGATTCAGACCGACACGTTTCAGGAGGGACATTGCTTTCCCGGCAATTGCCTTGTGAATTCCATGTGCAATATCAGCAATCTCTTTGTTCTGTGCGATCAGGGAGATAACTTCCGATTCAGCAAAAACACTGCACATGCTGCTGATTTCAATATTTTCTTTGGACTGCAGGGATACCGGACCAAGTTCGTCGATACTGATTTCCAGGGAGCGCGCCATCATTTCCAGAAAGCGGCCGGTTCCGGCGGCACATTTATCATTCATGACAAAATCGGCAACTTCTCCATTGTCATTCAGCCGGATGGCTTTGCTATCCTGACCGCCGATATCGAGGATCGTGTGAACGTCCGGGAAGAGAAGATGCGCACCTTTTCCGTGGCAGCTGATTTCGGTTACATTTTTGTCCGCAAATGGAATGCTGACACGACCATAACCCGTGGATACAATCAGGGAAATATCTTCCCGGTTAAGTCCGGCCTTTTTCAGAACGTCTGCCAGTGCGGCATCTGCACTCTGGGAAGATTTGGCTCCGGTGCGGACAACTGAAAATGCTTTGATCTGTCTGTTTTCGTCTAAGATTACGGCGTTTGTAGAGGTAGAGCCGCTGTCAATTCCTAATGTATACACAGTATCACCCTTTCTTTTTATCATTTGTTTTTCCCCGGTCAGGGACAATCCTTTTTTCACTTTCAATTCTTCCATAAAGGCCTCCACACGGGTCCGGACCTGTCCGGCACATTGTCTGGTGGAATCGGTTTCTACCAGCAGAATCGGCAGATCCAGCCGCTGGCGGAAATCCGCATACTCGTAAGAATAAGAGTCACAGAATTTGACGGTATGATATATAATTCCATCCAGGCGGTCGGTAAAACCGTCAAGAAAATGTTCACGGTTCGCTGCTTTTAACATGCGCATGCATGGAATCTGGTTTAGCAGCGCGGCAGCATAAGAATGCAGGACCTGATCCTCTGTAATGGAAAAATCACGTGCAAGTCCGGTGCATGTTAAATCAAACAGCAGATTGGCACCGCGGTCGACAAGCAGCTGACGGATTTCATTGTTGCATCGGGCACCCATGATACCAATATTGAGTTTCTGTCCGTTTCCTTTTTCGGACGCTGCGCTGGCAGACATGCGGGTGTTTTCCTGTTTTTTCAGAGCCGCTTTGTTCTGCATCATGGAAACAAAACGTTTCAGATCCAGTGTTTTTCCGGAGAAAGCCTCGTACTCGGTGAGCATTTGTTTTAGCTGGCGCTCATAGAGCGTCACTGCAAAATCATTAAATTTGCGGGGAATATCCAGCAAAAAGAAAAATTTATCCGGGAACTGGCTTTTTAATGTGTCATACAGACGCCGGATGCTGTCGCAGCAGGTAGTCAGAATGACACCCTCATAGTCATGTTCCATCACATCTTCCAGCACGGCCTTGGTATAGGAACAGATGTTGGCGTGCATCAGGGTGTCCGCGTGGTTAAAATCCGTAACGGATGGTTCCAGACGTGTGATTTCCGTGTCCATGGCTTCAAATAATTCCATGGGGGTATATTTACATACATAACCTAACATGATGAATTCCTCTCTTTATCCAGAATTTCCAGAAAAGCTTCCAGACGGGTTTTGATCTGTCCGTCATGGCTGTTCCGGCGGTCCATGGCATCGCCATCCAGAACGAGCAGTGGAATATCCGCGGCCTTGAGTGTTTCGCGAAGCTGGAATACTCCGCCGGCAGATTGCTTACAGCCCCAGTGGCAGAAGTTAATGACGCCATCGGCATGCATTTCTTTTGCCAGTTTTACGACCATATTTGCTTTTTTTTCGTATGGACCGTTATAGAGATTGTTTAGCATTTTAGTGGCAAGTGCTTCCAGTGGGTGGGTGGTATCCAGTTCGTCCATGTAATCCAGGTTCATTTCGGTACACTGGATCTGGTAATCTCTGTTCAGGTTAAAATAGTGTTTGAGTGTTTCCTGATAAAAAGGAAGCAGATGTACCCACACAATCCGGGTGCCGTCATATTTCGGATATTGTTTGATATCCTCGGCAAAACTGCGGAACAGGTCAAGGGTTTCCGGTGTTCCGATGTTTAAGTGGGTGGCAAAAAGCATGTACATCTGCAGAGTCAGTGTCGATGGATAATAGCGCTCTGCCTGCAGTTTTAAAAACTCTTTGTAATAAGCTTTCGACTGGTTTTCGCGGGCAAGTGTTTCCGACAGGTCATCCATGGACAGACGTTTTCCGGTCAGTGCTTCCAGTTTCTGAATCAGTTCTTTCAGCTGTATGGTCACATATTCCACGGCTTCCGGAGAACAGCTGTCCGGCACATCGATCACATAAGTGTCAAGATCCGTGTGCCGGCTGACATAGCGGAATGTGTTAATATTGCCGTCACAAATCATGGAAGTTGTCACACCGAGTCTGGCAGGTGAAATAATTCCGGAGTCTACGGCACCGATAAAATCTTTGTGATAGGAACAGAGCGTGGAGGCAATTCCCCGGCTTTCTGCGCGGTCGATAAAATAGTCTTCACACGTAAATCCTGAGAGAAACGAGGAAAGACATTCCATGGAAAGCGCACTGAGTCCGAAGCACTGGAAAATTTCCACGGGTGCAAACAGATTGCACCAGACCGTGGATTCCGGGTATTCCAGCGCATGAAGCGTATTTTTTACGCCGAACGTATTCAGCTTCTGATATGCTTTCGGCATTGTTTTTTCTGCAAAATGTTCAGTCCGGAACTGTTCGAGATGTAATCCGATGTCAATCATTTTGCGGGAAACTGCCGGGTGGGTGCCGGCATATTTTTTAATATAATTTCCGTAAGTTTTGACGATATTCATAGTATATATCCTTTATTAAACAGGTTCATTTTCAAAAAATTATTATAACCTTGTGTCTGTAAAAAATAAAGTTTTGTGTAATAAAATTTAGAAAAACCTAAGAATCTAAAATATTGCGTATTATAGGGGGATTGATTATAATAGAAAGTACGGAATTATCTATTATGGAAGGAATCAGGACACATGGGAGCACAGGACAATACGGAAAAGGTACTGCGCAGTCTTCACGTTTTGCTGTCGAAGAGTGAGCCGTATCCGAAAGAGCCGAGTAAAGTTATCATAGATAAGCAGCAGGTGATTGATCTGCTGGCAGAATTAAATACCTGTATTTATCAGATTATGGATGAATACGAGCTGACCATTCGAAGCCGTGACAAGGCAGAGCGCGATTTCCATAAAAAGGGAGATCAGATCATCTGGGATGCAAGCCGTAAGGCAGAGGACATTTATGCGGCATCTGTCATGTATATGGATGAAACGTTAAACCGTATGCAGGATATCATGCAGGAGGCGGACAAAAAGGTCGGTGCCATCTATCAGGAAATTAAAGAACAGATGGAAAAAGAAGAAAAGACATTAAGAACCAACAAGTCCGAACTCAAAGGACAGCTGCAGGATCTGGTTGATACCGAAAAGTACTTAAAGATCATCGAGGAGCGAAACCGCGAGATTGAGAAGGAAAAGATGGAAGGAAGACCGGAGTACGAGCAGGAGAAGCGGGAAGAAAAAGCAATTTACGCAAACCGGCAGACCGATATTAAGATTAACCAGGAATATCTGGATAAGCTTGGACTTTCCGTACCGGAAGAACCGGTAGAAGACCTTGCGGAAGAACCAGTAGAAAAGCCAGTGGAAAAGCCGGTGGAAAAACCAAAGAAGCTGTCGCCGAAGCCGGAGATTCCGGCACCGGTTACGGTAGAAGATGACGATGAAGAGTTAAAGCAGCTGGAAGAACAACTGCGTGTGAATCTGGATGCTGATTATTTTAAGTGGAAAGATGAACAGGAAGAACAGGAAGCAGCAGAAGAAAAAGAAAAATCCGCCGGCTTTCAGAACAAGATCAAGAACCTGATAGGAGGACATCCGCATGACGATTCTGGTGTGTGATGATGACAAGGAAATTGTAGACGCAATTGAGATTTACCTGATTCAGGAAGGATACCAGGTAGTAAAAGCATATGACGGGGAACAGGCTCTGGATATGCTTCGCACAAAGAAAATTGATCTGATGGTGATCGATGTGATGATGCCGAAACTGGATGGAATCCGTGCGACATTCCAGGCACGTAAAACAAGCAGCATTCCCATTATCATCCTGTCTGCCAAGACAGAAGATGCGGATAAGATTCTGGGGCTGAACGTGGGGGCGGACGATTATGTGACCAAGCCGTTTAATCCGCTGGAACTGGTTGCCCGTGTGAAGTCACAGCTGCGGCGTTATACCACACTTTCGAGCACCCCTTCCGGTGATGCCGTTTATGAAGCCGGCGGTCTGGTTATTAACGATGAATTAAAAAAAGTTACGGTAGATGGGGAAGAGGTCAAACTGACTCCGATCGAATACAACATTCTTCTGCTTCTCATGAAAAATAAAGGAAAAGTATTTTCCATCAGTCAGATTTATGAGGAAATCTGGAATGAAGAAGCAATTGGCGCTGACAATACAGTTGCTGTCCACATCCGGCATATCCGGGAAAAAATCGAAATCAATCCGAAAGAACCGCGGTATCTGAAAGTGGTCTGGGGTGTCGGCTATAAAATCGAAGCGGGGGCGTAGCTGTCTATGAAGGAATTCTCCAGCGGAAAAAAGGGCGCAGCCATTGTCATGCATCAGATGTTTCTGATTATGATGCTTTGCGGAATCTATGGGATCGGATACAATCTGCGCAGACATATCGGAGGGCTGAGGATTCTCAGCCTGTTTATGGTGATCGGCATGGTCGGAAGCTTTGTATTCCTTGCCTATCTGACAGGTGTTGCAGGGCGCCGGTCAGAGGAGGATGCAACCATTTACCTGACCTGGATCGATAAAATTTATACGGATATCCAGATGGTGCTTTTTGTGGCATTCATTTATCTTGTGCTCTTTTTGGGGAGAAATCTCCATGACATCCAGTTTGAACTGTCCGGACTGATGGTAGCAGTCGGAACAGTCGGGTATCTGGTCGATGTTGTATTCCTGCTGTTTTATATGAGCATTGTCCGGCGGGTCAAAAACAATACCCTTCTGACATACAGTCTGATCTATCAGGCAGGAAGCTTCCTTAGACGGGTGTTTATCTCCGGACAGAATCCCAGACTGTGTACGCGTAAGGCGCGCGAAAGATATGAGATCCAGCATGCAATTGAAAAAATTGCGGCAGGGGCACTGGATACGACACTGGATGTGGAACAGTTTCACGGACAGGAAAGAGGCATTGCAGCTTCTGTGAATAATATCCGTGCAGGGCTGAGCGAAGCCATTCAGGAGCGGATCCGGAATGAACGGATGAAGGCAGACCTGATCACGAATGTTTCCCATGATATCAAAACACCGCTTACTTCCATTGTCAATTATGTAGATCTGCTCAAACGTGAAAACCTGGAAAACGAAAATGCACGTAATTATATCCGGGTTCTGGATGAAAAATCCCAGCGGCTGAAACAGCTGACGGAGGATCTGGTCGAAGCATCAAAGATCAGTTCCGGAAATATCCAGCTGGATATGCAGACCATCGATCTGGTAGAACTGCTGTACCAGACGGGTGGTGAGTTCAATGAACGTTTTGAGGCACGGGGGCTGACCATTGTGACGAAACTGCCGCACAATTCGGTGATGATCCGGGCAGACGGACGGCAGCTCTACCGTGCAATTGAAAATCTGTATACCAATGCGGCAAAATATGCACTCGAAAATACCCGGGTTTATGTAGATCTGGAAGTAGAGGAGAACAATGCGGTTTTCCGTATCAAAAATATTTCGAAAAATCCGCTGCCGGAACAGGGAGCGGCGAGGAAAGACTTGACGGAGCGTTTTGTGAGGGGAGAGGAATCCCGCACGACAGAGGGAAGCGGTCTTGGACTGTCCATTGCAAAGAATCTTACACAGCTGATGGGCGGTGAGTTTGCAATCCTGGTAGATGGCGATCTGTTTGCGGCATCCATTACGTTTGCAGTCGTTGCATAAAAATACATTTTATTATATAATTATCATTAACTATGATTTCGAAAACAAGGAGGAAACTATGAAGTTATACGAGAACGGCGCATACCTGGTCAACGGCAGGGATGTTGTCATTAATTCACCGGAAGCAGCATCTGCTGTCAATGCAAAGACAGGAAAGACTGTTACACCGGAAGATGCAAAGAAACAAACCATTGCATACGGAATTTTAAAGAGTCACAATACATCCGGCAACATGGAAAAACTGCAGATCAAATTTGATAAGCTGACTTCCCACGATATTACATTTGTCGGCATCATCCAGACCGCCAGGGCATCAGGTCTTGAGAAGTTCCCGATTCCTTATGTACTCACCAACTGTCACAACAGTCTGTGTGCAGTCGGTGGAACCATCAACGAAGATGACCATATGTTTGGACTGACATGTGCAAAGAAATACGGCGGAATCTATGTTCCTCCTCATCAGGCAGTTATTCACCAGTTCGCAAGGGAAATGCTTGCAGGCGGCGGAAAGATGATCCTTGGATCAGACTCCCATACCCGTTACGGGGCACTGGGAACCATGGCAATTGGAGAAGGTGGTCCGGAGCTTGTAAAGCAGCTTTTGAATAAAACCTACGATATTGATATGCCGGGAGTTGTCGGCATTTACCTGACAGGTACCCCGCAGAAGGGTGTCGGACCGCAGGATATCGCGCTTGCCATTATCGGTGAAGTATTTGCCAACGGATTTGTAAAAAATAAAGTGATGGAGTTTGTCGGACCGGGCGTGTCCAATCTGAGTGTTGATTACCGTATCGGTGTTGATGTTATGACAACAGAAACAACCTGTCTGTCTTCTATCTGGAGAACCGATGACCAGGTGAAGGAATTCTATGAGATTCACGGAAGAACCGGAGATTTCGAGGAACTGAATCCGGGAGAAACTGCATACTATGACAGCTTTATCGAACTTGATTTAAGCGAGATTAAGCCAATGATCGCCATGCCGTTCCATCCAAGCAATACATACACGATCGAGGAATTAAATGCAAACCTGATGGATATTCTCGATGACTGTGAGAAGCGTGCACAGGTAAGTTTTGATGGAAAAGTAGACCTTGACTTAAAGAGCAAAGTAAAGAACGGAAGACTGTATGTAGATCAGGGTATCATTGCCGGATGTGCTGGTGGTGGATTTGAAAATATCTGCGATGCAGCAGACATCTTAAAGGGCACTTCCATTGGAGCGGACGAGTTTACGTTGAGCGTATACCCGGCGTCTACTCCGATTTATATGGAACTGGTTAAGAACGGTGCTGTTGCCAATCTGTTAGAGACAGGTGCCATTGTCAAGACTGCATTCTGCGGACCGTGCTTTGGTGCCGGAGATACACCTGCAAATAATGCATTTTCCATCCGTCATTCTACACGTAACTTCCCGAATCGTGAGGGATCTAAGGTACAGAACGGACAGGTTGCTTCCGTAGCACTGATGGATGCGCGTTCTATCGCTGCAACCGCTGCAAATAAGGGATTCCTTACCGCAGCTACCGATATTGATGTAAACTACAGCAAGCCGAAATACTTCTTTGATAAGACCATTTATGAAAACCGTGTATTTGACAGCAAGGGTGTGGCAGATCCGGACGTAGAGATTCAGTTTGGACCAAATATCAAGGACTGGCCGGCTATGAGCCCGCTTCCGGAGAACCTTGTGCTGAAAGTTGTTTCCGAGATTCACGATCCGGTGACCACAACGGACGAGCTGATTCCTTCCGGAGAGACATCCTCTTTCCGTTCCAACCCACTGGGACTGGCAGAGTTTGCACTTTCCAGAAAGGATCCGGAATATGTTGGACGTGCCAAGGAAGTACAGAAGGCACAGAAGGCTGTCGAGGCAGATACCTGTCCGGGAGATGCACTTCCGGAGATTCATCCGGTTATGGATACCATCCGTGCAACGTTCTCCGATGTCAACCGCTCAAACGTTGGTTTCGGAAGTACGATTTTTGCAGTAAAACCGGGAGACGGTTCTGCGCGTGAGCAGGCGGCTTCCTGCCAGAAGGTACTTGGCGGATGGGCAAACATTGCAAATGAATATGCGACCAAGAGATACCGTTCCAACCTGATTAACTGGGGTATGATTCCGTTTGTTATTGATCAGGGAGAGCTTCCGTTCCACAATCTGGATTACCTGTTTGTTCCAAAGATCCGTGAGGCGATCGCAGACGGAAAGACAGAATTTGAGGCATATGTGGTAAAGGATGGTGCTTTAAAGCCATTTACCCTGCGTATGGGAGAACTGACACCGGATGAGAAAGATATTATCCTTAAAGGCTGCCTGATCAATTATTACCGCGGATAGGAGATCTTGTATGACAGACGTGGAAAAACAAAAACAGATGGAACAGATCAAACAGAGTGAGGATGGCATGCGTCAGACGGTTCTTCTGATTAAAATCGGATTGATGGTATTTCTCACCTTTGCCTGTTGTACCGTATTTTTCTTCCTGGTGCTCCGGTACAAGGGGGTTGCAGATACCTGGCATCTAATTACAGGTGCATTGCAGCCGATTATTATCGGACTGGGACTTGCTTATCTGCTTAACCCGGTTATGAAATTTCAGGAGCGGCGCTGGCTGCCGTTTCTGAAAAAGAAAATGAAATCGGAAAAATCTGCGGCTAAAGTGGCACGTGGATTGTCCATTGCCGGGGCAATCCTGTTCCTTCTGGTGATCCTGGTGCTTTTGATCGCCGCAATTGTTCCTTCGGTGGTATCAAGTGTTACCGGGCTGGTGGAAACACTGCCCGGCAATGTAGAAAGTCTGATCCGTATGGTGAAAAGCGGAAAACTCGGAGCCTATGGAGTGACAGATACCATCAGTGATATGCTGACAAAGCTGACGGATTATGTGGAAAACTGGGCAACGAACGATCTGCTTCCACAGATGCAGCAATATCTGCTGCAGATTACTTCCGGTGTAATCACGATGGTCAAATTCATATTAAACTTCATCATTGGAATTATTGTCGTTGTTTATGTCTTATCCATTAAAGAAAGCCTGGTGGGACAGAGCAAAAAGATTGTGTATGCGATCTTTAAGCCAAAACAGGGAAATATTATTATCGAAGTTTTCCACAAGGCAGATGAAGTATTTGGTGGTTTCATCATTGGAAAGATTATAGATTCTGCCATCATCGGAGTAATCTGTTATTTTGGATGTCTGATCCTGCATATTCCGGATACGATACTGGTTGCGGTTATCATTGGAGTAACCAATGTCATTCCGGTGTTTGGACCGTTTATCGGTGCGGTTCCGACACTTCTTCTGGTTGTGATCCAGAGTCCGCTGCATGCGTTGTATCTGCTGATATTTATTATCGTTCTGCAGCAGGTGGATGGAAATATCATTGGACCGAAGATTTTAGGAAATTCCACTGGATTGTCTGCATTCTGGGTAATGTTTTCAATTCTGATCGGAGGCGGACTGTTTGGATTCCTGGGAATGCTGCTTGGGGTTCCGGTGTTTGCGATGATTTACTATATTATCCGCAGACTGGTAAACCACAGCATACGAAAGAAAAATCTTACAACCGTAACGGAGGCATATGTGGAGGCGGCCGGTGTGAATGAGGCAACCGGTGCGATCATATATTACGGGGAAAAACAAAAGAAAAAGAGAACTTTAAAAGATTCCGGGAAGAAAGACGAAACAAAGAAAAACCAGTAATTTCAAGGGCTGTACGCGTTTGTGTGCAGCTCTTTTTTTCGGATTATTTTTTGACACTAATTGCCGCCTATGGTATACTTGAAAATAGACAGATAGACCTGTTTGGGGATACTTTAAGGAGATAACAATTGGACAAATACGAATATAATCTGAAGCTTGATCAGATGAAATCCCGCTATGCGGAAGAGAAATACGATGAGGCAGCAGATATTGCAGATACCATCAATTGGAATAAGGTTAAAAATGTAAATGGTCTGGTAAAAGCTGGGGAAGTGTACGAAAAAGTACAGCGTTATGAGGAGAGCCGGGAAGTTTTGCTGATGGCATATGATCGCTCGCCGATCGGAAGAATGATTATTTACCGTCTTGCGGAAGTGGCGGTCAAGATGAAAGATTTTCAGGCGGCACAGGATTATTACGATGAGTTTGTGGAGATTGCGCCTCATGACACCCTTAAATATGTACTTCGCTATGATATACAGAAGGCACAGGGGGCTTCTTATGAAGAACTGATACCGATTCTTGAAGAACTCAAGGAACAGGAATACACGGAAGAGTGGGCATATGAGCTTGCTTATCTGTATCACAAAGCAGGGATGAGTGAGAAGTGTATTGATGCATGTGATGAGCTGGTTCTCTGGTTTGGAGACGGGCCATATGTAGAGCGTGCATTGGAACTGAAAATGCTGTATCAGCCATTGACAAAAACACAGGAAGAAAAGTATCGGTCGTTTTGTCAGGCAAAAGATGACAGAGCAGGTTTGACACACATTGATGTGGAGGAGATGGCGCGTGCCGGGGAGACCGTGCATGATCCGGTCGCAATTCCAAAAGTAGAAGTAAACACAGAACGGTTTAATACCGTCAATCTTCAGGCGGAAATTGCAAAGGGTATGCAGCAGATCATGGATGCAACCGAAAAAGAGACGGTCACGGATACGCTGGACAATATCAACCGTATGGTGGAAGATGTCCCTTATCTGAAAATGCAGATGGAGGAAGAAAAGCCTGAGGCACAGCCGGAACAGAATACACGGCACATTGAGACAGATGAGGAGATTGATGGTTCACTCAAGACAAATTTCAAAGAGTTGTTGGGAGAAGACTCCGATGGTCAGATGAGCATGATGACAAATGAGAAAAACATGATTGAGCATCAGATCACAGGCCAGATGACAATTGAGGAAGTGCTGAGTGAGTGGGAGAAAATGCGCAAGGCTGCGGAAGCTGCACTGGAAGATGCCAGAAAGCGGAAACTCGAATCCGCCAAAGCGCGTGCACTGCAGGAGGCAGGCGATATTATGGACCGCCTGACAGGAGTATTGCCAAAACTGGATGCGGTACTGGCAGAAAAGGCGGATATTGTGGAAGAAACGACGGAAACACCGCCACAGGAACCGGAAAGGGAAACACCGCCGGAAGCGGATGATCCAAAAGAACGAAAGGAAGAAGAGGAAGAGAACAAAAAAGAGGAACAGCCTGCCAGGGATACAGACGGCGAAGAACTTTGGCCAGAGGGAGTATCTTTAGAAGAAATGGTACGTTCCCAGCAGAAAAAAAAGACGGAAGCTGCCGCACAGAAACCGGCAGAAGAGACATCCGATGTGACAGAAGATGATAAAAACTTAAATGAGAATCGTGGTGTAGAAGAAATGGAAACAGAAACAGAAACAAAGAAAAAGGATTTTGAGGAGGTTCCGATCGAGGATCTGCCACAGAAACCAACACTTGCACAGGAGAGGGAAGAAGAGTTTGCTTTTGTAAGAAGAAAAACAGATCGCTCTTCCTGGAAAGGAAAAACCATACATATCCCACAGGTAGACACACCGGTGGATCTGGGAAAAGAGGAAAAACAGAATATCCCGCTTGTAGAACTGACCGATGAACAGAAAGCGATTTTTTCGTATTTTATGCCGGTGAAGGGCATGGAGGATCAGCTCTGCAAAGCGTTGACAGTTGCTTCGTCCCATCTGAAAAATAAGGAAACTGCATCGAGGGGGAATCTCGTAATTAAAGGCGGACAGGGAAGTGGAAAAACAACACTTGCCACCAGCATGATCAAAGTCCTGCAGCAGGAGACCGGGGTTTTGGATGGAAAGATTGGAAAGATCCATGCGGAAGCATTGAACCAGAAAAATGTCGGCGGGCTGCTGGATAAGGTGGCAGGAGGATGCCTGATTATTGAACAGGCAGGAGATATGGAGAAAAAGACCGTGTCGGAGTTATCCGGATTGCTGGACGCAGATGAGAGTGGTCTTTTCGTTATACTCGAAGACACATCCAAGGGCATCAAGAGATTATTTGCGCAGAATGAAACATTTGCCAAAAAATTCAGCGAACAGATCTCAGTTCCGATTTTTACAAATGATGAGCTGGTCACGTTTGCACGTTCTTATTCCAGGGAACTTGGATACAAAATTGATGATATGGCGGTTCTGGCATTGTATAACCGGATCAGCAATATTCAGAGACTGGATCAGGCTACAACCCTGACAGAGGTGAAAGACATTGTGGATGAAGCAATTCATCGGGAGGCACATGGAGGGTTAAAGAAAGCTATCAGTATTCTGACCGCCAGCCGTTATACGGATGATGACAGAATTGTACTAACGGAAAAGGATTTCGAGTAAGATAGATAAGAGAAGACAGGGAGGGTATTTATGAGTAATTTTACAGAGATGGATTGTTACCTGTTTGGACAGGCAACACATTATGATATTTATCGCAAAATGGGTGCTCACAAAATGACAATTGAAGGAGAAGAGGGAGTATGCTTCGATGTCTGGGCACCGCATGCGGACCGTGTATACGTGATTGGGGAATTTAACGGCTGGAATGAAACTTCCCACGAGATGAAACGTGTGACACCGGAGACGATGGGCGTATACGAACTGTTTGTACCGGGTGTCCAGATTGGCTGTATGTACAAGTTCCTGATTATCGCGCAGGATGGAAGAAAGCTGTACAAAGCAGACCCTTATGCAAACTATGCACAGCTCCGTCCGGAGACCGCTTCCATTGTCACGGATATTTCCAATTTTCTCTGGTCCGATACGGAATGGATGAATGCCAGAAAAAAACTTTCCAAAGAGGAAGTATATGAGCAGCCGATGGCAATTTATGAGGTACATCCGGGTTCCTGGATGCGGCATCCGGGGCGTGAGGATGATGGATTTTATTCTTATCGGGATCTGGCAAAGACCTTGATTCCTTATGTGAAAGACATGGGATATACCCATATCGAGCTGATGGGAATTTCCGAGTATCCATACGATGGTTCCTGGGGATATCAGGTAACGGGGTATTATGCACCGACTTCCCGTTATGGAACACCGGAGGATTTTGCACATCTGGTCAACGAATGCCATAAGAACAAGATTGGCGTGATCCTTGACTGGGTGCCGGCACATTTCCCAAAAGATGCACATGGATTGGCAGAGTTTGATGGTACTGCAACCTATGAATACGCAGACCCGCGCAAAGGAGAGCATCCGGACTGGGGAACCAAAATCTTTGATTACGGAAAGAATGAGGTCAAGAACTTCCTGATCGGAAGTGCGCTGATGTGGATTGAGAATTATCACGTAGACGGACTTCGTGTGGATGCAGTTGCATCCATGCTGTATCTGGATTACGGGAAGGAAGATGGACAGTGGGTTCCGAATATTTATGGTGGAAATAAAAATCTGGAAGCCATTGAGTTTTTCAAGCACATCAATACGCTGATTCTCGGAAGAAATCCGGGTTCTGTGATGATTGCAGAGGAATCAACGGCATGGCCGAAAGTGACGGGTACGGTAGAGGATGACGGACTTAATTTCAGCTACAAGTGGAACATGGGCTGGATGCATGATTTCCTTGACTATATGAAGCTTGACCCGTATTTCCGAAAGGACAATCACAACAAGATGACCTTTGCCATGAGTTACAATGAGAGTGAGAAGTACATTCTGGTATTATCCCATGATGAGGTCGTACATCTGAAATGCTCCATGCTCAACAAGATGCCCGGACTCGAAGGGGATAAGTTTAAAAACCTTATGGCTGGCTATGCATTCATGATGGGACATTCCGGCAAAAAACTTCTGTTTATGGGACAGGAATTCGCGCAGGAGCGTGAGTGGAGCGAGAAGCGCGAACTGGACTGGTTCCTGCTGGATGATCCGAAACACAAACATATGCAGGATTGGGTAAAGGCATTGCTTCATTTGTACCGTAAGAATCCATGCCTGTACGAGCAGGATACGACCTGGGCAGGATTTGAGTGGATGAATGCCAACGACTATGAACGCAGTATTTTCAGCTTTGTGCGAAAGAGTAAGGATGGAAAGAATAACCTGC
>ERZ1031467.240-NODE-240-length-16368-cov-10.966775_pt1 | contig 16368 bp, 13 predicted proteins | sample MGYA00517105_ERZ1031467 | MGnify/ENA primary metagenome ERZ1031467 (study PRJEB33719, sample SAMN04261155) | wastewater metagenome | biome: rural village; feature: human; material: feces | host: Homo sapiens | place: El Salvador | collected 2013-01-07 ...
ACTACCTTCAAACAGAAGAAGATAGCCAAGATGATGAAGAACCTCAGCGATGTGCCTGCGGGTGAAGTACGCATGAACAATGGTTTCCTGAACCGACGTTTAGCCAGCATACAGGAAAACGAGCGTCATGCCATCGACACCTCTATTGAGACCATTTATTTACTTCGCATCATCGTATCCAATATCAATGGAATATTAGCCAATGGCATTAATCTTGGCGGTATCATCGAGATGGGAAACTACCTGCGCACCAAGGGCGACAAGGTAGATTTCGTAAAACTGGAAAAATGGCTGCGCAAGCTCCGCATCCAGCGTATGGCGCAGTTGCAGGGCAGTGTACTTATCCTTTTCTTCGAATTTGAACAGGATGAGATACCTTTCGTGCGCCGTGTGGAACGTGGTGCCTACAAGCTGACCCTCCGTTCACTTTATTATAACAGTCTCGATCAGCAGGAAATTCTATTCGAGCAGACTCAGGCTGGATTCGTTCGCACCGCCGGTGGCACGATGCGCAAAAACCTGCGCCGCAGTATGCGGTATCTGGAATATGCGCCCATAGAAACAATCAGCAATTTCTGCAATAACTTCTACCGCTCGCTTTCAGAAATCGAAGAATAATATAAAATATATAAAAAATAAGCATATACTGTGACGAATTTCAACCGATTTTCGTACCTTTGCATCTATGAAACGATTTTTTATAACGATAATATCATCAATTATAGCATTATGCGCAAGTGCGCAGGTGCAATGCGAGGATACCTGCAGTCATGTGCATGGCATAGACCTCAGCCACTATCAGGGCAATGTGTTCTGGGAAACGGTGGGCGATAACTCCAAGATGGCGTATGTCTATCTGAAGGCTACCGAAGGTGGAACCAATGTAGATAGTAAATATAAGCAGAACATTGATCTGGCGCATAGATATGGACTCAAGGTGGGTTCATATCACTTTTACCGTGCCCGTATTCCACAGCAGACCCAGTTGGAGAATTTCATGGCTCAATGCCGACCTGGCGACCAGGATCTCTTGCCTATGATTGACGTAGAGACCAAGAGTGGTCTGGAAACAGAAGAGTTTTGCGACTCACTCTTTAAGTTCCTGCATCTCGTGGAAAAGGCATACAGGCAGAAGCCGCTCATCTATACGGGTGCCAACTTCTATGACCATTATCTCTTGGGAAAGCTCGACAGCTACAAGCTGATGATAGCACAATATACCAAGCGAGAACCAGTGCTCAAGGATGGAAGAGACTTTGAAATGTGGCAATATACCGGTAAGGGAAAGCTGAACGGTATCAATGGCTACGTGGATAAGAGTAGATTCATGGGCAGGCATCGATTGAGAGAGATTAGATTCAGACACAGATAAGGCTTTGTAACTTTGAACTTTGAACATTGAACTTTGAACTTTATGATTAGTTTTAAGGTAAAGAGTGAATATCGTCTGAAAGCATAGAAATATGAATCATTTTTAGTAAAACATAAACTTTAAATAAAACTATGGCAATTATTAAATGTCCAGAATGTGGTCGCCAGATCAGTGACAAGGCTCCAACCTGTCCTAGTTGTGGCGTTGAGATAGCTGGAAAAATCACTAAATGCCCTCATTGCGGTGAGGTTTATTTCAGCAGTCAGGAGATGTGCCCAAACTGCCATGAGATAGCAGTAGGGGTAACTCGTCCTCTTGCGGAAGCAACATCACCGGTGTCGTCTGCAGCATCGTCAGCAACACCGCAGGCTCCTGCGGCTCCAACAACTCCAACAACTCCTTCAGCCCCTCCAACCCCTCCAACCCCTCCTGTCCCACCAGTACCTCCTGTACGTCGTCCTGGTGTTACTGCGAGCGGAAATGATGGCGGAGAGGGCAATACTCCTCAGGAACCACAGAAGAAAAAGAACACCCGCTCTATCTTCATCATCTCATTCATCTTTGCTGTCTTGGCGTGTGGCATTATGTATTACTTCTACGACAGTGCCAATCGCAACAAGGAGTTGGAAGCTTATGAGTATGCGATGCAAAGCAGCGATCCGATGGTACTGCAGAGTTATCTCGATACCTACAAGGATGCAGATGAAGCACATCGCGATTCCATCATGGCTCATCTTGATCTGTTGAAGCAGAACGACCAGGATTGGACCAATGCGATAGTGAGCGGATCGAAAGAAGCTTTGGAAGAATATCTCCAGAAGTATCCTAACAGTTTGCACAAGCAGGAAGCTTTGCTTAAAATAGATTCCCTCGACTGGAATGTGGCTAAGGCTGCAGATACAGCTGATGCCTATCAGGCATACCTGAATGCTCATACAGATGGTGCTCATATCGAAGAGGCAGAAAATGCTCTGAAGAAGGTGAAGAGCCGTGACCTCCAGCCAGAAGAAAAGCAGATGGTGAGCGGATTGTTCCGTCAGTTCTTCCAGAGCATCAATTCCCATAATGCAGATGGATTGACAGCTACCTGCGAGGATATTCTCTCATCTTTGCTTGGTAAGAACTCGGCTACCAAGGCTGATGTCGTTACCTTTATGGACAAGCTCTATAAAGATAATGTAGCCAATATGAACTGGCACATCAACAACGACTACCAGATTAAGAAGCGCGAGGTTGGCGATGAGGAATATGAGTATCAGGTACAGTTCTCTGCCCGTCAGGACGTAGATTTGACAGATGGCACGAAGAAGGAACAACTCTTTAAGATTTCTGCAGTTGTTTCACCTGATGGCAAGGTTTCTGCCTTCAATATGAACAAGGTTTCTGATTAAAAAGAAAGCTCCGATGGTTTGTTGAGTCCATCGGAGCTTTCTTTTTTCCTTTTACTTTGCTTCCTTCATCTGTCGGAGCAATTCCTTCTGTTTTTCATTCAGACCAGTAGGCAACTTCACGTTATAGGTAATCATCAGATCACCGAAGGTTCCATCACCTCTGTCATAACCCTTGCCGCGAACACGTACCTTGGTACCGTTCTGGGTTTCCGGTTTGATTTTCAGTTTAATCTTTGAACCATTGCTCAATGTGATGATACCCTCACCACCGAGCAGTGCGGTGTACATGTCGATATTCACATTCATGTTCATCTCGCCCGTATTCGTTCTGGCGCTATGACCACCGCAGCCACCGTTGCATCCGCCTGTGCCATATTCGGCACCGGCACCGAAACCAGCACCTGCTCCGCCGAATCCGCCAAAGCCACCGAAACCGGCACCTTGTGAACCACGGGCACGACCTCCGCCGAAGAGATTTTCGAAGAAGCTGGAGAAACCACCTCCTCCTCCACCGAAGCCACTGAAGTCGAAGCCTTCGAATGGATTTCCACCAGCGGCACCTCCGCCGGCAGCTCCATCATAGCCTCCACCACCGAAGCCTCCTACATTCTTCCACTGTTCGCCGTACTGGTCGTACTTAGCACGCTTTTCCGGATCGGAAATCACCTCATACGCCTCGTTCAGCGCCTGGAACTTAGCCTTTGCCTTTGGGTCGTTAGGATGCAAATCCGGATGAAACTGTTTAGCACGCTTGCGATATGCAGCGCGCACATCCTTCTGCGGGATGTTCTTATCTACACCGAGAATCTTGTAATAATCTACAAATGCCATAGTATAATACCTCCTATTTTTTATGATTTTTATAAGAATCCTACAAAAAGTATGCCGTAATTGCCAACTTTTTTGTAATTTTGCAGTTGAAACAAATAAATTCGAGAAAAAAGTATGAAACAGTTATTCGCAGCGCTCTTGTTGGCGCTCACTTTTAATTCGCAGGCAATGGCTCAGCCGCGCACCGTCAAACTCAGAGTGATTCAGACGAGTGATGTCCATGGTTCTTTCTTCCCATACGATTTCATCAATCGCAAACCGAAGGCAGGAACCCTGGCACGCGTATCCTCTTATGTAAACGATCTGCGCAAGACCTATAAGGACAATGTCATCCTCCTGGAGAATGGCGATATCCTTCAGGGACAACCTACCTGCTACTTCTATAATTATATCAACACCCAGGCTCGTAATGTAGCAGCTGATGTCGTCAACTATATGAAGTATGATGCCCAGGCTTTCGGTAATCACGATGTTGAGACCGGACATGCGGTTTATGACAAGTGGATCAGAGAGTTGGATTGTCCGGTGCTGGGTGCCAACATCATTGATACCAAGACCGGTAAGCCTTATGTGAAGCCTTATATCATCCTGAACCGTGAGGGTGTGAAGATAGCCGTTCTCGGTATGTTGACTCCAGCTATTCCCAACTGGCTGACAGAGAATCTCTGGAGCGGAATGAAGTTTGAGAATATGGTGACCAGTGCCCGTAAATGGATGAAGATTATCCAGGAGAAGGAGAAGCCGGACGTTGTCATTGGTGTCTTCCACAGCGGTAAGGATGGCGGTATTGTCACTCCTGAATATGAGGAGGATGCCTCTCTGCGGGTAGCAAAGGAGGTGCCAGGCTTCGATATGGTACTCTTCGGACATGACCATACCCGCTGCAATGAGACGATCCTGAATGTGGAAGGTAAGCCTGTGGTGTGTCTCGACCCTGCCAATAATGCACTGAATGTGGCAGATGCCGAGGTGACCATTACCCTGAACAAGAAGAAGGTGAATGGCAAAAAACAGTATGTTGTGACAGACAAGAAGATAGTTGGCAGTCTGCCAGATGTGACAAAATGTCCTATTGATGAGGATTTCATGAAGGCATTCGAGCCTCAGATTGCAGAAATCAACAAGTTTGTCAGCAAGCAGATCGGAACTTTCAAGAATACCATTCACAGCCGCGAGTCTTTCTTCGGCAACTGCGCCTTCAATGACTTCATCCTCAACCTGCAGCTACAGATCACGAATGCTGATATTGCCTTCAATGCGCCCCTCCAGTTTAATTCTACCATCAAGGCGGGACCTATCTACGTTGGTGACATGTTCAATCTCTATAAATATGAGAATCAGCTCTACGTGATGCGCCTTACAGGTGAGGAGATCCGCAAGCATCTGGAGATGAGCTATGACCTCTGGGTGAATACGATGAAGAGTCCAGAAGACCATCTGCTCCTGCTCGATACCCAGACCAAGGGCGACCAGCAGCGCCTGGGCTTCAAGAACCTCTCCTTCAATTTTGACAGTGCTGCCGGCATCGATTATGAGGTAGATGTTACCAAGCCAGACGGCGAGAAGGTGAAGATTCTGCGTATGAGCAATGGTCAGCCTTTCGATGAAAAGAAATGGTATAAGGTGGCAGTGAACAGTTATCGCGGCAATGGTGGCGGAGAGCTCCTCACCCGTGGTGCCGGTATTCCAAAGGATAGTCTGGATAGCAGAATCATCTATCGCAGTGAGCGCGACCAGCGTTACTACCTGATGGAGGCCATCGAAAAGATGGGAACCGTAGAAGCCAAGCCAAACAACAATTGGAAGTTTGTGCCGGAAGCATGGACCAAGCCTGCTGCCCAGCGTGACTATGAGTTGCTTTTCGGAAAGAATAAATAATAGATTATGAAGTATTGGTTTATATTTTGCAAGACAGATATCTTGCTAGAGAAGAGAGAAGACGGAACCTATACGATTCCATGTAGTGAGGAAAGTCCGGTAGCAACCAAGCCTTGGACCCATATCCTCAACATCACACCGATGAATGACGGTACGGAAGTGAAGACTTTCACCATTCCAGAGCCCGTAACCGACAATCCGAAATATGAGATGTGCGGTTTGCGTCCTAGCTTTTACAAGCTCTCCCCAGAGTTGTATCAGAAAGCGGGAAAATGTCAGGAACTGAACTATTGGGATATGAACACCCAGTTTTGCGGTGTATGTGGTTCACCTATGAAGATGTCAACGGATATCAGTAAGAAGTGTACCGAGTGTGGCAAGTCTGTCTGGCCCTCTCTCGCTACAGCCATCATCGTTCTTATCAAGAAGGGCGATCAGGTGCTGCTGGTTCATGCCCGCAACTTCAAGGGTAACTTCGATTCCTTGGTAGCCGGTTTTGTAGAAACAGGTGAAAGTCTGGAGGAAGCTGTTCATCGTGAGGTGATGGAAGAAACTGGTCTGACCATCAAGAACCTCAAGTATTTCGGTTCCCAGCCATGGCCGTTTCCAAGTGGCTTGATGGTAGGATATACAGCCGAATATGTAGATGGTGAGATTCATCTTCAGAAGGAAGAGCTTTCCCGCGGCAAATGGTTCAGCAAGGACAATCTCCCTGTTCTGCCGGAGAAATTGTCGATTGCCCGCAAACTCATTGATGCCTGGCTAGAGAATAGAATATAAACTTTCGCAAGCATGCTATACTCGCCATAGACTAATGAATAAGTATAGGGTAGAATCTTGAAATTAAGAAATACAGAAGAGATGAAAGAAAAACTTTGGAATGCGAATTACATCAAGGTGATGACCACCAACTTCCTGCTCTACTTCGCCTTCTACCTCCTCACCCCACTCCTCCCGCTCTATCTGAGCGAGACTTTCGGGGCAACGAAGGATGTGATAGGCATTGTTCTGAGCGGATATACGGTGGCGGCACTCATCATCCGTCCGTTTAGCGGATATGTGGTGGATGGATTTTCCCGTAAGAAAGTGCTGATGGTCTGCCTGACGGCTTTTGCCATCTTCTTTGCAGGATACATAGCAGCCAGTACCATCCTGATGTTTGCCATCTGCCGAACCCTGCATGGTGGACCTTTCGGAGCGGTAACTGTTGCCAATAGTACCTGTGCCATCGATGTCTTGCCATCGAGCAGACGCAATGAGGGTATCGGTCTTTATGGATTGAGCAACAACTTCGCCATGGCGATAGCCCCTTCCATAGGTATCTATCTGCACAATCTGGTGGGTAGCTATATGGTACTTTTCTGGATAGCCTTTGTGGTAGCCATTGCTTCTGTAGTGATAGCTGGAACAGTGAAACTCCCAGAGAAGGAAATCATCAGAAACAAGGAGAAGCTCTCGCTCGACCGCTTCTTCCTGACCCGCGCCTGGCTGTTGGCCATCAACATCTGCATGTTTGGTTTCTGCTGGGGTGTATTGAGCAACTATCTTGCCATTTACAGTAAGGAGGAATTAGGCATTACCGGAGGAACGGGTACCTATTTCGCCATACTCTCTATGGGATTGTTCATGAGCAGATTGCAAGGCAGAAAGGCTTTGAGTCAGGGTAAGCTGACCCAGAATGCTGCCGAAGGAATGCTGATATCGCTCGTTGGTTTTACGATATTCGTAGCCATCAAGCATCCGATAGCCTACTATCTTTCAGCTGCATTGATAGGATTGGGAAATGGTCACCTGTATCCAGCCTTCTTGAATATGTTTATCAATGTAGCCCGCCACGATCAGCGTGGTACAGCCAACAGCAGTATTCTGACCGGTTGGGACCTGGGATTCGGAATCGGTTGTCTTCTGGGTGGTGTTGTAGCCGAGCATTTCGGTTATAGTGGTGCCTTCTGGATGGTAGCGGTCGAAAATGCTGCCGCAGTGGTATTGTTCTTTGCTGCATCCAGGGCATTCTTTGAAAAAAGAAGACGAAACGACTAGTAAGGGAATAAAAAAGTATAAGTTTTTTCCTGATTAAAGTTTAGCATCCATCAAGGGCAAAACTTTTACCCTTAAGGCTAGAAATATTTTTCCTTAAGGATAAATTTATTTTTCCTTAAGGGTATGTTTTTGCCGGTTTAAACCGGTATGGAAGTCCAATTAAAGAAAAAGAGCATTCGTAGGATTGTGGAAACAAACCCTTTCGAATGCTCTTTGTAATTTTCTTACATGCTTTCTCTCTTAGAATGGGAGATCATCTGCGCTGCCACCTGCTGCTGGAGCTGCTGGCTGAGCAGGAGGGAATGGAGCAGTTGCACCCTGCGCAGGAGCTGGAGCTGCCTGAGGAGCTGCACTTACTGGAGGGAATGGAGAACCAACAGGCTGCATGCCACCCTGCATGGCAGCAACAGCATTAGGATCTACACGCTGAACATTCCAAGCGCGAACACTGTTGAACCAGCGACCATTATATTCGTGTGCATCCAAATCAAAAGAAACCAAAAGTTCCTCACCACTCTGGATGTTGAACTGAGCAAGACGGTCTGCTCCGAAAACATCGAAGCAAAGCTTCTTTGGATACTGCTCGTGAGTTTCGATAACGAACGACTGAGCCTTCCACTCACCTCTTGCAGAAACGCCGCTTCTTTCAGGTAAAACGGCAATTACCTTTCCTTGTAATTCCATATTATTATTTTAAAAATTGTTTCAATCCTTCGCCAGCCGAGCCCCATTTTCATCGAGAATCAAAAGATGTATAGAGAGGCTCAAAAACGAGTGAATCTATCTGTTATTTTTCTTTCTGACTGCGAAATTACTAAAAATAGTTTTAAAACAAAAACATTTCTTCGATTATTTTTGTCTATCCCCAATATTTTTTGTATTTTTGTGCTCATAATTGCGCAAATGCTCCAATTTACCCATCAAGTAAGGAGCATCAGCAATGAAAATGAGATAAGTAATATAGAAAATTAATAATATAAAATAACGACTCATGAGATTTACAGTTTCAAGTTCAGCATTGAACAGCAAGCTCAATATGCTTGCTAAGGTGATTGGCAGCAAGAATTCTCTGCCTATCCTTGACAATTTCCTGTTTCAAGTTGCCAACGGCGAGATGACCATCACCGCAAGCGACAGTGACAACATCATCAAGAGTACCATCGCTCTCACTGACTGCGATGGCGAAGGCGAGTTCTGCGTTGCCAACCGCGTCATCCTGGATGCATTGAAGGAGTTGCCTGAGCAGCCTCTCAGCTTCGATGTAGATACAGATAGTTATGCCATTAAGATTGTATATCAGAATGGTCTCTATAATTTCACAGGCTTGAATGCTGAAGACTATCCTCCAACACAGGATATGGGTGATGCCTGCACTACCCTCGTCTTGCCAGCACAGGTGCTGATCGACAATATCAACCGTTCTCTCTTTGCAACAGCCAGCGATGAGCTGCGCCCAGTAATGAATGGTATCTATTTCGACCTTACTCCCGAATCGCTTGCCATCGTAGCAAGTGATGGCCATAAGTTGGTAAGAAGCAAGAACTTCACTGTCAAGAGTGAGACTCCTTCTTCATTCAACCTGCCAAAGAAGCCAGCATCATTGCTGAAGAACATTCTGAGCAAGGATGATGAGGCAACCATCAAGTTTGATGCACGCAGAGCTGAGATTCAGTTTAGCGATGGCGTATTGAAATGCCGCCTCATTGATGGTCGCTATCCTAATTACAACTCAGTGATTCCAGCCAACAACCCATGTGAGATAACCGTAGATCGCAAGGGCTTGCAGAGTGCATTGCGCCGTGTTTTGCCATTTGCCAGCGAGAGCAGCCAGCTGATCCGTTTCCATATCGAGAGCGGCCGTTTCGAGGTTTCTTCAGAAGACATCGATTTCTCTACTTCTGCCAAGGAAGTTTTGGCTTGCGAATATAGCGGTTCCAGCATCAGCATTGGTTTCAAGGGTAGCAGCTTGATGGAAATCCTGGGTAATCTGAACAGCGATCAGGTTGTCTTCCACTTGGCTGATCCTAGCCGTGCCGGTATCATTGTACCAGCTGAGCAGCCAGAAGACGAGGACATCCTCATGCTCATCATGCCAATGCTCCTTAACGAATAAGGAGCATGGTTCATCTAAACACCCCTTCCCTATCAGTAATATATAGTAATAAATACTAGAAGTAATGAAATTAAATCTTACTAAGCCTCTGATCGTGTTTGACCTAGAGACTACCGGTCTTGACATGGTAAAAGACAGAATCATCCAGATCTCCTATATCAAGGTGTATCCAGATGGAACAGAGGTTCGTAAAAACCAGTTTGTCAATCCAGGGAAGCCAATCCCTGAAGAGGTGGTTGCGCTTACAGGTATCAGCAATGATGATGTGAAGGATGCACCAACCTTCAAGCAGTTGGCGGCTACCTTCAACCAGGAGTTCTCCGGTTGTGATTTTGCTGGCTATAACTCCAATCATTTCGATGTACCTATGCTTGCAGAGGAATTTCTGCGTGCAGGCATTGATTTCGATTTCTCTAAGTGTCGCCTCATTGATGCCCAGAACATCTTTATGAAGATGGAACGTCGTAACCTGGCTGCTGCCTACAAGTTCTATTGCGGCAGAAAGATGGAGGAAGACTTCGAGGCACACCGTGCCGACCAGGATACCGAGGCTACCTATTGCGTACTGAAAGGTGAGCTGGACCGTTATGCCCCTGGTGTTCAGGAGGAAGCTGACCGTGTGCTCAACAATGACATGGACGAGCTTGCTGAGTTCTCCAAGCGCAACGACAATGTAGATTTTGCCGGACGCATCGTTTGGCAGGAGTTGAAGGATGCCGACGGCAATGTGATACTCGACGAAAAGGGCGAGCCTCGCAAGCACGAGGTATTCAACTTCGGCAAATACAAAGGATGGGATGTGGCAGAGATCCTGACTAAGGATCCTGGTTACTTCACCTGGGTGTTGGGAAGCGATTTCACCAACAATACCAAGCAGGTACTCACCCGTATCCGTCTGCGCGAGTTCAACAAGAGAATGGGAAAATAATATGTTAAAAGGAAAGAAAATCGTATTGGGCATTACGGGTTCCATTGCAGCCTACAAATCATGCCTTATCATCCGTGGTCTCATCAAGAAGGGAGCTGAGGTGCAGGTGGTCATTACGCCTGCCGGTAAGGAGTTCATTACCCCTATCACCCTCTCTGCGCTGACCCATAAGCCTGTGGTAAGCGAGTTCTTCTCACAGCGTGATGGTACCTGGAATTCGCACGTGGATCTCGGTCTCTGGGCGGATGCGATGGTCATTGCACCATGTACGGCATCTACCATGGGCAAGATGGCGCATGGCATTGCAGACAACATGCTCATCACCACCTATCTCTCCATGAAAGCACCAGTCTTCATTGCTCCTGCCATGGACCTTGATATGTACAAGCATCCTTCTACCCAGGCTAACATGAAGACCCTTCTCGGCTATGGTAACCATATCATCGAACCGGAAGTGGGTTTCCTTGCTTCTGGATTAGAGGGAAAGGGACGCATGGAGGAACCGGATGTCATCGTGAATTACCTAGATAGATACTTCAACATGATGGAGAATGCTGATGAGGTGGCTGAAGTAGAATCTGAGAACCACGAGAATACCGAGAAAGGACTCTGCGGTAAGAAAGATCTCTGCGGTAAGAAGGTAATGATTACAGCTGGACCTACCTACGAGAAGATAGACCCTGTGCGTTTCATCGGCAATTATTCTTCAGGAAAGATGGGATTCGCACTTGCCGAAGAATGTCTTCGCCGTGGTGCGGATGTTACTTTGGTGGCAGGTCCTGTCTCGTTAGATTGTAGTCCTGCTATCCACCGCATCAATGTGGAGAGCTGTGAGGAGATGTATCAGGCAGCCACAGCAGCCTTTGCTTCATCTGATGCAGCCATTCTCTGTGCAGCCGTAGCAGACTTCCGTCCTGCCAATGTAGCAGATAAGAAAATCAAGCGCGAAAAGGATGACCTGGAGCTGACACTGGTGCCTACCCATGACATCGCAGCAGCTTTGGGACAGATGAAACAAAAGAATCAGCGAATCGTAGCTTTCGCCCTGGAAACCAACGATGAAGAGAGTAATGCACAGAAGAAGAGAGTGAAGAAAAACGCCGACTTCATCGTGCTCAACTCTACCCGTAATCCGGGCACTACTTTCGGCACTGACGACAATCAGATTACCATCATCTCTGAAAAGGGAAAGAAAGAATATGAAAAGAAGCCGAAGACTGAGGTGGCTCACGACATCATTGATGAGCTGGCTCTCCTGTTTTAGTCCGGTATCTTTAGCTGGTGGTCTCCTGTGCTGCAGTCCTTCTGCGATTTCAGCACAGGAGCTGCAAGCTAAGATTACCATCAACCATGCCCAGATTTCGGGCACGGAGAAAGGCGTATTCGACAATCTGCAACAGACCTTGCAGCAATTCGTCAACAATCGCCAATGGACTCATCTTCAGTTTCAGAAGAACGAACGCATCATCTGCAACTTCAATATCACCGTCACCAAGTATGACAGAGACCAGAATCTCTTTACCTGCAAGGCGCTGATACAGGCCAATCGCCCCGTCTTCAATTCGGCATACACCTCCACCTTATATAATAATGTGGACGATAACTTCACGTTTCGTTTTGCCGAATACGACCAATTGGAGTTCAATGAGCAGCAGATAGACAATCAGCTTACAGCTCTCTTTGCCTATTATGCATATCTTATCATCGGCATCGATCTGGATAGTTTTGCACCCAAAGGTGGTGAAGACATCCTGCAGCGCTGCATGAATCTGACAAACAATGCCCAGAATCTGGATTATCCCGGTTGGAAGGCTTTCTCTGATGACCGCAACCGATATGCCATCATCTCAGACTATCTGGATGGAGCGTTGGAACCCTTCAGACAGTTGCAGTATGACTACTATCGGAAAGGACTCGACGAGATGGCGAATAATGCGGAAAGAGGTCGTACAGAGATAACCGCAGCTCTGGAAACAGGACTGAAGAAGGCGAAGGAAAATCGCCCACTCAGTTTGTTGCCACAGATATGGACCGACTTCAAGAAGGATGAACTTGCCAACATCTATCGCGACAAGGGAACCCAAAAGGAAAAGGAGAGCATCTATGAACTCCTCTTCTCCATCAATCCTTCACAGAATAAATATTGGGATCAGGTCAAGGAATAATCTTTCAGGAATCATCTGTCTGGATAGATTTTTCAGGTTGGAATCTTCATGAGATCATCTTCCAGAACAGAAGCTTCTGAAAATCAGAATCAGCTTTCCCTTTATATCTTTATCAAAAAGTAGAATAAATATGCTCAAGCAATTATATATCAAGAACTTCACGCTCATCGACGAGCTGAACATCTCTCTCTATCCTGGCTTCTCCGTCATCACGGGTGAGACAGGAGCAGGAAAGAGTATCATCCTCGGTGCCATCGGACTGCTTCTGGGTAACCGTGCCGACAGCAAGGCGATCAAGGCTGGAAGAGACCGATGTGTGATAGAGGCTCACTTCGATCTCTCCAGATATGGTATGCAGAAATTCTTTGATGATAACGACATCGACTATGATGCCGATGATACAATCATCCGAAGAGAGTTGACTGCAGCCGGCAAGAGCCGTGCCTTCATCAATGACACCCCGGTGCCTCTCACCCGTATGAGAGAATTGGGAGAGCAACTCGTGGATATCCATTCGCAGCATCAGAATCTTCTTCTGCAGAAAGAAGACTTCCAGTTGAATGTGGTGGATATCATCGCTCAGGATGCCGACCAGCTCAAGGTTTACCAAAAGGAGTACCACGCTTACCGCAAAGCCAAGGAACTTCTGGAAGAGCTGAAAGCTGAGATTGCCAAGAACCGTGAGAACGAGGAGTTCATGCGCTTCCAGCATAAGGAGCTGGAAGATGCTAACCTACAGGAAGGCGAATTGGAACAGCTGGAGCAGGAAGCAGAAACCCTGAGTCATTCTGAGGACATCAAGACCGCTCTCTTCGAGGCAGACAATGCGCTTTCGGGAGACGACGACAGCATACTTGACAAACTGAAGAACGCCACTCATCAACTGGAAAATATCTGTGATGTCTATCCAAGCATGGCTGATGTGACTGGCAGAATGCAGAGCAGCTATATTGAACTGAAGGACATCGCACAGGAAATCAGCAGTAGTGTAGATCACGTGGAATTCGATCCTAACCGATTGGATGCCATCAATACCCGTCTGGACAAGCTCTACACCCTGCAGCAGAAGTTCCATGTGGAAACGGTGACTGAACTCATTGCCACCCGTGACCGCATCGCAGAACAGCTTGTGCATATCGATAATGGCGATGAAGACATCGAAGAGAAGGAAAAAGAAGTGGCTGCTCTCCTTGCCAAGGCAGAAAAGCAAGCTGCCCTACTCACTTCTATCCGTCAGAAATCAGCAAAAGCCATCGAAAAAGAGATGAAGGGCAGACTCATCCCGCTGGGCATTCCGAATGTGAGATTCGAGATTGCCTTCGCAGAAAAGCCACTCTCCGGAAATGGTGCCGATAAGGTTAGTTTCCTCTTCAGTGCCAACAAGAGTACCCAGTTGCAGCCAGTCAGTCAGGTTGCTTCCGGTGGTGAGATCGCCCGTGTGATGCTCTCGCTGAAGGCAATGATCAGTGGAGCCGTGAAGTTGCCGACCATCATCTTTGATGAGATTGATACCGGTGTAAGCGGTAAGATAGCAGAAAAGATGGCAGATATCATGGAAGAAATGGGACTCCAGAACCGACAGGTACTCTCTATCACCCACCTTCCACAGATTGCCGCCAAGGGTAGTCATCATTACAAGGTGTTGAAGGAGGAAACCGAGAATGGAACCATCTCGCACATGAAAGAACTCAACAACCAGGAGCGCATTGAAGAAATTGCCCAGATGCTCAGTGGTAGTGACATCACGCAGGCAGCTCTTGCCAATGCCAAAGAATTATTGAGAATATGAAAAGAATAAATATGATCATGATGGGACTGATGCTGGGTGCATCATCCCTCTTCGCTCAGCCAGGCTCTGTACAGAAAGCCGCTAAGAGCGTATTTACACTCACCACCTTCAACAAGGATGGTAACATCATCTCTTCTACACAAGGTGTGTTTATTGATAACAAGGGAACGGCTATCGGTACCTTCAAACCGTTTATCGGTGCTGTGAAGGCAACCATCGTGGATGCCAGCGGAAAGTCGATGGACGTGGATGCTATCCTCGGTGCCGATGAACTTTACGATGTGGCTAAGTTCAGAGTCTTAGGTAATACCACGGCAGCCAACATTGCAACAGCAGAATCACCTGCGGGCAGCAAGGTTTGGCTCGTTCCTTATTCTATCAAGAAGTCACCTTTCCAGCAGGAGGATATCGCAAGCGTTGAGAAGTTTAAGGAAACTTACAATTACTACATCTTCTCCAACACCGTACCGGACAATGCAGTGGGTTGCCCATTCGTCAACAAAAGCGGTCAGGTGATTGGTATCATGCATAGCAATGGTCAGGTAACTGCCATTGATGCCAACTATGCCAAGGAGTTGAAGGTGACGGGTCTTTCCACACTGGATGCAGCCTTTCGCGAAACAGGCATCCGTACCGCTCTTCCTGATACCGAACAGGAGGCGATTACGATGATGACGCTCAACAAGTCTCAGGTGTCCCGCGACATCTATGACAAGTATGCAGATGAGTTTATGGCAAAGTTCCCTGCTTCAGCATTCGGCTATAAGGAAAAAGCGACTCTGCTTGTAGATAAGAACGAGTTTGTCGAGGCAGCCAAATGTATGGAAGAGGGAATCAAGAAATCATCTGCCAAGGATGAAGCCCACTCCAATTATTCTGATGTCATCTATCAGAAACTGATCTATAAGGGTGATTCTGCCTATACAGCCTGGACTTACGACAAGGCGATAGAAGAGGCACAGAAGGCATACGCCATCAATGCCAATCCTGTATATCAGCATCAGGAAGCACGTATCATCTTTACCAATGGTAATTACCAGAAGGCATACGATATGTTCATCGCCCTGACCAAGACTTCAGTCAAGAACCCGGAAATCTTCCTGGAGGCAGCTCAGGCTAAGATTCAGCTCAAGGCTCCTGCTACAGAGATTAAGGTCTTGCTGGACAGTGCTGTCAATGAGGCTAAGAACTCGGGCACCATGGCGGGTCCTTACTATCTGGCTCGTGGTGATTTCCAGGCGGAACAGGGAGAGTATCGCAGTGCTATAGCTGACTACAATATGTACGATTCGATTGTCCGTCCTGTTAATCCTGCATTTTTCTATGCAAGATACAAGGCTGAGACCAAGTTGCGCATGTGGCAGCCAGCGCTGATTGATATTGCCCGTACCTGCTACCTCGCTCCTAACGAGCCTACCTATTTTGCAGAATGGGCTAGTCTTGATTTGCGTGTGAAGCGATATGAAGAAGGCATCAGTGCAGCCAAGCGTTGTATAGAGATTGCTCCAGAATATGCCGATGGCTATCTCCTCCTCGGTTTGCTCCAGATGGAGAACAAGCAGAAGGAAGAGGCCCGCAAGAACCTGGAAAAAGCAAAGGAACTGGGAGATACCCGTGCTGAGGGTTATCTCAAGAAACTGAAATAATAAAATTAAAGGTACATCAAAGGATTGCACTTTCAAACGCCCTGAAAGGGCAGAAGCTCATAGAAGGGTGTGCCATAAGTCACATACAATACGCCCTGAAAGGGCAAAAGCTCATAGCCCAGGGTAACACCCTGGGTTTTTTGTTGCATCTGCTCTGCGCCCTGTAAGGCAGCGAGATCGGAAGAGCGTCGTGTAGGGAAAGAGTGTAGATCTCG
>ERZ1031467.244-NODE-244-length-16307-cov-8.487509_pt1 | contig 16307 bp, 17 predicted proteins | sample MGYA00517105_ERZ1031467 | MGnify/ENA primary metagenome ERZ1031467 (study PRJEB33719, sample SAMN04261155) | wastewater metagenome | biome: rural village; feature: human; material: feces | host: Homo sapiens | place: El Salvador | collected 2013-01-07 ...
CTGATAGGTGTAACTACTTGTAATATAGTGGGGACGCTGTATTGGTGATATACGTTTGATGATTGGAGCCAACGATGTTGGTAAAACCAATTTGATTTGTGATGTGTTCCGCAGAATCAAGAAAACGGCAAAGGACAAATTGGTAGACTTACTAGCCCATAGATGGCAGCTGGCAACAGTTACTTCTTGGGCATAAATTCAAATGATTTTTTCTTAAAAGATAAAAAAAGCATTCATTTTAGGGCTTAACGTATCTAAAGTGACCGCTTACATTTGAATATAAATTAGTTAATAAATATTTTCCAATTATTTGGAAAGCAACATAGAAGTTTATGGCAAAGAAAGTATTTGTAAGTGGATGTTACGACTTACTCCACTCTGGTCATGTGGAGTTTTTCCAGCAGGCATCACGTTATGGTGACCTGTATGTGGGCATTGGCTCAGATGCTACTTATCTAGAGTATAAGCATCGCAAGCCTATGTTCCCTCAGGAAGAACGACTCTTCATGGTCAAGAACATCAAGGCAGTGAAGGATGCGTATATCAATGAAGGAAGTGGAGTTATCGACTTTCTCCCAACACTTGATAAAGTAAAGCCTGATGTGTTTGTTGTAAATGCAGAAGGCGGTTCTGAAGAGAAGCGCAGGATATGTGCTGAGCGAGGCATCGAGTATATTGAACTTCAGCGCACACCTCATGAAGGTTTGAAGGCACGTTCCTCATCCGGTTTGAAGAAGGCTTTATCAACTGCTTCTGATAATACGGCACAAGATGCGGGCATTCCTACCCGTTTGGACCTTGCCGGAACCTGGATTGACCAGCCATACGTAAGCATGTATCACCCAGGTTGGGCAATCACCATTTCCCTAAACCCAACCTTCGAGGTACGTGACAGATGTGGTCTCTCCACATCCACCCGCAACATGATTAAGAAGATCTGGCCTGTTAAGCTCCCTAAAATGGATCCGGAAATGCTCGCCCGATTGGTATTCTGTTTTGAGAACAACCCGGAGCGACACGATGGCATCATTTCCGGTGCCCAGGATTCCATCGGAATCTGCGTACCAGGTCTGGCTCGTCATTATTATGACAATAACTTTTGGCCAGAGAAGATAGAGAGTACTCAGGATGAAATGACCCTCCGTTTCCTCGAAGACCACTTGGTTATGATTCCGATGGAACCAAGACGACCTGGTTGCAGTGTTGTAGAAGGTAAGGATATTACTCCTGCGAAGGTCAAGGCTTTAGCAGATGCTGCAGATGCATGCTGGAGTGCTATTTTGGCGCACAACCTCGATGCCTTTGTTACAGCATACAAGGCATCTTTCGAAGCCCAGATAGCTATGTTCCCAGGTATGGTGAATCCGTCTATCAATGGTGTGATAGAACCGGAGGCGAGTGTGCAGCCGATGATTGATCATTACAGTGCTCTGGACGATGTGCTGGCATGGAAGATGCCGGGCGCAGGTGGCGGCGGATATCTTGCCCTGGTTGTAAAGGATAGTAAGGAATTTGCAGAGAATCATGATGAAGCAATCCATCTTCAGATACGAAGGGCATAACTATCTTGTTCCCTTCCTCATTATCAGCAGTCTCTTCTTCATGTGGGGCTTTGCCCATGGCATCCTGGAGGTGTTGAATCCTCATTTTCAGGAATCGTTCCATATCAGCAAGACGATGTCAGCACTGACGCAGGCAGCTGTTTATGGTGCCTACTTCCTGATGGCACTGCCAGCCGGAAAGATTATCCAGAAGTGGGGATACCGCAGAGGAGTGATTACCGGACTGGTTCTGTTTGGTATCGGTTCCCTGATGTTCATCCTGGGAAGTGAAATCAACAGCTTCTATTTCTTCGTACTATCCTTGTTTGTGATAGGATGCGGCTTAACTTGTCTGGAAACGAGTGCCAATCCTTATACCACGGTATTAGGACATCCCGATAAGGCAGAGAGTAGAATCAACCTGTCGCAATCGCTCAATGGCATTGGTTGGATAGTGGGACCATTGGTTGGCGGACAACTGCTGTTTTCTGGTGTCAACATAGCCATTCCTTATGCCCTAGTGGGTATCTTTGTGCTTTCTGTAGCATTGATCCTGTCAAGGATTACATTGCCCGACCCAAGGAGAGCCCATGAGGCAGATACGAATGAGAAGGTTGAGGAGAAGCCGATGCGTGTAATGGCGTTCGGTTTTGGTATGCTTACCTTATTTCTCTATGTGGCAGCCCAGACGGGTGTGAACAGTTTCTTCATCAACTATGCCGAGGAGAGCATTCATATAGAGAAGCAGACTGCCAGCCTCTATCTCGCTTTTGGCGGAATGGGATTATTCTTTATCGGAAGATTAGCTGGTGGTGTGGTCATGAATTATATCCAAGCAAGGCTAGTACTTTTTGCCTGTGCCATCCTTACATTTATCGCCACATTGATAGTGGTGGTATGTAGTGGAACCATATCCCTCATAGCGTTCTTCGCCTTGTATTTGGGAGAGAGCATCATGTTCCCCACCATCTTCTCATTGGCATTGAGAGATGCGGGAACCCAGACCAAGCTTGCCTCTTCATTACTCATCATGACGATAGTGGGAGGTGCGATAGCTCCTATGTTGATGGGATACATAGCTGATACCACAGGTAGTATGGCGATTGCCTTTCTGATACCGCTCGTATGTTATGCCGTGATTGGCGGTTATGCCGCAACACGGAGAAGATGAATTAAAATAAGAAAAAATGAGTGGCGATTTTAAACTGGCAACGTTATATTGGATCTATTTTACAAGTGGTATCATAATTGCCGAATGTAAATGGGAGAGATTTTTGGAAAACAAATATCTTCTATCTGGAAGTTTTGTAACTTTATTGCTCGTTGTTTGCTTTTGGTCGTCAGGAGAAACATCGGTTAAAAATATTCTTATCAAGATTGTCTGCACATTTTCAATTATATTGCTTGTTTACAATGTTTGTAAAAATATGCATTTTTACAGATATATAGATCAGTTTCTTCAGCTTTGTGGTAGGGAAAGTATAGCGATATATGCTGTGCATTGGTTATTTCTTAAAATGGTTATTACACCAGTTTTATTACCTCAAAACGAATTGATAGGACTAGGAGTAACTTCTATTTTTGCTGTTTTGGTATCAATCGTATGTATTTATATACATAGACTTGTCAAAATGATGCCAATTGTTAAAATGATATTATTTGGAGAAAAATAAGAAATGGAAAAAAGACTATTGACGATTATTATACCTGGTTATAATGTCGCTGATTTCATTGTTGATACATTACATGAAGTATTCAAGCAGTGTGAATCGAATTTTGAAGTTATTTATGTAGATGATGCTTCTAATGACAATACACTAATGCTTATTCATCAAAATTTTAAGAATTTTATTCTGGAGAAGCGTTTGAGTGTCATTGAGTCTGATGTTAATTGTGGACCAGCAACTGCAAGGCAAAAAGCTTTGGACAAGGTTCAAACACCTTATGTTACTTTTTTGGATGCTGACGACCATTATGTTTCTCTTGACGTCTTAACAAATCTTATTAATGCTTTGGAAAAGTATTCACCAGACTTGCTGATGTTCAAGTATGTTACTGACCATGGTAAAGTGCAAATAAAAAAGAAATGTTCTCTTCCTGCTGGTGTAATAAGTGCTAGAGAAGCTATGTGTCACAAAATTAAAACTTTTAATCCCATTTGGCATTATCTATGGAATAAATGCTACAGAATGTCATTGATTAGAGATAATCAGATAAAGTTTGATGATGGAAAAAGGTCTGCTGAAGATGTAGAATTCAATAGAAAATATCTTAGAATTGTTGATAAAATATTTTTTTTAGATCAATATTATTATGTGTATAATTGTTCAAATGCTCATTCTTTGACTAGTCAAAAGTCCACTTATACTAATGAGGATTTATTGTTGTGGTGGCAACGTGAGGCCTCTCATTATAACACCCTGGTTAATGATAGTGTAGCTTTGGAATGTGAATCTGAATGTCAACCATTCTTGGCTAAGAAATTAGCTGATGCTGCTGTCCGATTTGATGTTCTATCAAGAGGAGTTGGTGGTCATATATTTGAAGATGTAATACAGAAAGACTTATTATTTCCAATTATCAAAAAGTATATTTGGAAATCTCGTTTTGACTATTATGTAAATTCGTTTGTGTCACATTTGAAACTAGTAATAAAGAAAATCTTGTAACAATGGCTTCTACAGCAAATAGAGTAATCAAAAATACAAGTTATCTCTATATAAAGATGGGCATAACCATGTTCGTTTCTTTATATGTAACGCGTTTGATATTAAATTCATTAGGAGCATCCGATTTTGGAATTTTTAATATTGTTGGTGGAGCTATTTCTATGCTTGCATTTCTCAATGGAGCTATGGCTTCTGCTACACAAAGATTTATGAGTTATGCCGAAGGTGAAAAGAATCTGGAGAAGAAAAAGGTGATATTTAATTCCAGCGTTTTGCTCCATTTGATGATAGCTGTTATAGTATGCATAGTTTTGGAAGTAGGTAGCATATTCTTGTTTGATGGAATATTGAATATTCCTGAAGAGAGAGTGAGTTCAGCTAAGTTTATCTACCATTGTGCTGTCTTAGCTACGGTCTTTACGATTCTTACAGTTCCTTATGATGCAGTCGTCAATTCACATGAAAATATGTTGTATTATGCCATTGTCGGCATATTTGAGGCTTTCCTAAAGTTAGGTACAGCCTTGTTTGTCGTTTATACGTTAAGTGATAAGTTGATAGTGTATGGTATATTGACTGCGGTTACGGCATTGATTATTCAGATGACTATGCGTATTTATTGTATGCGCAATTATGAGGAGTGTAAGTTAAGTTTGAAAGATAATGTGGATAGACATGTGCTCAGACAGATGAGTGCTTTTGCAGGCTGGAATGCCTTGTCTTCCATATTGGGTGTTTTGTCACAATATGGTATGGGTGTTGTCCTCAATCACTTTTTTGGAACAATAGTCAATGCAGCCCAGGGAATAGCTAATCAGATAAGCGGTCAGTTGGGAGCGTTAAGTATGAATGCCATGAAATCAGTAAATCCAGTCATCGTAAAGAGTGCTGGAGCGCATGATGATGATAAACTGTATCGTTCTACGATATTAGGAAGTAAATCTTTGTTTTTTATCATGTCGATTTGTTTCTTGCCAATTTTGGCCAATTTGGAACCGATATTGAAACTTTGGCTTGTAAACATTCCACAATATACCTTGATATTTATCCAACTTTACTTTACGGTTAACCTCATAGACACGGTGTCTATATGTCAAACGACAGCAATCAATGGTGTTGGCAATATTAAAAGATATTCATTGTTTATGACAATTATCAATATCATACCATTTTTGGGTTGTATGATGCTCTTTTCTATGGGATTTTCCCCCGAATGGTATTATATTTTGTTGATAGTGGCATCTTTATTGAAGTTGTCTTCAAGGTTGTTCTTCGCTTCCAAGGAATGTAAGTTTAATATGAGGAGAATGCTATTGAACGATACATTTAGATCAGTTTTAGCATTTTTGATAGGTTTTTTCATTGCATTGTTTATTCATCGTAAGATTGCGGAAAATGCCTCTATGACATATCTCTTTACTTCTATATTGATGAGTGTTATCTGCTACGTCCCTATTTATTTCTATTTGGGTTATAATAAGGATGAGAGAACATTCTTTTTAAGTTTAATAAATTCAATTTTTAAAAAGGAAAAATGAAAGAGTTTACTTTGAATTTTACTGGATATTATTCTGATTTACATCGAGATGCAATTTCAGAAGAGTCTGGCGTTTATTTGGTGTTTGTAGGAAAACCATTGTTAAATAAGACGGTTAATTTGGAAAAACTGATCTATATTGGTCAGGGAGAAAATTTGAAAGAACGTATCTGTAAGCATGATAAGCATGATAAATTTCTGCAACAGTGTGAGAAAGGTGAGCTTCCATATTATGCTTATGCTTTAGTTTCGAAGAGTGAGTTGGATATTGTAGAAAATGCTCTCATATTCTATAATAAGCCATGCTTGAATGGTGACTTAACATGGCATTATAATCATACAGATTCTGTCCGATTAAGCATGAGCGGTCAGTGTCATGATTTGTTCGGTTCTACTATCTGTATTGATGTTAGAACTGATGGCAGTGTTAACGCATATGCTGAAGAGTTAGTTGATGAGTAATAAAATTCTTATTTAATAAATATTATGTATGTAATTAGAATGGCAGGTGGTTTGGGAAATCAGCTGTTTTGTTATGCTTTTTATCTGAGAATGCGTTCACAGTTTCCTTTGGAAAATGTGAATATAAATTATGACAATTATAAATATTGCAAGTTTCATAATGGTCTAAGAATTGCAGAAGTTTTTGATCTGTCTTATCCTTTTGCGATTAAGGATCAATATTCATTTTGTTCACGACTAAGATATAAGGTAAAATCTGTGATAGAAAGAATCACGATAAATATGAAGAATGTGCCAATTATTCATGAAGACTTAGATGAATTTAATGAATTTATTAAAAAACCGATTGAATGTTCAACAGTTCTTTTTAATGGGACTTGGGGGTCTGAAAAGTATTTTAATAGTGTCAAGGAAGAGGTAAAAACAACTTATTCACATTATAAAATTAAATTCAGTGATAAAGTAAGGGATTTGGCAAAGCGAATGCAAACACAAAATGCAGTTTTTATGCACGTGAGAAGAGGAGATTATTTACAGACAGATTTTGTTGATTTATCGGTAACGGATTATTATCAAAACGCTTTAGAATTTATAAAGAAAAAGTTAAAAAAAATCAACTTGACAATTTATATAATTTCTGATGATCCCGAATATTGCCAGAAACATTTTATGTTTCTAAAAGGCGAGAATATTATCTTTTTACATGGAAATCAAGACTATGAGGATTTATTTTTGATGTCTAACTGTAAATATGCAATTATAGCAAATTCTTCATTTTCTTGGTGGGGCGCTTATTTATCTAATGCAGAGATTGTATGTGCTCCAAAAGAACGTTTGAAAAGTAGGGCAGATAGACCTCATGAAGTTTTATATCCAAAGGAATGGAATGTTATATAATATTATGGAACGAAACGAAAATTTAGATGTTTGTAAAGGTATAGGAATCGTATTTGTAGTTTTAGGACATATTGTTACTATTCCATATTTTCATGAATTAGTTTATGGATTTCATATGCCATTATTCTTTATACTTTCAGGAATGTGTTTGCATCTGAAAAGAGATTTTAAAACGTTCTTAGTAATAAAAGTAAAGTCTTTATTGGTGCCATTTTTCTATTTTTCTTTTTTGGAAATTTTGCTTCTAATTATAGTAAAGAGAAATTTTAGTATCAGTTTTGTTTATCCTGAAATAGGTCATGTACTATGGTTCCTTCCTGTTTTGTTTCTTAGTTTGCTTTTAGCATATGCAGGACTCAAATATCTGAAATTATGGGTATTACCTTTCTTAGTTGTTTTGAACATCTTAAATTTCAAGAATTTACCCTATTCTCTTTCTGTAATTCCTGTTTCATCAACATTTATTGTGGGGGGGTATATGTTTAATAAAATTCCTACTTTGTTAAAAAATAAAGTTGGTCATAAACTTGTTTTATTGTTTCTCATGATATCATATATATGGATGGTTTTAATATTTGATGTTAGAATAGATATGAAGAAGAGTATTTTTTCTCCTTTTCTATGTGCAATGATAGCCTCTTGTTTAGGTTTTATGAGCATATTTTCTATGTCATATAGCGTGCGTGAAAGCATTTTTAAGCAACTTTGGATTTGGCTTGGTCGTAATTCATTAACTATAATGCTTACGCATTTTTTCTTTATTGAAATAATAGGCTATATATTAAGTAAGCTGTGTCTCACTGCAAACTTTTATATGGTTTTACTTTCTGTTTTTGTGTGGCCATATTTAGTTGCAGTAGTTTGGTTTATTAATAAATATTGTCCTAGGCTTGTCTCAAAAAAATAAATATTATGCAGGTTTTAATATTGTTGTTATTTTATGTCTTATCTCCTATATTGTTTTCACATGGAGTAAATGCAACTTTGGGTGTATATATGAACTTAATATTTACGGCATACATAGCATTGTTTTCATGTCGTAAGATTCAAACAGCATCTCAAATAGGCTTGTCTTTAAAAGTTGTGAAGTTGACTTTCATCGCAGCATTTTTGCTTTTAATTACAAATCGTTTTTATCATATGTCTTATCTTTTTGATTGTATGCTATGTCCTGCTCTATTTATAATGATATACCAAGCAACTTTACCTAAGGCAAAAAAAGCATTGTTGATTGAGTTTATGCTTATTTTATATGTTGTAAATAGTTTTATTTCTTTTTATGAAAGAACTACTTTAACGAATATTTTTGAAACACAATGGCAGGAAACATGGGAAAATGACTACTATAATAGTGGACTTGATTTTATTTTTCGTTCTACGGCTTTGTTAGGACATCCATTGAATAATGCGTTCTCTACAGCTGTTTTTATGTTAGCTATATTATTAGCACCATTAAAGAAATATATAAAGTTTGCATTATGGCTTGTGGGACTAATAGCTTTGTTGTGCTTTAATGCTCGTGGAGCTACAGTATCTTCAGTATTGTTCTTTTCTTTATATTTGGGTTATGAAGCAGTTTCAAAACATAACCTCAAAACATTATTATTAATAATGGTAATATGTTTCATATCTCTTTATATTTATCAGGATATAGCTACAAGTTCATTAATGGGGAGATTTGCAACTGGAGAACTGATGGATGGTTCTGCAAATGAGCGATTAAGGGTTTGGTTACCTTTTGAACATATGGATGCCTTTGATTTATTATTGGGATTTACAAAAGAGAAAAGTTACTTGGTTTTTAAGCAGGTAAAGTTGGTGACAATGGAAAATTGGTTGGCTGATTTCATTTACCACATGGGAATTCCGTTGACATTATTGTTTATATTTTTATATTATAGGATTTTTTATCGATTATTATTGAGGATTAGTTGTTTTGATAGATGGTTCCTTTTGGGAGGTTTTCTTATATTAAGTTCGTTGAACAATTCTTTGTCGATGGGCTCTTGGCCATGGATTTGGGTATTCTGTGTTTTTTATGGTATTACATACATAAAATCAAATAAGGACTTCCGAGAAAAACATAAAAAAATATTTCAGGATGATTAAGTTTTATATTATGTCATTTGTGAGAGATAAAACGTATTATAACTTGTTTCCAAATGATAGCTTAAATTCTGTACAAGGCAAATAGCTTATTAGTGAGAGATTTGTGTTTAACAATTTAAATTAGTTAAAAAATGTATATACAAGATTTCTTTGTTAAGTATTATGATTATCGGCCTTTTAACTCTGTTTTTTTTAATAAGATGGTGGGCAATTTTTCTAAAATTGGTGCGGTCATAGCTTCTGTATTTTTACCAACATGGTTTAGATTGTTTCCATCAGTTAAAAGTATCTCAAAGCGACAAGATGGATTGATTATATGTATGACATCTTTTCCTACTAGAATAGATTATGTATGGCTTGTTGTTGAATGTTTGTTGCGTCAAACCATTCAGGCAGAGGATATTGTATTATATTTATCTAAAAAACAATTTCCAACAAGGGATAAATTGCCGCCCCAACTATTAAAAATGGAATTAAATCATAAAGTGACTATCAAAATGGAAAATGAAGATTTTCGTAGCCATAAAAAGTATTGGTATGCTCTTCGTGATTTTCCGAATAAAACAATAATAACTGTTGATGATGATATTATTTATGATTCAAAACTTATAGAGCAACTTATTGTTTTTTCAAAAAAACATCCGATGTGTATTCCTGGCCGTTTTATTTCAACAATATGCTATGATGATGGCTCTGAACACCATGTTTTGCCTTATTCCAAATGGAGTGGGCGAGTTGATAAAGGCTCAATTGGTGCGAATCTGTTTTTTGGATCAGGTGGAGGAACTCTATTTCCTGTTGGTAGTTTGAGAGGTGCTAATATTCCATTTGAGGAAATCTCTAAAATTTGTCCTTTAGCAGATGATATATGGTTGAATGCTTGGGTTCGAAAAAATGGTTATGTTGTAGGTCGTGTTTCTAGATATGCTAGTGTCCCTGAATGGATTATAAGGAATAACAAGAAGTTGTGTAGCATAAATAATGGGGAGAATAAAAATGATGTGCAGTTGTTTAAAACAATTGATTATTTTAAAACTCGTTTTGATTTAGATCCATTTGCCTATCATTGAATTTACAATAAAAATCTATTATTATCTAAGAAAAATTATGACTTTATAAAGAGAAAATAATGATATATGCACCAATAGTGGTATTTGGATTCAATCGTCCAGATGCCCTAAAAAATACAATTGCCTCACTTCTTCGGAATGAAGAGGCAAAGGACTCGGACCTTTTCGTCTTCGTGGATGGACCACGGGATGGAAAGGTTGGAGAGAAAGAAAAAGTAGAGGCTGTTAGGGAGTATGTAAAGTCAATTAAAGGCTTTAAATCTCTCCACTATACTTTTTCCGAGAAAAATAAAGGACTTGCCGACTCTATTATTGGAGGGGTAAGTCAAGTAATTAATCAACATGGAAAGATAATTGTTCTGGAAGACGACTTAGTTTTGATGCCTAATTTCTTGAATTTTATGAATCAAGGATTGGAGAGATATCAAAATGAGGAAAAGGTTTTCTCTGTATGTGGAGATGCGTATAAAGTTGATTTCCCAGATGATTATCAATATGATGCTTACCTTTATACCCGCACTGATTCTTGGGGATGGGCGACGTGGAAAGATAGATGGAATACCGTTGATTGGGAATTGAAGGATTGGGATTCTGTAGAGAAAAACAGAATTGCTTTCAAACAATTTCAAGGCTCTGATGTGTTCAGAATGTTGAAGGGGTGGAAAACTGGCGAAAATCATTCTTGGGCTATCCGCTTTTGTTATGCTCAGTTTGTTCAGCGCAGATATACAGTTTTGCCAAATCGTAGTTTGGTGAAAAATGCAGGGTATGGTGGTACTGGAACGCATTGTCCTGAATATTGCAGATATAAATTTGTTTATGACGAAACTGCTGGACATGGATTTAAATTTCCGCCAGTTGGAGATTTAGATCCACGTATTACTAGCCAAGTGATGCATTATGATTCTTTGCCTATTAGAATTAAAAGTAGGTTAATTAATATGTATTTAAAATATAGACATCAATTGTTATGCAAATAGTAGGTATTTTATTACTGGTTCTGTTGTTTTTGGTTGTATTCCTTTACTGTGTTTATAAATCGTCTAAACCTGGTGTTTTGAAAAATCTCAGAAGGGTTGTTAATACTATAACAAATGAACGCAAAGGATTGATAGATAAAAGTAATGTCAAATGGTGTACCTTTGAACTCGTCATTCAGGGTCATAAGGATATAACCCATCCTTCCATTTTATTAGATAATCATGCTATGTTGGTAGCTGCTACGCCTTATCCCCAACTTTTAGATGATGGTGGTGTTGGTTTTGAAAATCCTTATTTGTTTAAGGCTGATCTGAAGGATAATCAAGCTGCAACTCGTTTCAATTTGGTTGATAATAACCCAATTTGTTTACCGGAGGAGGCACATTATAATTCAGATCCAGTACTGTTTAAATGGAAAGATAAAACTTACCTGATGACACGTAAGCAGGAAGGACCAGACTATCTTTCTAAGATTATTCTTCAAGAATATGTGGGTAGTAAATGGAGTGAACCGATTGATATAATCAAAACAGATAGAATGTCTGCTTGTCCAATGGTTATCCAAATGGACGATAAGCTTAAAGTCTATATGGTAAATTATCGATGGAATTCATTTAAAGGTCATAAAACCATAGGATATACTACGGAGAATATAGAAATTTGGGAGAACGAGAATGATGAATTGACTTCATTTAAATTTGACAGATTCATAAATTGGCCTCATACCCAGCAAGTGTATCATGGAGATATGTTCTATCATGATGGTTATTATTACATGCTTTTTAATGGTTTAGATACTTCTTATAGGACATTCTATGGAATTCATGATCACTTTAAGTATCTGTGGATTGCAAGAAGTAAAGATGGAGCGCATTTTTCTGTTTGTAAGAACCCTTTAATAAAGCGTTCGGGGATATACAAACCGACTTCTTATTTGAAAGATGGAATTCTAAATGTATATTTCGCAACAGATAACTCTTACTTTGGTAGAGATAGAAAACATTATAGAAGTGGTAATAGAATTGGTCAATTTTCTATTAGTATAGATTCGATACAATATGAAAAGTAAAATCTTATTTATTATGCACATGCCTCCACCAGTGCACGGTGCTGCTATGATGGGTAAGTACATCCATGACAGTAAGTTGATTAATGATAAATTTGAATGCCATTATATAAACCTGACCACGGCCAAAAGCCTTCAGGATATAGGTAAGGGTGGTATTAAGAAGTTGTGGAAATTCGTTTGTCTGCTCGCTAGAATAGTGAAAAGTCTTTTTAGTATTCATCCGCAAATGGTATATGTAACTCCTAATTCTCATGGAGGAGCTTTTTACAAGGATTTTGTGGTTGTAGAACTGATAAAACTCCTGGGTTATAAGGTGATAGTGCATTACCATAATAAGGGTGTGGCTACTTGTCAAGACAAATGGCTTGATGATAAGCTATATCGCATATTCTTCAAGAATATTAAGGTCATTCTATTGGCTGATGCATTATATCAGGATGTTGAGAAGTATGTTAAGAGAGAAAATGTATTTATTTGTCCTAATGGTATTCCAACATCATTAGACGTAGAACCAACTTCCGAGCGAAATAACGTTATTCCTCAGTTGTTGTTTTTATCTAATTTACTAGTTGATAAGGGAGTATTAGTACTTCTTGATGCGTTAAAGATCTTGAAGGAAAGGGGATATTCTTTTGTTTGTAACTTTGTTGGCGGTGAAACTGCAGAGATTGATGCTGCTCGTTTTGCTGAGGAGGTAGAGAAAAGAGGTTTGAATGATATGGCAGTTTATCTAGGCAAGAAATATGGGGCAGAGAAAAATGAGGAATATCGTAAATCTGATGTTTTTGTTTTTCCTTCTTTAAATGAAGCCTTTCCGCTAGTTAATTTGGAAGCTATGGAGTTTAAACTTCCAATTGTTGCTTCTGATGTAGGTGGAGTTACTGCTGAAATCAAGAATGGCGAAAATGGTTTCGTATGTGAGCCTGGCAATACTGATGCTTTTGTAAAAAGTATATCTAAGCTTCTTGATGATAGTGATTTGAGGAAGAGAATGGGAGAAATGGGATATAAGAAGTTCAAAGAAAGTTTCACTCTAAACTCATTTGAAAACCGTTTTGCAAATAGTTTGCAAAACCAATGTGGGGGGGCAAATTGACACTAGCTTATTTCCATGGGAAAAAGTATAATGAGGAGAAAGAAGCGTTCTTCGAAAATGCAGATATTTTCATTTTCCCAACATTGAATGAGGCTTTTGGGTTAGTCTTGCTTGAAGCTATGGAGCATGCTCTTCCTTGTATAGCAACTGACGAAGGTGGTATTTCTGATATTGTCGATGAAGGTGAAACTGGATTTATAGTAAGTAAGCGAAATGCCAATATTCTTGCTGATAAGATAGAATATCTTCTTGTTCATCCGGAGGAAAGAATGAGAATGGGTAAAAATGGTTATCGCAAGTTTAATGATAAGTTCACCCTCAGAAAGTTTGAGGAGTCGATGGTTGATATCCTGAATGATTGTCTTTAGGGGGTGAAAAACATCATTGAATGTATTACATTGTTTCAATGAATTTATGAGTTATTTATTTAGTAGATAATAGAAGTGAAATATGAAACGATATAGAGATTATAAGATAGAATTGCCTGATTATGAAACGGCAATGGAATTATTATCATGTGTTGAAAGTAAAGCGACTTCGATAGGAATGCAAGTTTTTGACCAGAGCAAGGGAAAGGGAGCTTTTGGCAATTATATAGCTTTTCTTATTAACACTGAAGGATTGCCTAAAGTGAGATTGGTGCTATCTGTATATAAAACGGAAGGTATTTTTACTTTGTCAATCGTGAATATTGTACCAACACAAGATAGTGGCTTTTCTTCTTTAGACAAAGAAGTATATAATAAGATTTTGCAGTATTTTGTGGATATTGTTTTAAACCCTGTTAATGCAGGAAAATACAAGGTTTATACTAATAAGGAAAGTTATAGTCTTGAAGAACAGATTCCTCTTTCTTGGAATGCTTTTTTCCTATGGGTCGATGCTTTTCCTTTATCACATCATCCTCATGACCAGGAACGATGGATGAATTTTGTGATAGCTTTGCATAAAAACAAGGAAGATCTGTCTATTAGCGATTTTGAGGAGTGGCTACAAACAGAAAAGGGCTGGAGTTATGATGAAATAGACTATTTTTCTTCAAAATTAGAATATGGATTGGAACTTTTGGAAGAATATGATAGATGCGACCAACGTTAATACAATAGTAACTGTAATTTCTATTATTTGTGCTTTTTATTCTTTTCGTCAGGCAAAGTCCGCTAAGGTATATAAGGAGAAAACCCGAAGCTTTATGCATATGTTTGATATATTCAGTTATTCAGAGCGTTTCCATAGTGAACTTAAAAACTTTATAATGATTTCTAGAGGAGCAAATTGGAACAAAGGTCGCAATATGAAAGAATTGTTCGGAAAATTGTCTGCGTTAATTCAAGATATGAATCAGATTTTACCATTGATAGAAGATAATGATATAGTAAATGCTATCAGTCAGGATTGTAATGTTTTGAAGTCAATGCTCTATGATGAAATTTCATTGATGATAACTAGTAAGAATATAATCATAGAACGTTTTGATAACATCGATAAGCTACTCTCAAAATATATAAACAAGCAAGCTTGGTTAAATGAAACGTCTGATTAAGTAGTTTCTTATCTAATGTGGGCAAAGTTAAAAAGATCAATTTGATAAATAGAGCATATCGTGACTTTGCGATTTCTGCTCTATTTATATACTTCTTAAAGAATTTATTAGTATGAATACTTTAAAATCATTAGTTGATAGTGTTATTTCTGATTTGACAGAAAATAAGTCTATTGAGTCCATTTTGTTGAAAACTCAGACAATAAGTTATTATTTAAAGGATGAGGAATTTACAGCCTGGATAAAGCATGAGATGAATGGCTATGGAGACGATGAATATCCTTTGCCAGGTTATCGAAAGATAAATTGTATTGTAAAGGTTGATATTTCTCAACCTTTTGGGCGTATGGTTAAAAATTACCAATTTCCATGTGAATACATTAAAGATGAAAACATTCGAGAAAGTATGACTCATATGCCAGTTTATGAGTCGTTGAGTGAAATTGAATTGATGATGAAAGATGGTAAACATGGTAATGACTTGACTATGGCAGTGTCGCAATATATAGTTCAAGACTATATGGCGAAATATGTTGAAGGCTATATATTAGTAGCTAATAAGCATATTAACATGAATAATATTCAAGCTGTTATTTCTAAGTTCAAATCCCTTTTGCTGACATTCTTTTTGGAACTTAACGATAAAATGAATTGGGAGTTGAATTTTGATGTAATGGCTACAAAACAAATTATCAAACAAATTATGGTAACAAAAAATATAAATGCTGCTGTTGTTGCAACAGAAGGCTCTTCCATCTCTACTGGCTCTGTAAGTATAGAAAATAGTCATATCGGTAATGTGGCTTATTCTAATGAGCAAAAAGAGTTTTTGTCTGTATTGAAAGATATTGAAAAACTTGTAAAAGAATCTGGAAATCAGAATTTAAAAGATTCTGTAGATATAGTTAAGGCTGAAACCCAAAAGCCTAAATGGAACAAGAAGTTAATGACTATGGGGCTTAATGCTATCAAAGGTATAGCTAATAGCTTTGTTGTAAAAGGTTTAATGACTTTAGTGGAAAAAGCTATAGTAACATTGGGGGCATGCTAGAGAAGTCTCATGGATATAATTAGATTTTATCCGTGAGGTAATGACAAATCTTTTCCCAAACTTCGCTATCTAGCATGAAGTAGGGGATTGCTTTCTTGCTATCCTCTGCAAAATAGAAAAACAGATGTTTGATGCCTGGAGCATCAGTATATTCGTAGGCTTCGATTTTCACAATGTTGATGCCTTGCGACTGAAGAGCCGCAAGGAGTTGCTGACGTTGCTTTTTTGTAAGCTGCTTATACTTCGTATATATAGTATTAATATCGTATGTCATAATCGTTG
>ERZ1031467.249-NODE-249-length-16170-cov-7.381570_pt1 | contig 16170 bp, 7 predicted proteins | sample MGYA00517105_ERZ1031467 | MGnify/ENA primary metagenome ERZ1031467 (study PRJEB33719, sample SAMN04261155) | wastewater metagenome | biome: rural village; feature: human; material: feces | host: Homo sapiens | place: El Salvador | collected 2013-01-07 ...
CATCGAGCCTTGACAAGCAAATGCCGACGCGGGGACGCGTCGCCCCCAGGTGAGGGTGCGTCGCTCCATAAAATGTTCGTTGTACCTCTTACGAATTCTTTTATTCTCCGCATAATCTGCGGAGAATATGTGCGTTATACTCCGCAAATTAGGTTGAAAAGTGTACATTCTTCTTGATGGATTTGAGGAAAGCTCAACTCCTCCAAATGGTATGAAATCAAGGCTCTGTAACGAATTGTGTGAGCAAAAAAATCCCCTTTGTCCCACGCGAGTGGGGCAAAGGGGATTTTTTGTGTGTTTATCAATGCTTACTTCTGCAAGCGCTTCTTACCATTCTGAATAACGGGGCCGCGCTCGGTGCGGTCGGTGCGGATACCCTTCAGGTTGTAAATAGGCGCCTTGTCAGCGGCAGCGTCGATGGTCACATCGTTAATGCCAGTCGTCATGACACGAACAACGTTAGAGCCAACTTCGCCATAGTCGGGATAGATAGCCTTCACTTGATATTCGTAGTAACGACCCGCATGTGTCTCAGCATCGAGGTAAGTCGTAGCATCTGTGCCGAGCGGTGTAGCGTTGATGCGTTCACCATTGCAGTAGATGTTGTAACCAGCAAAGAAGCTGGCAGGTTGAGCTGCATCGAGGGCAACACCCTTCAATGTCTCAGCCTTGGCAGCGGCGGGTTGTGCTGCTGCATAGCGTTCAGCCGTAGCGTTGAGGTGAGCTGTAGGAGCTGCCTTCACGTTGTCAGCATAAGGCTGGAGCATGATAGAGATGTTCCAGTTGCCCTCAATGTCGTTGTCGCTCAAGGTAGTCCAAGTCGTGCCATCAGTAGAGTAGAGATTACCCTTACCGCCTTTGGCAGGACCAGCATCGTAGCCTAAGGGTACGGTGATGCTGTTGTGCTCAACGTAAACGACTGCACGCAACTTCTTGCTTGCGTCCACCTTGAAAGGCTTGTCAAGACGTACGGTGTTGAAGGCGTACTGACGGAGGTCGGTAGCATACTTCTCAAACACGAGGTCTTTGTCCTCATAGAGTTGAACGTAGAGCACGTCAGGCACTTGGTTGATGTAGAACTTCACTTCAGAGACGCTTAATGCGTCGTAGCCCTTGAGATCGTCCGTGCCAAACTCAACGCCAGCGTAGTACTGACCACCACTGGGCAGACCTGCAGCATTGTCGCAAACGCCGTTGTGCCAACGCAATTCTGTAGCATCGCCTAAGGCGGGAACACTCCAAGTGAGTTCGTTGCCCTTGTCGCTTTGTACGACAGAGAGTGTACCTGGTTGTTGATAGCCATTGGTGTAGTTAACGTTTGCAATGGCTGGTTCGCTCAGTTCGCTGATAGCCGAACTGTTGTAGTAAGCCACAACTTGATACTTATACGTACCTGGCAAGAGGTTGTGGTCCGTATAGTTAGGTCCAGCTACAGGCTCATCGTTCAACTTCGTGCCGTCGCGATAGATGTCGTAGCCATAGATGTCGCCCAACTTATCGGTATGAATACTAATGGCATCGATATACTGAGCGGCGTGGCTCGTGTTGACGCGCAATATCACGTACTTGCTCTCAGCAGGCAGCGTGAGCGCAAACTGTTGCCAAGCCTCAGTCGTCGAGAAGCGGCCACGGTTGATGAAGTCAGCAGCCTCCGTGCCGTCGTTAGAGGAGAGCACTTGTATCTCGCCATTGCCTTCGCTCGTCAAGCCATTGCGTGCCATAAAGCTGAAGGCAAATGGAGCAGCGTATTCCTTACCCACGGGGATAATCAATTCAGCCTTGTCCTCAGCAGCAGCGCAGAGCGCCTTGTCGCCTTGAACGGCATCGTCGGTCGTCACCTTAAAGAGACCGTCCTTGTTCGTCCAACCCATTTGTGAGAAGGCCTTGCCAACGGTTTGATCTTCAAAGCTTTCGTACGTATCGGCCACCAGCGTGGTGGGGTCGATCATCGTAACGTTCACGTCGTAGCCGTAAGAGGCTGCGCGCGCTTTCACGTCAGAGGCAACGTCGCCCTGACCTGCTTCAGTAATCGTTACGCTAACGGGCGCTGTGCGCTCAGAGACCGTACCGTCGATGTAGACCGTCTCAATCTCGTAAGCGTATGTACCCGGAGTGTTCTCAAGGTCAGCGTAAGCACGTTGAGCCAAAGGAGCATCGTTCAGTTTCGTACCATTGCGGTAGATGTTGTAACCGCTGAGGCCCTTCACTGAACCGAGGTCGAAGTAGAAGTAACGCGTACCTGTACCCTCTTGCAAAGCAGCCACTAAGAGCGTGTAACCCTCTTGGGTATGGATAACCGACATACCACCGGCTGAGGCTGACTCACTGGGTTTGATAGGTGCATAGTTGCTCAAGCTGGTGTGCCAGAGTTGTGTGCCAGAGGTGAAGTCGTAAGCACAGAGTTCGTACTTGTTGTTATAACCCTGTTCGAAGGTGTAGATAACGCCATTGTAGTAAGCCGAACCCGCAGCGCCTTTCAGCATAGGACCCGTGCCGAGTTTCGCACCGCGCAATGAAGTGTAGATACTGGTTTCCCAGTCGCCCACTTCAAAGCCACCACGACCATTATCGAGGTCGGGAATGTAAGCAATGTGACGGCCAATCTCAGAGATAGAGATTTCGTCCGTTATCTCTTGCTTATCCATGTCGATGACATAGAGCGTAGAACCGTTGGCCGTAGCGTAGAAGTTCGTACCGTCGTAGGTGAGGTTGCGGAAACCCGTGGTCAAGGTAGAAGGCACGGCCAAGGTGAAGCTGGTGTCGAAAGTACCGTCCATGGTGTAACGGTTGATGATACCCGTTGACGAATACTTCGTTGTATAGATGTACTTGCCGTCAGAAGCAATACCCATTTCGCCTGTGTAAGCCGCCTTAAACTGACCCACGTATTCGGGACAACCCTCAGGCGTGATGTTAGCCTGTGGTGTGAGGTCGGTGGGAAGCGTGCAAGCTTTGGCTACAGGAATGCTCCAACGGAGGTCGACGCGGTGGTTGCGTACAACGTTGGCATTGACCGTAGTAGGTGCCATAGCAGCGTCGAGGCTGATGCGTTCTACCTTTGCAGCATTGCTAACGTTTGATTCCGTACCGCCTTCGTAGGCAGAAGCTATGGTGTAGCTGTACGTGCCAGCCTCGGTGACGTCTTCCGTATAAGAAGTAGTCGTAGAAGTACCCACCTTCTGTCCATTGCGATAAACGACGTAGCCAGTAGGTTGCGTTTCGTTGTAGTCTGCAACGGGAGCGAAGTGAGCAGCCACATTGAAGTTGGTGCTTTCGAAACCAGCATACGATGCGGGGAACCACTCGCGGCCGTCGAGCGACATGAGGTTGCTCTTGCCGTCGATAGACGTAGCGGTGTGCGTACCCATCGGCTTGAGGTTGGCATCGTGAGCTATGAGCAACGTGATGTAGTAAGTGCAACCACGTTCGATAGTGACGGGCTTGTTCAACTTAAAGTTAGAGAACTCACCATACTTAATTAAGTCATCGCTAATACGCGTAGACTGTACGCGCTTGCCGTCCTTATAGATGTTGACAGAGAGTGCTGTAACGTGTTCCTTAATAAATGCTTGTACAGAGTCAATCTGCATACCACGATAAGGAGCGAGGTCGTCAGCGTCAAGGGCGATACCAGCGTAGAAGAATCCACCTTCGGTCACGCCTATAGCGTCGTCGCTCTTGCCCTCGTCGAAGCGAATCATCGTACTCTTCGTGAGCAATGAAGAGGGGTCTTCCCACTTTAGCGTCACGTGTTTGTTGAGCGTGATGTCGGCCGTAAGGTTGTTAGGCGCAAAGTAAGGTTCGCCCACCTTCACTTGTACGTTTGCCGTATCGCTGAGCGTAGAGGCATTGTCGCCGTAGAGTGCCTGAACAGCGTAAGCGTAAGTGCCACGCACCAACTTCGTGTCAGTAAAGGTTGTGTTAGCAGTTTCGCCCACCTTCACGTCGTTGCGATAGATAGCGTAGCCCGTAGGTTGTACACCAGCCGCAGCTTGCCATGCGAGTGCAGCGCTTGACTCGCCCTCAGCCGTAGCCGTGAGCTGTACGGGACGTGGGTAAGCAGCTGTCTCAGTAGCGGTGAGGTTGAGGCTGATGTCGTGATTGTCGGCCAGTGCAGGAATAGAGTTGAAAGTCAACGTTGTGCTATTCTGCTCATTCAACTGCACGCTGCGTGCGTCAAAGTCGAGTGTGATCGTTTGCTTCTCGCCCGCTTTGAGTGTACCAACCAGAGGAGAGGCCTTTACCCAAGGATCGATGTCGGCCAAGGTGTAGGCAAAGATGCGAGAAGGAGATTGTTGCAAAATACCGACCAAAGAGAGTTTGCCGTTGACCAAAGTCGTGGTGCAGTCAATACCGACGAGATTGTTCTCACCCGTAGTGAGTGAACCCGTCTTGTAACCCAGAATGTCGATAGCAGAGTGTTCTTCCGCTACGACACGACGATTGTTCAGGTCGTATTGTTTGATTGTTACCTTATCGACCGTGTTAAGGCCCGACGTAACGAGGTCGCTCATCCAGAGGTAAGGCCCACCAGGAGTAACATTGTCGAAGGCTGTACCGAATACGTCCATGCTCACGAGGTTGTTCAACTTATAGAAATCAAGCGTTACCTCTCCCTTGCGGTTAACACGACCTAAGGTGTTGTAATCACCTACCCAGAACTCGTCGGTGCGGGGGTCGTGAGCGATATGTGTTACGCAGAGGTCAGGCTCAGAAGGAATGTCGATCGTGCTAACGAGGCGCTTGTTGCGCAAGTCAAGCTCGAAGATGCGGTTCTTGCGGTCAGAGCCGTAGAAGTACTTACCGTCGAAAGTAAGGTCATTTACAGCATAGTACATGCCCGGTACAGAGAACTCTTCAAGGAAGTGGCCCTCGCGGTCGTACTTAAAGAACTTGCCCAAGAAGAAGTTTGACGAAGTGTAGAAGTTTTCACCGTCAAAGGTCACGCTGCTCTGCATATCGCCCGAAGCATCGAAAGCTTGCGTCACTTCCCAACGATGTTCGGTCGTTCCGCTTTGCGGCTTTGGCGTAGGGATGAAGTTGTACTGCAAGTCACCGTCGCCAGTATTCTCAATAGTAAAGGTCTTCTGCGTCAAAGCCTCCAATGCGCTCTGTTGGTTAATGGTCTGTTCAGAGATGTTGAGCACAGGGCGTGTGAGGTTAGCCGTGAAGGTGGTACCACTGTTGGCGTCCAACTTCCATTCCGTAGTCAAGAAGTTATAACCTGCTGCTTCGGCCGTAACGGTATAAGTGCCTTCTTCCATGCGAGGCAGGCTGATATTGCCGTTGGCGTCAGATGTTTCGGTGTAAGAAGCACCATTGTCGGCCGTCATCTTCACCACGCAGTTGGCTACGGGGTGGCCCGCATTGAGCGTCTTAATCGTAGCAGCGTGCGTAGTGGGGTTCCATATCTTCACGTCGTCAACGAACCAGTAGTTGACGTAGCGTGCATCGTTACCCCAAGCGCGGAAACGAATCTTAAACAAGTGGTTGTTGGCCAGATACTTGTTCAAGGGGAACTCGTAAGTGCGCCAGCTGAACGAACCTATGTCGTTCTTAATGCTGTCCACCTGCGTCCAAGTGTTGCCGCCGTCGGTCGAAATCTCGGTGGCGAGCACACTGTACAGTCCGCTTACGGCATACTTTAAGTTGTAGTCAAGACGAACTTCGTAGCGTATCCACGTATTGTCGGGGTTGGGCGTATTGAGTTCGCGTGTGACAAGACTCTGTGAGTAGTCAGCCATGCTTGAGTAAGGATAGCAAGCAGAGAAGTCTACCAAGCCGTAAGCATAGTAGTCGCTCTTCCACTTATTCTCCTCGCCCGCCTTAGTGGTGGGGCGGCTCCAACGTGTAGAGTCAATGGTGTTGTCGTCAAAGTCGTCGAAGAAGGGGAGCAAGCGCACGTCGGGTACTTCAACGCTGAGAGCCTCAGACATATCGCCTACCGTATTGTCCGTCATGACGGGTTGCACGGTGTAACTATAAGTGCGATAGTCGGGTACGTTGTCGGTAGCGTAAACGGCCTTGATTAACTCCGTGTTCACCTTCTCGCCGTCACGATAGAGGTTGAAACCTGCTAAGCGAGCGTCGGTAGAGGTAGCGCGAGCGGCTACTCTCGGACGCACTTGGTTCGTGCCGATGAAGATGTCGTCGAGCATAAACATAAACGCGTTGTTCGAAACGCAGTTGATGCAGACGTATTTGGCTTCTTTCGGAATGCGGTATTCAAACAGCGTCCAGTCGAGAGGAGCCTCGGTATAGTCGCCATCCTGTACGAAGGTGAAGTCAGAAGGACGTGTACCCGTAGTAGAGTAACCTACCTTGAAGCGTTCCAGCCCCCAAGTGTCCTTATAACTCTTGGCGCGGAAACTGATTTGGAAGTCGCTCTTGAAGTTGAGTGCGGGCGAAATGATAAAGTCATTGTTGCCACCGTCAACGGTAAAGTCTACCAACATCTTATTGCCCGAGAAGGGTTGAACGGCAGGGTAAGTGCCAGTAGAAGGCGATGTCTTTGACGGATTAAACACGATGAAAGCCATCTTTTGTCCCTGATTGGGGAAAGAGGCCGCCGTCCACGTGTACGTGTTGGCATTATCGGCGTCGATGTAAGTCCAACCCGTCGTACCTGGCGAGTTGATGACAAAGTCGCTATGGCCTTCAAAGTCCTCGAATATACCGTCAGTGGCTTCAGGACTATTCCAGCGCAGCGTGACCGCCTTATTGTTAATGCTCGAAAGTTGGGGCACTACCTTGTCGAGTGCTTGCGCCTTCGCAGCATTAGCTGTAGCTGTTATCGCATACTTTTGTGCCGATGGGGGGGCAGTGGGCTGTTGAGGCTTCACCTTGCCCACCTGCTGTGCCAACACGGGAGTGGCCAACAGGGCGAGTATGCTGAATAGAAGTTGTTTCATTCTTTTCTTTTATATTGGTTGTTTTTGGGTTGACAAGTTAACGAGTAAACAAGTTGACGGGTAAGTTTGTCTTTATTATATAAGGTAACTTACCTGTTAACTCGTCAACTTGTTAACTTGTCAACTCGTTAACTCGTCAACCCAAGAACTTTATTGTTTAACAATCACCACTCCTTCGTAGCCGTTCAACTTAACGGCTGCATGGGCTGCGGTAGGAACGAAGCGGAGCAACTCACGGCCGTCGGTAGCATAAAGCGTAACAGCCTTATTGGGAGTTAAGCCAGCTAACGTAACAATGCCTTCTTTGCAGAGTGTACGAACGGGAACGAGTGAGGCCTCACCGTTGGTGGTCACGTCGGTAATGCCTGTAGCTTCTGCGTCGTAAATGGCGGGGACAGAAGATTCGTAGTAGAGCATACCATCGCCTGCGGTGACGATGAAGCGGTAACGACCTGTGTTGAACTCGCCTGGAGTCGTCTCGTTGATAGTGACTTGCGTGTCGCGGCCATTGTTGCCAGCAGCACCCATTGCCAACGTGTCGAGCACAACACCATCGTTGTAGGTCAGACTAAAGTTGGTGATGTTGACCAAGCGGCCTCCAAAGTCGCAGACCATGCGCAAGCGTTTGTAGGTCTTGCCCTTCATGTAAGTACTGAGGTCGACAGCAGTACCGTCGGCATCAACACTATTGATGCGTTGCAACTCACCAATGCGCGTCCACGTCTGGCCATTGTCGTTAGAACCTTCTACGCCAAAGGTAGAAGTGCCGCGCGGGCCGCCCGACTTCAGTACGTACTGAATGTTGGTAATGCCGTCGGCTACCCGTGAAGTACATCGTACCTGTGCCGAGTGAAACCTCACCTACGGCGTCGGTCACGTTGCTTTCGGGCAAGAATTTAGCCGTAACGTTCTTCTTGTCTGTTTCCTTATAGAACTCAAGGAAGTAAGTAGAAGCATTCTTTACTTCATTCCACTCTGCGTGTAAGGCATCGCCTTGACGGCCGAAGGTGGTAATGACGGGTTGCTCCAAGCGTTGCGTCATCATAATGCCCCATAGCCAGAGAGAACTCTGCATACGTTCGGAGGTGCAAACCAAGGCCACGTAAACGTCCTTGCCAGCAAAGTCGCTGAGGTCAACCTCGTCGACGGCCATGGCACCAAATTGGTCGGCCAATGAGAATTGCTTTACCAAGTGGAAGTCGCTCACCTCGCGTGAACGAGTAGAAACGTACACGTCGAGCTTTTCAACGTATGAGGGGTCCATTACACCGCGCAAGATGTAAAGGCCACCACGTTCGGGCACGTGCAACTTCTCAGAGATAAGCCAATCGTTACCATTGTTCCAGTAGTCGCCCGTATAGACCATAGCCTGTGTGCTCGCGTCGTAGTTCCACGTGTTGGCATCGTTGTTTTGGTCGACAATGCGCCAATAACTCAAGCCGCCGTCAACGTCGGTTTCGTCGAACGTGAGCGAAAGCGGAGCTTGCAACGGCGTGTGCTCCGTCTTAACCGGTAGGGCAGCGCCATAGACGGTAGTACCGTCGGCCAAGGTCATGTAAGCACGCACGTAGTAGAGCGTAGCGGGTTCCAAATTGTCAATTGTCAGCTCAGCCGTGTTGGTCGTAGCTACCGCCTTGTGTTCGCTATCAGAAGGATCGAGGGTAGGTTCTTCGGTAGCGTCGCTCCAGCAGAACCCCATCTCCTTGATGTCTTGTGTAGCCTTACCTACCTTTGCCTTTACGGTAATGGTGGTAGAAGCAATGTCAGCGTAACCTACGGGTTGCGTTTCGATGCTTGATTGCTCCGTAGCGCCGCCCTTCACTTGGAAGAAGACGAGACCGTTCTCTTCGCGAATGTTGGTAATCGGGGTGCGTACCTTGTCGCCCAACCAGTTGTAATAGTCAGTGAAAGAGGTTACGCCCGAAGTGCCAGGATAGGTGTCGCCCTTACGCGTGTTGGTGTCGTCAATGCCGTCAGCTGGTACGATGTACATACAGCGGTGGCGCGCATTGTTGTTAGGCCCGTTCACACTCCAATATTTGTCCACCATACTCTTGGTATAGTCCAAGTGGTAGATTAAGAGGCCGTGATAAGGAATGTAGCTGTCCCAACCCGTCTTTTGACGATTTTCGAACACGTACCATTCGTAGCCCTCATCGTCGCTGAGTCCAGGGCGTGCGTCAACGTAAGCAGCCGTGTTGCTGGTCATGATAGGAAGGGTAACGTCTTCAGCTTTGTTGAGTTGGTGAAGATCCTCCTTCTTGAGCCAGCCCATTTGCAAGCGTTCAAAGGTCATGAGGGCTGCTGGGGTGCGGCTATTGTTGTTGTAGCTACCTGAGGCATAGAGGCTGTAAGCTCCTGGGTCGATACCGATACCACCGTCGTAGTCGTCGGTGTCGTACATATCTTTCAGACCTAAGATATGGCCAAACTCGTGGGTAAACGTACCGATACCGTCCATGTTGATGCCCGAAGCGCCTACCAACTCGGCCGAGACAGAGTAGTTGTTGACACGAATGCCGTCGATCTCTATCGAAAGGTCTTCGTCGCTTGTCTTGAGGCGGTAAGAGTGAGGCCACATATCTTTGTCATCGCCTGATGAGGCTTGACTGTAACCACCGATTACAACGTTGATGTTGTCCATATAGCCATCGCCGTCGTTGTCGAACTTAGAGAAGTCTATCTCAGGGTGGTCGGCTTTGGCCTTCTGTGCAGCCTCAATGACGAGGGCTTGCGGGTTGACGTCGTTACCCGTGCCACCGAGGTCGGCAGCGTAGTAGGTGCGTTCGTGGTCGAGCGTGTAAGGCCCTACTACGGTGAAGTTGGGCACGAACTGTCCCATAGAGTTGTCATGATAGTAGTCTTTGACCGAACCTGTGCCGCCATTCTTGCTATAGCCCTTTTCGTTGAGCCAAGCGTCGAAGTCGCTATCGGCGAAGTGGAACTCGCCGTCGGCATACTTTACCAACACAACGAGGTATTCACTCTCTTTGGCTTCGCCCGTTTGGGCATCGACTTTGCGGCTTCGCACGCTGGCGGGAAGCGTTTGGCCGACAGTCATGGGTTGCACGTTGCCGCGCAATGATTTGAGCCATTCCGCGTCCGCCTCTTTGCGAATGGGGCGCAAGGTGCTGAGGAACTGGTTGTCGGCAGCCGAACGCTTATCAGCATTCAGTGCGCGACGAGCTGTCAGTTTGCGCGTGCCTTGTGAGGCATCGGTCTGCACATACTTGAAGTATCCGTCCTTGTCGCGCTGAATAAGGAAGCCGTCGGTGGTGGTGATGTAGTGAAAGTTCTCATCACCATGCACGCGGATAACCAAGGTCGTTCCGTCGGGTTGCTTTACGGTGATGGGCTTCGGACTTGCCTTAATGGCCCATGCCGTACCCGATGAAGCTACCAACAGTCCAGCTGCAAGCAGATACCGAGTGAGGTGTTTGTTCATAAAAAATGAATTTGTTATATATTTTGGTTGATTTTCAACTAAAACTCACATAGGGGGTAAAGCAAACGTAAATTTGCCTTGCCCCCAATGTGTTTCATAGGTTGGATTGATGTTCTGAGTTTATTGAGTTTTAAGTTTAATGAGTTTATGGAGTTTAATGAGTTTAATTGGTCGCGTGCTAGAAAGCACGCGTTACGTAGGGGTAACTCATAAACTTATTAAACTTATTAAACTCATTAAACTTATTAAACTTATTAAACTCATTAAACTTACTTTACAGTCACTTTCACCGTCTTGCCGCTATTGGTGCGAACTACGTAAACGCCCTTAGGCACGTTGACGTTGCCCTTGCCCTTAGCTACTACGCGTCCGGTGATGTCGAACACTTCGATGCCTTCGCCGTTAACGCCTTCAATCTGGCCATTAGCCGTGTTGACAAGACAAGTGCCTTTAGCTACTTGGTCGATGCCCGTAACGTCGGTCTTAAACGCTGCCGTAGCCGTGTAGCCGCTGCTGGCTTGTGTTACCTTAATCAGGTAAACGCCTGCTTTGGCTTGTTCGCCGTCGATGGTGTAAGTCAACTTGTAGCCAGAACCGTCGTATTGATATTGAGAAGAAGTGAGATAGCTACCAGTAGGCATGCCATCGCCGTCAGTAGCATAGAGTTCGCCTTGCCAGTAGTTAGACGATGAGATGATTAAGTCACCTACGCCAGCGTTTACGCTATACCAAATGGGGTCGCTGTAGCTGGCAGTCTTCATTTCGAAATCGCCAGCTTGGAGCTCGATAGGCATAGAAGCATCTTCGCCACGCTCGATGTCGCGCTTGATGATGTTGATGGGCGTTTCGCCATTGGTGGCATATACTTGAATGAGGTAACGGCCCGTTGGGTTGTCTTTGCCATTTACTACGAGTTTGAGTACGGCTTGGCTAATGTTGGTCGTGTAATCGTAGTTAGTCGAAGCACTGGCAATAGTCGAACCCGTTTGGTTGCCCTGGGCATCGGTAGCATAAGCATCGGCACCAATGTAGGTATTGTGTACTTGTCCGTCGTTAGGATCGTAAGTCGGTGTCTCGATGATGTAAACCCCCGTCTGCTTGGCATCAATGCTGAGCCAAATAGGAGCGGTGCGTGAAACGTTAGAAGGTAAAGTGTAAGAGTCGAGTTCGGTGAGATCGATAGCAGTGGCAGCCGTTTCGCCCGCTTGTGGGTCGGCCATCTTAAAGTTCAAGTCTATGTTCTTTTGAGCGTCTTTCAGTACAACGTTTACGTACACTTGATCGCCTTCGTTGACAAAGATAGAGCCTTCGAATACGTTAATCGATGCAGAACCCATCGACTTAGAGCTCACGAAGTTTTGCTTCTGACCATTCTTGCCTACTTGAACGTAAAGCGCGTTCTGACCCAAACCAGCAGACATGTTTGACGAAATGGTCAACTTGCCGCTCTTCGGAGCAGTGTAAACGTACCAATCGTCAATGGCCTTGGTGGGGAGAGATATAGTTGTGGCATCACCTTCGCTCACTACTTCGATAGGATTGTCAATCGATTCTCCTTTTGTAAAATCTTCCATAGAGAGGTAGAAGGTGGAACCTTCTTCGGTCATACCGCTAATCTTGATAATTACGGGTTGACCTGCTTCCACTTTAGCTTTGGTAATAAAGCCCGAATTTACGGCATCGTACTTGCTCTGTCCATAAGTGTCTTTCCAAAACTCGACGTTAATCGTAGGTTCGGTGTCGATGGTCAACCAACCAGCTTTAGTAGGAGTGTAGGTGAAGTAGGTGTCGGAAGTCTTTTCAATGGTGTTTTCGCCCTCATTGGCAGTAAGTGGCTTTGAAGCGATGTCACCGTCTTTAACCTCAGATATGCCATAGTTGAAGCTAAAGGCATTCTTACCTTCGTCACACTTCCATGCAATGATATAGGTAGTCTCTTCAGCGTAAGTCTCAACCATTTGGCGGAAACCATTGCGGCCGCTCGTTACAGAGTAGTTGCCTTGAGAGTCCTTTGTGTAAAGGTAGACGGCCGTTTGGGTAGCAGTCTCGTCCGTCGAAATGCCGCTGGGTGCATTAACCGTGATAAAGTGCTGTCCTTTAGGAACGGTGATACTATAATAATAAGTACCATTGCTTTCGGGTACGGTCTCGGTACCACCGTTAGCATTCAGTGCGATAGGATTGTTGAACGTATCGCCAGCCTTAGCAGCTTCGAGCGTTAAAGAGAACTTGCTATCAGCGTCAGCAGCGTTGGCACGTTCGATACATATATAATAGGTAGTGCCTGCAGTAGCTTCAAAGCGAAGATCAAACTTACCTGTTACGCTGGTGACAGGCTGATCGTAGGTGATTTGGTATGCTTGGTTGTAAACCTTAATCGTACCGCCTGCCAAGTCAGCATCAGACGTGAGGCTGACGAAGCCTGCTTGTGACGGAGTGAAGGTGTACCAAGTCTTGCCTACCTCTTTAGAGAGAACGTTTGCATCGCCTTCTTCAGCCTTAATAGCTACGTCGTAGCTTGAGCCTTGTTTTACAACTACCTCGTCGAAGGTTGCAAACAATGGGTTATAGTTGGTTACGCGAATGTAGTAAGTCTTGCCTGCTTCAACGTTTACCTTGCCTACGTAAGTGCTTACGCCATTTACGTATTGGCTGTTGACATTGAATGAAGTAGGTGTGCCGTCTTCGCCTTCTTGAATGGTGGCGTTCATTACGTAGCCTTCGAAAGTCATCTGCAGTACGTCGTTGCTCGTAGCAGTATATTTAATGTAGGTAGGCTTGTTGTCGTAGCCACCAGAGCTATTTGCTTCGCGGTTTTGAGGTACAAAGAAACGGGCTTTGCCACCTTCAATGGCCGTAGCAATCGTTGAACCATCAATATTAGCAGCCTTTGAGGTAGCGCTGAAACTAACGTTCTGATCGCTTGTCATGGCAATGAGATAGATGGTTTGGCCAGCCTTAACGGGCACAATTATGGTATTGCCATTATTCTCGTTGGCACAAGAGATGACATTGCTTGATGTGCCGTCAGTAGTGGGTAAGAAGCTACCGTTAAAGTCCTTGTTGATGTAAAGTAACTGGTCAGCATCGGCAGTGTACTTAAAGTAAAGGGTAGCGTAGCTGGCTTCAGCTTGTACGTAGCTGTTGTTGCCTTCTGTTACCTCTTGTGCGGTTTCAACCGTAGTCTGTGCGTTTGCGCAAAGAGCAGCAAGCCCCATAGCGCCAAAGAGTAATGGTCTTTTCATAAGCATATATGATTTTGTGTTCGTTCTTCTGTTTTCTTAGTTAACTCATCAACTCGTCAACTATCATATCTAACAAATTGACACCGCAAATATACCACGCTTTTGTATGTTTTCACAAATTATAAGGGGGATATAAAGGGGATATCTTATAAAAAGCATCAAATGTAGATCGTTTTATTATGAAATATCATTTTGCAATTTCTGTAAGCCTATTGCGCCAAAGTGTAAATATTATGCAACTTTTCTTTTCATCTCGCAAATAATGCCTACATTTGTCCGTAAATGACTGATTAAAGTCTAAGAAAGCGTAAATATCCCCCAATTCATCGCAAAATCTTCCACTAATGTATCACTATTTAAGGTTCAACATACAGCAGCTATTCCGTTTCGTAATGTTTAGCAGTTGGTTGGTGCTTTTCCCCCTCACGACGTGGGGTGAGAGCAGCGACACGGCACGCTCGTTGGTGCGGCAAGCCGCCGATGCAGCGGTGAAGAAAGACTACCGCCGTTCGTCCGACCTTCTGCTCCGCGCTCGCACCGAGGCAGAGCGCGTTACCGACTACGAGCAGCTCTTTTGGGTATATACCAACTTAGGCATCAACCAAGCCGAGTTGCTCAATTATGCTGATGCGTTGCAGAACTTTACGCAAGCCTATCAGATTGCTACGCAACACCTCGATAAGCGCAAGGTGCTGAGCATTCGCAATAATATAGCAGGCCTTTACATGATGAATGGCGAAAAAGCCAAAGCTCTCTCTGAATACCAACACATCTATCACGACCTCAAACGCGGAAAAGATAACGTTTTCATCGGAGGTTGTGCCCTCAATATCGCCACTTTGTTGATAGACGACCGACAGTGTGAGAAGGCGCTCCCCTTCATCGAAGAGGCCGAACGCTTATTAGGGCGCGATGTGGAGAATAAACCCTCATTAGTAGCTCTCCGCATGGACTACCTGTTGCAGATGGGGCGTGCGGAAGTCGCTTATGATTTGGTGAAAGGGGTACAGCAGAAATATCCCGATTTATCCGTTCACCCCGATCTCTTGCTCTGCCAAGCGCGTACGGCGCAAGCTACGGGACGCGCTGATGAGGCCGTGGCAGCAGCGCAGCGTATCTTACTGACCAAGGGTGGGGTGGATTTGTCGATGAAAAGGTCGGTTTTTGAACTTTTAGCCTCGGCTTATACGCTATTGAATGACTTCCCGCAGGCTTTGGCTTGTAAAGACTCCGTGGTGAGTACTGCCGACAAACTCTCCAACGTCACGGGACAGAAACTCTTCGAAGCGCGACAGATTCAGTTCGACATCTGGCAGAAGCAGCAAGAAATCGACTCTTATCGTAGTCAGCACCGCTTGGAGTTGGCCTTGATGTTGGTAGCTGTAGTGGCATGTTCCATTTTGGTGTGGGCCTTGTGGGTGCAGAAGCGTAATAGTCGGCAGCAACGTCGTTTGGCGGCACTTGAATTGGAACGCGAGCAGGAGCGTCGTGAACTTTTGCAACATCGCTTGGCTGACGAGCAGGCTGAGCAACAAGCCAGCCAGCGCACTATTGAGCAGCGCAGTCGTGAACTCATGTCGAAGGCTCTGCAAGCGGCCAATCGCACCGATGCCCTGCGAGATCTCATTCATGCGCTTGAAGCGAATGATGTGTTTAGCAAGACGAATGATGCCGCCCTCAAGCGCACGCTCAGTGCCTTGCGACACCAGTTAGATGCCTCAGTAGAGTGGAAGGACTTTACCACTTACTTTGAGCAATCAAACGCTCAGTTCATCGAAACCTTAAAGGCGCGTCACCCCGACCTCTCGCCCAGCGACATACGTTTTCTCTCGCTCCTCTATATCAACCTATCGTCAAAAGAAATCGCCCTTTTACTCAATATTACCCCCGAATATTGCAAGAAGAAGCGCCAGCGCATGGCTCGCAAGTTAGGCTTGACCGACTCTCGTGAGCTATATAAGTATTTGACAGGGTTGTGAGGTGAAACGCAATGTTACCAACGCAATTCGTTATAAAACCCCAAAATTGAATACCTACTTACTTATTTTATTTAATAAGTATTCTATTAAGCGTTGAATTAGTTTTCCCAATTTAGGAGCAAATATACCTGCTAATAACATAGAGGGCAATATATAAATAGCTATAAAAACGAATAAATTCATAGGTATTTGGATTTTATGTAACGATAAAAAAATAACTTGGTACAAAATGCCAAGCAGATTTGCACCTTGACGACATAGTTTCGGAAAAATTAAAAACTATATCCTTTAACCATGTATTGCTCTATATTTTTTGCAATCGATTGCAAAAATAGATAGAATTTTACTGAAAAATGAAATGCATTTCATTTTTCATATTAAAGTTGTGTATAATAAACTGCAATTTATCGGCCTAACGAGAATGAACATTAACGAAAAAAATTAATGGAATAATTAACGGATAATTAATGATAATTAATGTTCAAAACAAAGCGCGAAGCGCGCTTAAACTTATACGTTAACTACGTTATGTTATGCGCTTCGCGCTTTGTTTTGAACATTAATTATCATTAATTATCCGTTAATTATTC
>ERZ1031467.255-NODE-255-length-16018-cov-11.888116_pt1 | contig 16018 bp, 8 predicted proteins | sample MGYA00517105_ERZ1031467 | MGnify/ENA primary metagenome ERZ1031467 (study PRJEB33719, sample SAMN04261155) | wastewater metagenome | biome: rural village; feature: human; material: feces | host: Homo sapiens | place: El Salvador | collected 2013-01-07 ...
CAAAGGGACGAACACACTTTAACAATCAAAAAGTTTCTTTTTGATTGAAATAAAAATTATACTAATTAATAGGACTTTCACGGAGTCCTTGTTATAAAGTGCGTCATTTTCTGAATTGCTTTATTTTCTAACTTCTATTTGATAACTTTATCTTACATCAACTTAAGACATTTTCCTTAAATTGATGCTATTTTGACCACATTGGTGCCTGACACCACTGTGGACTCATTTAGCAGCTTACTCATCCAGCGCAGCATTTAACCATTGAAGAATATTTTTCTCTCCTGAATCTCTATACCACCATCTTATTATTTCGCACTTTTCTTTTGGCAATTTTCTCTTTATTCCATCTATTTTTTGTCTGTTAAATTTTTTATTTTCATCATCTATCAATATAGGAATGAAAGTATTTCCATTTTCTTTGCTTCTTTCGATCTCATACGAAACATACGGTCTCTTAAATGTATCTTTACTTATAAGTAGTATCGTAAAATTTGTCTTGCAAATCTGATTATCTACCCATTTTTTTATTATATCTGGACTATCTGGCTTTTTTTTCTCTTGTATAACCGTAAACAAATTTGTCTTCTCACTATTTACAATATCTGTAATTTTCTTTGCAATTTCATTATCTGATTCATAATGATAACTAATAAATACTTTTATTCCCGAACGAGCTATTCCTGAATATATTTTTTCTTTTAATTCAATTTCTGTTTTTTCTTTGTGTTTTATCAAAAGATTTACAATTCCTTTTACCGCAATCGTTATTTTCCTTTCTTTTTCTAAAAACAACATCTCTTGATCATTTTTCTCCACAATCTTATCATATATTTTTTTCGCCGCAAAACCTGTCTTCTTGACTGGAATAATGTATTTTCCTTTTTCTATCGCAATATCATATTCCTGATAGGTTCCCGAATTATTATCACCATATCCAAATACAATAATAGAACTACTACATTGTTCTATCATTCTTTCTCTTATATAATTTTTCGTTTCAAGGTTTTTGATTTCCATCATGCTGCTTATATGTATTTCATCATTTATAACATTACCATTTACTCCATTTTTGTTGCCTTGCAGTACCCCTGCTAATAAATAATTACCAACACCAGCACCAAATCCTGTATAAATATGAAAATTATTATTTATTAGCTCTTTTCCCAATGTGGTTAAAAAACTCTCTGCAGGGTTCAGATTAGAACCCCCATCATCAATCATATCAAACGATCCATAATCTGATAATCTTTTTGGATCAATACAACCAGATATAAATACATTATTTGTGATATATTTATTATACAAATGATTTAACATCAATGTGATTTCATCGTAATCGTTAATCAAAATTGTCAAAATCCCATATTTTACCATTGCCGCAATTCTCAGTTCTTGATAATTACGATCTTGTATATATTTATCTATATTTTTCCGCTCCAGTTTATTATTTTCATTTAGATAATCTACTAATTGTACCTTTCGCATAAAGCAATAATGTGTCTGTGGCGACTTACCTGATAATGATTGTTTTGCAATACTTAAAATTCTTTCTAAATTCGGGTCGTTAAAACTAAAACCAATAAATACAAATGTTTTTCGAATAAGCTCTACAGATAATAACTTGGTAAACATTCCTCTAGTAAGATCATACTTCTGATAATCTTCCTTCGTTAATACCACATCGTCCGGAGAATCTTTATCTCCATGCATTTTGTATACCGCCACTTCTCGACCTGCCTTATGATACTTAAAGTCTTCTTGCTTAACAAATCTCTGAAACTTTTTTCCTTGTTTACTTATTGCCTGCTCTATTACATGATCATAATTCGTTGTCCAATACTCAGATATCGGCATTTTAGCAAGCCAGTTTACATTTTCATTATTGCGTGGGACTTTGTCAAATGCGTCAAATACCAATGTATTCAACCCTTGTCTCCCGTATTTATCTTTATAATATTGTGCTGTTTCTGTCAAATCAATATTATCATCCAATCTCAACTGCTTGCTTATTGGCTCTAACAATTTTTTCCAATTTACATATCCCGATGCTACAGACAATCCAGCACCTGCAAATATGACGATATCTCCTTGCTTCATCTTTTGTGCAATCTGATCCAAGTAACATATATTCTGTTCTGTTATTGCATTTAAATTATCTTCTTCAATTATCTCTCTATATCCCATGCTTTGTACCGCCCCACTTAAGAAAGATTTGGCAATTTACCTTTTCACAATATTGTACACATAATTATATATGCTTATTTTATCCAATGTTTGATTTCCTTTTATTGGCTTTTGTTTATAACTCTTTCATGTGATATCTATTGTACTCTCTATAATACAATGAAACAACTAATCAAACAATGTTAATTGATACTTAGTATCGTGTATTTCATTACTTCCAATTAGTTCCTATTTCATTCAACATACTAATTGCAATCTGATTCTTCCATCGCATCGGCATAGTACTTCATTATAGTTCTAACTTTTATCTCTGCATATTTTTTTGCCCTATACAAAAATAGTATTCCAATAGAAAATTCAACTATACATAAAAATATCTTAAAAAAGATACATTCCATTATTTTAAACTGAGGATTCCACAACACACCAGTAAATATAGTAATAGCTATGGTCAGAATAATACTAATGAATAAACTTCTACTCATTCCATATATCGAATTGATTCTACTTATATTTGAATTATCTACATTTCTTTCAAGATACGTTTTGGCAATATTAAAAAATAGTTCTGCTTCATTAGATTGAAAGTTATTATCAGCTTTATTTAGAGTTTTTTCCCCAACTTTTCTAAAACGCTTTAATTCTTCGATATTTTCTATAATTTTATTATCATCATTCAAGAATAATTTACAAGCCTTCTCTCTAAATTTAAAATATTTTTTATCAAGTATACTACTACATTCTTGTAAAATCATTCCTATCATATAACAAAATGTTAATACACATAATACAATAATTGAACTATGCTCGGAATCCAAATATTTTATTTTGTGTAATCCAGCAGCACAATACCATATGGTACACGACAACATTCCAGCTCCGAACACTGTAAATAATTCATATATTCCCATTTTTTCCATAACACTATCCATATCTCTAATCGCTCCTTTATAATATTATCATGGTGTCCTCCGAAGGATTTGTTTATCAAGGTCCCGGAAGCCGATCTTGCAGGAGGGGCTCCGGAGCCTTTCCTTTTCTCTTAATAAGGACAGTATAATGGTCTATGGCTGGACAATCAAGATGTCAAGTGATGGACAAGATATGGAATCATAAACTTTCATATATTGATCCTGATAAATCTTTGAATTTATCTCTTGCATTGCCAGAATTTAACACGCTTCTGCAATAATCTTATACACTTGATGATGCAAACCTCTTACCGTCTACTGTTATTGTTAACTTCAAATCATGCACTGGTTTTTAAAATCTGGATTACGTGAACTCTTGATTTGACCATCACTATCTGCATTAATCAAGATTTTCTTTCTCCATAGCAAATTCCTTTATCGAACGGTATAAAAATGGAATTGTGACTAAAGAAACACACATATCAAGTATATCACTTATCCAAGTGCTTATTTCTTTAGATATCCATCCAGATGATATCATCATTATCAAAATGAAAAATAACGCGGCTGGAATAAGAAATATCTTTGCTACAAGAGGCATTTCGTCTATTGATTCAACTCTCTCTTTCACTTTTTCCTCCGCTTCTTTCCGTTCTGGTTCTGAAAAGCCACTCCCAATAGCATTTACTAAATACTGTATATTATATAAAAATGCTGCATATGCATGAATTATAATATCAAGTAACTTTTTCATTTTAAGATGTTTATCCCAAAATTGAGAAAATACTACTGAATCCTTTGTTACCATAATAGAAAAAAACGTAAAAAATGATAATGCCAAAAACTGATATGCAATATAATAATCACAAGGACTAAATTTATAAATCAGATCCCATATAAAGCTATTAGAACATATCCATGCTATAATCAATACCACCATATTTGCTAAAATACTACTTTTTAAATTTTTTGACATAAAATCTCCTTTTTATAGGCATCATCAGAATTTGGGAGCAGGTAGCTGATTCTGGCAACACACTCATCCTTTATTCTGCTTGACTACTTTTCATCTGGTATATGAATCAGGGGCAAGTGGTTCCACGGAGTAGTGCATGCACCCTTACAGCCGATTTTATATACCGTATATCCTAGCTGAATATGCCAAAACACCTAGTAAAATAAGGCTTTTAACAGTCTGAAACGAAGAAACATCGTCATGTTTCCAAGAATCCATGTTTTAACGTAAGTTAACAATGTAACAATGCTGTCCAAGCAAAGGTTGATGAGATGTAAGCTGCTCTCCTTCCCTTTATTAAACCACATCAATTAAAAATCTCTGCATACTCCACATCTGACATTCTAATGGCAATCATATCATCTTTTTTCCCCTCATGAGTCTCAATTACTCGATTATCATTTTTATTGTGTTTGATAAATTCCGTCAAAACAACCCACGAATCATCGCCTTTTTCATCAATATTACGGTGATGTCCTATTATATAATAATCAGCATCTCGAATATATAATTTCAAGTTTGACCCGTTAGTTAAATCCAGTACATCTCTCCAAATATTATCATTAGGGGTTTTATGAAATAGTGCAACCATTACTCCTGAAAACCATTTAGCACAAAAAACGCTTGAAATTAAAAGTGCCAATAAGGTTCCAAGTATTATAGAAATTCCCGATTTTCCCAATACAGAGACCTTTATACCTCCAAGAAAAGGAATATTAGATAGTAAATCAGAAATTGATAAAAGGACATAGCTTACAACACAGGCTAAAATAGTTTGTGATTCTTTTTGTATCTCTTTTGAGCAGAAATACTTAAACACAGTTATAGTCCAAAGTCCCGGCAAATAATATTGCAATAATACCGGAATGTTTTCAAGAATCTGTGAAATAATTTTCAATTTTATTTACCTTCCTGTGATGTAGGATGCTGTAATGCCGAATGCGTTGCTGTGGTCTCATCCTCAGTTTTGACCAGCTGTCCCATTATACGACTCATATCATACGGCTTAGTTGCATTTGACTGTAAAGAAAAATCAAATATCTTCAGCTTTTCGTTATTACCTGGATTTTTAAGTATATCTTTTTCTGAACTCATATGTATTCTCCTCATGTTATATTATTTCGCATTCAATCAACTGTCCTTAATACCATTGTTTATCACTTCCATACATTGGTACATTATCACAAGTAATCATTTTTATTTTATGTTCCCGCTTGCAACACCTTGTTCGATGAATTTTTGAAACTCCCCCAATTCTTCAGCCTTGATATAATATCCCAAATTGGTTGTTATTCTCGTATTCAATTCTATAACTTGCTTTGATGTAGGTATTGTCTTAACTACAATATCTCCACCGGCATTATATTGAGGTCCTGCAAATAATATTCCAAGCAGAATAACTCTGGACGGTCCAAAATAAGAATTTCCATGTTTATCCCTATAACCGCCTTCGTTTAAAATATAAATAGGTGAACCCGACGATCCTGGAAAACATGCCATATCTACAAGACCAATTCCATCATCATTAAAATCAACTGCTGGATGAGCCGCTGTGTATCCTTTTCTGAATATTGGATAATTATTTCTTGTATCGGACAACCCAATCGGGTATCCAACCATAACAAGCTCTTCTAACGCAGACAACTCCTTAAGTTTTTCTTTTGTTGCAATGATACTAGCATCATCTGCTAGGTAAAATATATCCTTTCCATATCTATCTTTTACACTCTCAAATACAGGATTCACAAAAGTAAAACACAAGTCTTTTGTCGAATGAAAAAACCAGTGTGCATTCATCTGAATTCCAACGCTGCTATTCGACTCACCATTTTCTTCCTTTAAATGCAAATAAAACCCAACTTTTTCATCTTGTTTATAGTTAACCACATGCTTGTTTGTGATAATCGTAGGATAAGTAGCATCTCCAACATGAAAGTTATAAAAGAAACCTGTTCCCATTCCTGATTCTGTTTCTAAGCGAACGGTATTATACATCATCTTTTCTGAAATAGATTCTGGCTTCATATTCTCTCCTCCTAGCATTCTCCTTATAGAAGTTGTGGTATTTTTGCCTCTTAGCCGTTCATTGAACGTTTCCTGCAGCTCGCCTAGTAGCAGTGCGCATTTTCAGGCAGCCACCGTATGGAATAACCACAAGATATTTATCTAATTATACTACCAACTCACGTAATTCTCCAGTTATTTCTCTACCTATTTTTCAAAAGTTTCACACACTCGCGAATTATGTTATATGTTATAAAAGGGTCAGCCCTCACGACTGACCCTCATAAACTTTGGCAACCTCTCAAAAATTTGATTATCCCCAAATGCACATTTTACTTGACTGACAACTCTTGGACAAACTCAATCTATTAGCTAAGCTTCTTCTGCAGTCTTAACGTATAAACCAACCTATGTTAGACATTTTAAATACTAATTCTATTTTATCACATAGAACGGAAGCTCTGCACTACTAAACCCACCATCGCTATCCGTCACTCTAACATATATGGTATACTTTCCTCCTTCCTTTGCATTCCAGATATAGCTGTTTGAATCTCCATATCCTCGCAGTTCTTCCCACATTCCTTTCTCATCACATACAATAAATTTGTACTGGTATTTTCCACTTCCGCCTGTTGCATCAGCCTTTAACTTTATGATATTTGATCCACTTACACTTGAAACTGATATTCCGAGTGAAGTTTCAAGCTCCTTGTTTTTTACCTCAATTGGTACATATGAATTAGTATGTTTGCCCTCGCTATCATTTACTGCTACATATAATGAGTACTTTCCAACTTTTGTTGCGGTCCAAGTATATGTATTGCTATCTCCATATACTTGTAACTCTTCCCACTTACCATTGTCATATAATACAAATTTATAGCTATATTTTCCACTTCCCCCTACCGCTTTTGCGGTAAGTTTTACCTTTTCTCCTATCGCTACACTCTTTATAGATGCTTCTACTGATGCGCTTAATTGTCCATTCTTCACTTCGATTGGTACATATGCATTTGTATGTTTTCCATTGCTATCATTTACCGCTACATATAACGAATACTTTCCAACTTTCGATGCTGTCCATATATATGTGTTACTTTCTCCATATGCTCGTAAATCTTTCCACTTTCCGTTATCATATAGTACAAACTTGTAGCTATATTTTCCACTTCCGCCTTGGGCTATTGCAGTTAAATTCACTTTTTCACCTGAAAGAACACTCTTTGTTGCTGCCTTAACTGATACAGTTAGCTGTTCATTCTTTACTTCAATTGGTACATATGCATTTGTATGATTTCCATCACTGTCATCCACAGCCACATACAATGAATACTTTCCAGCTTCTGTCGCTGTCCATGTATATGTATTGCTAGCACCATATGATTGTAAATCTTTCCATTTACCATTTGTATAAAGTGTAAACTTATAAGTGTACTTTCCACTTCCTCCATTTGCTCCACCAGTTAACTTTATTTTTTCTCCTACTGAAACGCTCTTTGCAGAAGCTACAATTGTTGACGTAAGCGGTTTTTGCTCAAGTTTACTAATTTCATATCCAATTACATTTTTCTCAACAGCACCATTACTGTCTTTTACTTCCAAACACAACGTTACTTTTCCTGCATTCTTCGGTACCCAAGTATAACTACTTTTATCTGAGTAGTCTTGCAAAATAGATTCTTTTCCTACAGAATCATATTCACTAAATTTGTACATATATACACCGCTTCCACCGTCAGCAGCTGCTTTTAAAGTTATCTTTGTATTAACTTTCTGTGGTGAATCAACCGATGTACTTAGCTTAGCACTTAGATGTTTCTTGTCTGATGGAACTATTGTTTCACAATATCCATTCTGATCATATAAAGCATATGATTTAATATCAAAGCCTCCACTTGCCGGTACCTGAGCTCCATTTGAATTAAAAAGAACCTTGCCACTCTTAGCCGTTGCTTCATCCAGCACACATCTATATACTCCATTTGGAAGCTTTTCCATAGCTGTACCAGGCCATTCCCCTGTAAGCTTATTATTAGTTCCATTTGTAGTATTATATGCATAACAGTTAACAGAACTTCCCCATCCAGATGGTTTCTTGAAATAAATAGCTAATTTTCCTTCTGCAACTTTCTCATAATCATATGGCACTTCTTTTACAGTTACTTTTACTGATGCTTCTACTCCATTTCTCGCTTGCGCTTTAATCACAGCTGTTCCCGCTCCTTCAGCTGTAATAATTCCTTTTTCTACAGTTGCAACATCCTTATTCGAAGAACTCCATGACAAGCCTTTATACTTTGCATTTTCCGGAGCAACAGTTGCTTTAACCGTCTTCTTTTCTCCAGTGTTCATATTAATTTCTTTCTGGTCTAACGTTACGGACTGTACCTGAATTATATCCCCTTCATACTGTCCTTTATAACCAGATGTATCATAATATCCACCATCTTTGAATTCAGCCTTTACACTTGAGCCTGAGCCATTCGTAAATACAACTTTAAGTCCTGTTTTACTTCCTGTATATGTACATGCATATACTCCGTCCTTAACTTTTGACATTTGAATACTCTGTACCAAAGCACCATTATTATCATATAAATTAGCTGTTACATTATTCCAGTTTTGTGTATTATTAAAATAAACACTCTGCTCCTGTACATCTTCAACAGATGTCACATTGTAAAGATATTTACCATCTGTACCAACCTTACCCGGTGCCTGTGTCTTTGCCGTATTCAATACATATACTCTTAAATTGCCCTTTCCTGAACACTCAGCTGTTAGACTTCCATTAGTAACATTTTTTGTATCTCCGGTAATGCAATCCACATATGTACCATTCGGGATGTTATTAAAAGTTGCAGAATTGCTTATTGTGACAAGTGCAAAGCTGTCCGTTTTATCATCTGTGTATCTTCTCTTAAATGCCATATTTCCATCAATATTTGATGTTGAATACTGACCCTTTCTAAGAGCCGGTACTGCCTGACGTATACGGTTTAATCTCTGAATATGCTTTGATAACGGATAATTCAACGATTTTTTCATTGTTCCTGTTGCACCAAAATACTCACCAAAGTCAGTTGTTGTTACTTCACCTTCAATATTATCTCCAAAATACGCACGGCCTGTATTACTTAATGCATCGTTAGGACCTACATCTATCATCTTTCCTTTTTGGAATTCCACCTCTGATCCGTAATAAATACAAGGAATACCACGGAATGTAAACATAAGGCTCAAATTCTCTGCCCATGTATCCTGTGAGCCGGCAAAGCGTTGATCTGATGGAGCCTGATCAGGTGCATAATCATGCGAATCAACATATGTCACATTCCATGTTGCATCGTTATACCACTTGTCTCCACTTAACGCAATGCCATACGCACTTCCTGCATTTTCAAAATTCCAATGCATTGGAAAATCAATAACACCAAATTTAGAATTTTTACTATAATCCGGTGTATGATAATCATTACCGTTCAAGAATGCATTATCACTTGTAGGCTGGGCTTCTATATCTTTATTATCATTAAAGTTGTCTAAAGTTGACTGTTCATTTACGGTTCTATCTGTATCACTCCATGCGTAATCCTTAGATTCTTTCCATGTATAGAATGGAGCTGAAAGAGGAGGCACACCTTTGTTCCACACATCACGATCGCGAGTGCACACTTCTCCAAACATATAGAAACTATCATTTCCATTCTTCTCTGCCTCATCATAAAATGGCTGTATAAGTGCATTATTAAATGTTAATCTTGAAATATGCTTTGCTGTATCAACACGGAATGCATCTACTCCCATATCAATATAACTGTTATATGCATCCTGCAAGTACTTATAAACCTTTGGATTCTCCGTATTCAAATCCACACAATCGCCGGCAATCTGAGCTGTCTGGCAGCTATATTCCTCCCAGCCAAGACTTTTCTCATGATGATAAATATGTTCAGGATCACCTGTCTCACTTTTCATCTTCTCTATACGCGCATTATACTGCCTTGCCGGAAGCAATTGATTATAATCTGTTGGAAGCCCACTATTAGGAAGCAGCTTCATACAATCTGAACTGCTTAAATCTCCCTGTTTCTCAATCATAGGAAAAAGATTTGTTTCTCCAAAATTTCCGGTATGGTTAAATACTACATCCTGTATTACCTTTAATCCTTTTGCATGTGCTGCATTAATAAAATCCTGATATGTAAAGTCGCTTGATTCATATCTTGGATCCACTTTAGAGAAATTCAGAGCATGGTATCCATGATAATCATAGCCACTACAATTCTCTACAACAGGTGTAATCCATATTGCTGTAAATCCAAGTGCTTTAATATAATCCAGTTTTTCTGCAAGGCCCTTGAAATCACCTCTCCATTCCTGATCGTCAGGATCATCATACTGTGTACCATCCCAACATTGAACATTATTCTCTGAATCTCCATCATAAAAACGTGTTGTCATCACGAAATAAATTGACTCATCTCTAAAATCATCACGGCTATTTGCATAAATAACGCCTGCCGGACTTGTCGGATTCTGAGTTGCAACCTTTTTAACAGCTACTTTGCTATCTTTACTTTCACTGCCTGATACTGTCTCTGCTTTAACAACAGGAGCTTGCCAAAATGTCATTTCTCCTGTCATAAGCGAAGCACACAATATCAAAGCAAATATTCTTTTCTTCATACTATATATCCTCTCTATTTATTATTTTATTACATAAAATGGAAGTTCTGCACTGCTGAAACCACCTTCACTATCTGTTACACGTACATATATAATATATTTTCCTGATTCTTTGGCATTCCACATATAACTGTTTGAATCTGCATATCCACGTAGTTCTTCCCACATTCCTTTTTCATTACATACTAAAAACTTATATTGATATTTTCCGCTTCCACCTGTTGCCTCTGCATCTAACTTTACAGTACTTGTCCCAGTGGAACTTGAAATAGAGAATCCAAGTGTTGCGGTAAGTTCCTTATTTTTTACCTCAACTGGTACATATGCATTTATATGATGTCCATCGCTATCGTCTACTGCCACATATAATGAATACTTTCCTACTTTCGATGCCGTCCATGTGTATGTATTACTATCTCCATATGTTTGTAAATCTTTCCACATACCATTATCATACAATACGAATTTATAGCTATATTTTCCGCTTCCGCCTCTAGCTGTTGCAGTAAGTTTTATCTTTTCTCCAACGCTTATGCTTTTTGTTGATGCCTCAATCGAAACACTTAACTGACCATTCTTTACTTCTACTGGTACATATGCATTTATATGTTCTCCATCACTATCGTTTACTGCTACATATAATGAATACTTTCCTGCTTTCGATGCAATCCATGTGTATGTATTACTATCTCCATATGTTTGTAAATCTTTCCATTTACCATTATCATATAATACAAATTTATAGCTATATTTTCCACTTCCACCTTTAGCTGTTGCAGTAAGTTTTATCTTTTCTCCAACTCTTATACTTTTTGTTGATGCCTCAATTGAGACACTTAACTGCCCATTTTTTACTTCAATCGGCACATATGCATTTGTATGATTTCCTTCACTATCTTTTACAGCCACATACAGAGAATACTTTCCTGCTTTCGATGCAGTCCACGTATATGTATTACTATCTCCATATGTTTGTAAATCTTTCCATTTATCATTGTCATACAATACAAATTTATAGCTATATTTTTCACTTCCACCTTTTGCTATTGCTGTTAAACTTACTTTTTCACCTAAAAGCACACTCTTTGCTGAAGCCTTAAGTGACACAATTAACTGCTCTTTCTTTACTTCAATTGGCACATATGCATTTGTATGATTTCCTTCACTATCGTTCACGGCCACATACAGTGAATACTTTCCTGTCTCTGGTGCTGTCCATGTATATGTAGTACTATTTCCATATGCTTGTAAATCTTTCCACTTACCATCCTTGTAGAGTGTGAATTTATAACTATATTTACCACTTCCTCCTGTTGCACTTGCAGTCAATTTAACTTTTTCTCCAACAGATATCTGTTTTGTCGAAGCAGATATTTTAGCATTAAGTTTTTCAAAACTTCCGCCTTCACCTGTAAATTGCTTGCTGACAGTTACCTGATGTCCTTGTGAATCGGTTACAACCACCTGCAATGTGTGAGCGCCTTTGGCTACCTTCCATGAGTATGTAGCATTTGAACCACTCTGCATCTCAGTGTTATCAATCTTAAACTGATACTTGTAACTTTCAACTCCGCCAAAAGCAACAGCCTTAAGTGTTAATGCTGTTCCTGTAGCCTGAGGTGCACTGCGGTCTGCTCCGAAGTTGACTGTCATGCGAGCATCACGTTGTGTGGCAGAATCATCGCCACCCTCTACTCCAAGTCTTGCGAGTGTCTCACCCTCGTAATCAACATATCCACCATTCTTTTCTGCATCAAATTTCTTCTTGAAGGTGAATGTCTCAGTTTTTGAATCCTTGTCATTAGACGCTACAACCTTAAGTGTTACATCGCTGTCTGCAATCTTTCCTGTTCCGAGAGTAACTGTTGCACTGCCTGTAAATTCCTTCACAGGACCATTGTCCACACTGTAGCTTCCCTTTGTTGCATTCTTTAAGGTGATGGTCGTTGTTGTACTGTCAGTATTGAAGCTGCTTCCATTAGCAAGAGAAGAAGTAATCTTGATATCATCTGTATGCTTCTCTACCTTTGTCCAGCTGCCATTGATATATGCCATTGACTGACCCTTTGTAAACTCGAGTCCCGCCTGCTGTGCTGCCGGATACTGTGAAGCACCATCATTGAAAATAATGCTTGCGGTCTTGAAATCATCCGGTAAATTGTATGCATATACGCCCTCGCCCAGATATTTCATCTCTACGCCAGGCCATTCTCCGTTGTTTGTCTTCTCGTCAACGTATGCATAGCAGTTTATCTTGTCTCCCCATCCGTCAGGCTTCTTGATGTATACATCATAGCTTCCATCAATATACTTAAGATATGGGTCTTTCTCTGTCTTTTTGAACTTAGCGCTGTCAGTGACCTCGCCCTTTGTTCCTGTACCCTTTACTGTTACAGTGATTGTATCACCAATCTGGCTCTTTTCACCAACTGCGATAACATCTCCGTCTGTGTAGCTTCCTGAAGCTCCCTCAGATGTGGTATATGTAGCGTTCTGCACATTTTTAGCCGAAAGCTTTACATCAAGTGTATCTGTTGAAAAGCTGTTTGAGCCTGTTGTAGAAGAAATACCAACGCTTTCCTGATCCTTGTTGTAAATAACAGCAACCTTTCTCTTGTCAAGAATACCTGAAATTTTGCCGTTTGATACTGTAAAGGTTCTGCCTGAGACCTGATCCTTATAGGTTCCGTCCTTCACCTTTGTATCGGAATTAATATTTACACTTTCTTCTTTTAAGTTGATGATAACAGTTCCCTCGGTACCACGGTCAATCTGAAGAATCTGTGAATCTTTACCAGGATTGCGTAAATACTCAGACTTGCCGGCCATGGCATTACGGAAGAGATTTACTTCCCTTACTTCAGCAGACTTAAACTGATCATTTCCCTTGGCACCGAGCACATTGTTGCCCCAACGGTTGCCGTTAGCTCCATCTGATCCATCCGGACGGCTGTAGAATAACGGAGTTCCATCCTTTCTTGCTGCAATTACTGCCCATGCCAGACGAAGCTGCTCATCTGTCATCCTTGATGAAACACCCGCATTACAGTATGTGTCATGAGACTCTACCCATGTAACCAGTCTGCCCGGTGAAGCATGTCTCCAGTTTGAAATACTATTTACATCGAAGGAATTACCGGTAACGGCTCCTCTTAAGGTCTCACCGTAGCTGCTGGCTGTCATACGCATATACTTGGCATACTCTGACTCAGGTACATTGTCACCCTGTAATACCTCACCGTATGTAAACACATTCTTATCGCTCAGTGTAACACCATTTGCTGACTCCTCGCCTGTCACAACAGGCCAGAAATTGTTTCTGGTGCTCTTTGCATCAAGAGGATCTGATGGCACACCGATATGCTTGGCTGTATCATAACGGAAGCCGTCAGCACCACATGCAATCAGGTCATTTAAATACTTAAGGAAATATGCCTGAAAATCCGGATTCTCTGTATTTACATCCGGAAGTCCGCCCATCTCTCCTGTGGTACACTCATAACGGTTGCCCCACTGTGTAATCTTCTTAAAACCATTTGCATGATACAGATTGTCCTTGCCACCCACTGCATTGTAAAGATTCTGAGATACCTTTGGTAAATCAGGTGTGGTATGGTTTGGAATTACATCAACAATAACCTTGATTCCATACTTGTCAGCCTCAGCACACATTGCCTTAAAATCATCTCTTGTGCCCAGCTGATAGTTACCAATCTTCCAGTCAGTCGGCTGATACTGCCACCACCAGCAGCCGTCTGTACCATTTACCTCATCATTTCCCATAAGCTTCATATTTGAATAAGTGTCCTTGCACTCATTCGCCGGAGAGGTCTGGACAGTTGTAAAGCCTGCCGCTGCTATGTCCTTCATATTCTCCTTGATTGTGTTGAAGCTCCAACACCAGGCGTGCAGAATAGCACCATCCTGAATGTCATCTGCCAGTCCATACTTCGCAGCCTGTGAAGCTGTAGCTAAAGTACTTTCTGACGCTGTTTCTGCTGCCTGCACCTGTGTAATCTGGTACAGACTGCTTGCCGGTGTACCTGTAAAAGCGACTCCGAAGGCCAGACACGCGGCTGCCAATCGCTTAAGCAGATATGTTGTACGTTTTTTCATACTTTTTTCCTTTCCCTTTAATTTTTCTTTAAACTAACATTTTATATATTCATTATAACGACTTTAAAGTGATTTACAATATCATTATTTTTAGATTCATATTGCATTTTCACTTTTTTCGCACTCTTTCGATAAATATACACTTATTTTTACACAATAATCATAAGGGATGCCGAATGAATAATCCAGGGGGGGGGAATCGTAATCAAACTTGCTTGATTGTAAGCTCAACCGTCAGAGAAGCATATTTCCAAGTGATACAGCACTCCTGAAAGCCCTGTATCTGGCAACTTTTAAAGCCACCAAAAAATGGACTATGAGCATTCGGAACTGGGGACTGGTCTACGGTGAACTCAGCATTATGTATGAGGGAAGACTCCCAGAATAACAGAATCTGTATGCATGATGAGACGGACGTTTTTGACGTCTGCTCTTGACATGTCCGAAATCATGTTGTATATATAAACCAAGAGCTGGAAGCTCCAATTTAGTGCTTCCAGCTCAATCATTATCATAGAAGATTATTATTTACAGACTTTTCTTCATAGTCTCTCATAAACATTGATATTCCAATATAATTGTTAGCTTTATATAAAATATGCCTTCAATATTTTTTCAACCATTTACCAATTTTATGATCAAATAGCTTATGTTTTTCAGACTCAAATCAATATATGTTACATAATTGGCAATTCCCACTCTTCGTTAATCAGTATATTTATTTTAGATATATTACTAATTATCTGATTCCCATTATTATCTATTATCACACATCTTACCTGCCAGCCGTTCCACTTGCCCACGGTCTTTGTCATGCTGGCTCCTGTTGCTGACTGGAAGTTCGTCCAGCCTGCATTTGCACTGCTCTTGTACTGCCACTGGTACTTAAGGTTATTTCCCTCGGCTGATACTTTCCACGTTGCCTGTTTTCCCTCTGCCACTGTGACATCTGCCGGCTGTGCTGTGATTTTGATTCCTGTTATATGGATGGTTACTGTATTTGTTGTTACACTGTTTCCGTTTCCGTCCTTTATCACGCATCTTACCTGCCAGCCGTTCCACTTGCCCACGGTCTTTGTCATGCTGGCTCCTG
>ERZ1031467.256-NODE-256-length-16004-cov-11.134240_pt1 | contig 16004 bp, 12 predicted proteins | sample MGYA00517105_ERZ1031467 | MGnify/ENA primary metagenome ERZ1031467 (study PRJEB33719, sample SAMN04261155) | wastewater metagenome | biome: rural village; feature: human; material: feces | host: Homo sapiens | place: El Salvador | collected 2013-01-07 ...
GTCTTCAACGACTCTGACGACAGCGACCTTTGCGCACGTGCAGGCAAGCTCGGACGTGAGTTCTGCGTGCAGGTGACTGGCGTAGTAAACGAGCGTGAGAGCAAGAACGCAAATCTGCCTACTGGCGATATCGAGATTATCGCTAAGGAACTGAATGTCCTCTCGGAGAGTGTTACACCTCCGTTCACTATCGAGGACAACACCGACGGCGGCGACGATATCCGTATGAAGTATCGCTACCTCGACTTGCGCCGTCCGACAGTTCGCAAGAATCTCGAACTGCGTCACCGCATGACTATCCTCATCCGCAACTTCCTCGATGCGCAGAACTTCATCGAGGTGGAGACACCTATCCTCATCGGTTCTACACCTGAGGGTGCACGCGACTTCGTTGTGCCTTCACGCATGAACCCCGGACAGTTCTACGCTCTCCCGCAGAGCCCGCAGACTCTGAAGCAGTTGCTCATGATCAGTGGTTTCGACCGCTATTTCCAGATTGCAAAGTGTTTCCGCGACGAGGATTTGCGTGCAGACCGTCAGCCAGAGTTTACTCAGATAGACTGCGAGATGTCTTTCGTTGACCAGGACGACGTTATCAACCTCTTCGAGGATATGGCTCGCCATCTGTTCAAGGAAGTACGCGGCGTTGAGTTGCCGGCTAAGCTGCAGCAGATGACATGGCACGAGGCTATGCGCCGTTTCGGTAGCGACAAGCCCGACTTGCGTTTCGGTATGGAGTTCGTAGAGCTCATGGACGTACTGAAGGGCACAGGCACATTCTCTGTATTCAATGAGGCAGAGTATATTGGCGGTATCTGCGTACCTGGTTGCGCTGACTACACACGCAAGCAGCTCGATCAGCTTACAGATTTCGTAAAGCGTCCGCAGGTAGGCGCAAAGGGTTTGGTTTACATCAAGTTCAACGCCGACGGCACAGTGAAGTCGTCTGTAGACAAGTTCTACACACCTGAGGTGCTCGCAAAGGTTAAGGAGACAACCGGCGCCAAGGATGGCGACCTCGTTCTTATCCTTTCTGGCGACAACGCCAACAAGACACGCGTTCAGCTCTGCTCTTTGCGTCTTGAGATGGGCGACCGTCTCGGTCTGCGCGACAAGAACAAGTTCGAGTGTTTGTGGATTATCGACTTCCCTCTCTTCGAGTGGAGCGACGAGGAGCAGCGCCTTATGGCTACTCACCATCCGTTCACAATGCCAAACCCGGACGATATCCCATTGCTCGACGAGCATCCTGAGCAGGTACGTGCTAAGGCATACGACTTTGTTTGCAATGGTATAGAGGTAGGCGGCGGTAGCCTCCGTATCCACGACAGCAAGCTGCAGGAGAAGATGTTCGGCATCCTCGGTTTCACAGAGGAGCGCGCCATGGCACAGTTCGGCTTCCTCATCAATGCCTTCAAGTACGGAGCACCACCTCACGCTGGTCTCGCATTCGGTCTCGACCGTTTCGTGTCTATCATGGCAGGTCTCGACTCTATCCGCGACTGCATCGCATTCCCGAAGAACAACAGCGGACGCGACGTGATGCTCGACGCTCCTTCTGCTATCGATCAGAAGCAGCTTGACGAACTTCAGTTGAAGGTGGATTTGAAAGCAGAGTAATCATTTTGATCACAATGTACGTTGATATAAATCAATAAATGTGAAAAATATTAAGAAAAAGTCCGGAAATCCGGACTTTTTTCGTATTCAGACGTTGCTTTTGGAAAATATTTAACTAATTTTGTAAACAAAGGGAACCCAAGCGTGTTGAACGTAAGGGACTTTATTAATGTTTTTATTAGATTATGGCAGAAAAGAAAGCAACAGAAAAGAAGGTGGCTGCAAAGAAGACAGCTACAAAGACTACAGCAACTAAGACTACTACAAAGCGTTGTGCTACAAAGAAGGCTGAAGTAGTTGTGAATGTGGACGCAGAAAGCGTTGGCTTCCGCGCTGGTGATGTTTATCAGGCACTGGCTGCAGCAGGCAAGGCACTGAGCGTTCAGGAAATCGCAAAGGCTGCTAACATCAGCAGCGAAGAAGTTTACCTCGGTATTGGCTGGCTCTTCAAGGAGGGCAAGGTAAAGAACGAAGAGAACCTCATCACCTTGGCATAAGCAAGGTAAAATTGCATAAGAAAGGAGCTTTTACATATCTTTATGTAACAGCTCCTTTTCTATTTGTATATACCGATAAATATTGCTCATTTTTATTTTAAGAAATGATAAAAAATATTTATCTTTGCATATCTAAAACTTTTAATAATATGACTCAAGATAGAAATCACCTGGTAATCATGGCTGGTGGAGTAGGAAGTCGTTTCTGGCCGATGAGCACAGAAGACAATCCGAAACAATTTATTGATATCCTCGGAGTAGGCAGAACCCTTCTGCAGCTTACATACGACAGATTCAAGGGAATCTGTCCGCTTGAGAATGTTTGGGTGGTGACGAACAAGAAGTACGCCGCACTGGTGCGCGAGCAGCTTCCTGAAGTGCCTGCCGAGAACATCCTTCTTGAGCCATGTCGTCGCAACACGGCGCCATGTATAGCATACGTCACATGGCGCATCAAGGCTATCAATCCGAAGGCTAATGTAGTAATCACACCGAGCGACCACTTCGTTACCGATGTGGAGGAGTTCCGCCGTGTCATCACGTCGAGCATGAAGTTCACAGCCGAGACCGACGCCATCGTAACCCTCGGCATGTCGCCGACACGCCCCGAGACTGGCTACGGCTACATTCAGGCTGACCTCTCTACAGCGTCGCCACGCAACCGCGAGATATATCGCATCGACTCGTTCCGCGAGAAGCCCGACCTGGAGACTGCGAAGGAATACATATCGCATAAGAACTATTTCTGGAACGCAGGCATCTTCGTATGGAGCGTCGCTACAATCGTGAACGCTTTCCGCGTTTACAGCCCTACAATAAGTAATATTTTCGAGAGCATGCTGCCTATCTACGGCACGCCGGCTGAGCGCGATATGATTGACCAGCGCTATCCTGAGTGCGAGAATATCTCTGTCGACTACGCCATTATGGAGAAGGCGGAGGAGATCTTCGTGTGCCCAGCCAACTTCGGATGGACTGACCTCGGCACATGGACTTCGCTGATGTTGCAGAAGCATCACGATCTTTATGGTAATACGGTCATCGGCAACAACGTACATCTTTACGATTCGCACAACTGCGTGGTGCATACTCTGAACGAGAAGAAGGTTGTTGTTCAGGGGCTCGACGGATATATCGTTGCAGAGAACGACAACTCACTGCTTGTATGCAAGCTTTCTGAGGAACAGCGCATACGCCAGTTTGCGGAAGATTGATTACCGCGTAGCGGAAACACCATTACCGCACTTCGGTTACATTGTTACCGCGCAACGGTTACACTATTACCAGTCTGTGGTAATATAATTGTGGCTCATCCGGAATTAGGAGTAATTCAATTATGAACATATAAGTAGCGGAGGTCTCCGGCCTCCGCAGTACCAAGTCGAATACAAATCATTATTACTAATAATAGAGTTTGTATCATTGGTTACTGCGGAGGCAGGAGACCTCCGCTACTATAAGATATTATCTGTTCGGCAACCAGCGCTGCTCAACCGAAACTTCTACGCTGAAACTCGGGTTGAAGTTGTAGCGCAAAGTTGCTCCGATGCGGTCGCCGAAGTTGCCGATGTCGTACATGGAGTAGGGCGAGAGTCCGAAGGCGCTGCGACTGAATGGCCCCATGCCGTATCCACCGTAGTAACCGTCGTACAGACCATAGCGCAGTCGGTTGGAAATATTGTTCGTTATCGACTTCTGTGCGTAGATGTATGCCTCCCAGTGCTCGTTGAACTGATATCCAAGAACCGCCGACAATCCGGCTTCGCGCCAGTTGTTGCCGGCATAGTTGATGTTGTTGAAGTAGCCGCCGACGGCTACCGACAGCTTGTCGGTGACCGGCATGGCGTACATCAACGCTATGTTCTCCTGAAAACCAGCACCTCTGTGCGCTCCCTTGCCGAACTCGGCGAATACGGATGCACCTACCTGCACGTTCAGTCGCGATGCAGCGCCCAACTGTTGAATCCGCTGCACCAACCGAACGGGTAGCGGTTGATTGGCGATGCCGTTGTGGCGCTGAGCGTGGGCAGATGCAGCGAGTCGTCGTGAGCCGGTTGCAGCTCGTACGACGGTTCTTCCGCTTCCTGCAGTTTGCGCAAGCGTCCGCCGTAGCGTGTCGGCATGATACGCTGCGGAGCCGATTCGTCGAAACGAATCTGGCTGTTGCCCAGAGTGCCTGTTGTAGCATTTGTCTCTTGTGCTTTAGCCGTCATGGTGAAAGCTGATGACAAGAGCAATGCTACGAGTGTTCTTGTCTTTATTGTCATAATAAGTCCTCTTTTTCACTCGCCGAGATACTGTCCGATGAAGAATATCGCACCGGTCTGTCTCTCAGTGATGATGTAGACGAACGGACGGTTGGCGTGGAACTTCACGTGGCGCGGCTCGTTGGGATCGAGTGCTGTCATTGCAACCATTCCTGCTGTGATGGCAGCAGCCTTTGTGCCTTCCTCGCTAACCTCAATCTTCGCCTTCTGCAGCATCTTTGAGATGAAGATATTTGCGTCTGACATGTTCTTGAAGTTGGCTGCGCCGTTGAAGATGGACGGAGCACCGAGCTTCGATACGGCGTCGTTAAGCACCACCTCTGTGCTTGTTGTGAACTTCGGCAGTTTGAGGTCTACAACGCACTTCTGCATGTCTCTGTACAGCGAGCCTATCTTCTGTGCGTCTACCTGCTTCATCATCTCCTCGATAGACACGCCTTCCTTAGGCAGCAATACGGTCATGCTGTATGTGCGGTTGCCGTAGGGCAGGGTGACAGCCTCGAAGATGTCGTTGCTGAGATAGCTGAAATCGTCCTCCTGATGCATCATCTGTATGCGCTTGATGTCGCGAGTGTATCCGCGGAAGTTCTCCTCCTTTGTCTCAGCCTTTTCGAACGGCGCCTCCCATGTGCCTTCAAAGTATATGGCGTTCATCAGAACCGCAACGTCGGCAGCCGAGAGCTGGTCGATAATCTTCGGAATCATACCGTTGGTCTGCTTGCTGCACCACTCGTTAATCTTGTCAACAGCTTTGCTCGTAGAGAAGTCGAGACTCTCCACATTAGCGTCGTACATGCCGAGCACGGTTTTCTGGAAGTCGCGCTTCAGCGAGAAATGCTTGTCGGCGGCAATGCAGTTGGCTATGTTGATAGTTGTCTGCTTGTCGTTTGTTGCGGTACTGTTGAGCAATGCGCGATACGCCTCGTTGAGCGCTTGAAGCGAAACATCGTCAACGCCGAGCGCCTTCAATATTTCCTTCTGCGTGTCGCCGTCGGCGCCGTTAGCCAGCATACCCATCAAGAACGAAACGCTAAGCGGCGAGAGCACCTTGCTCTGCTTGTCGATTTGTGTCTTGAACAGGTTGACAGCGAACGTGTTGCCCTTGTTGATTGTGGCACGCTGGTCGTTCGAGAACGTGAGGAATTTCGAATCGATGTTCATGTATGCGTTGTCCGGTCGGGTGGCGTTGTAGCTGTCCTTCGTTACCTTGTTTGTTGAAGAGCAGCTTGCCAGTGCCAATGCTGACAAACCGGCAAGTGCTGCTGTCTTTATCCTTTTGTTCATATATAGCTTGGGTTATTCCTCCTCAGGAGTGATCAGCTTGTAGCCCTTACCGTGGATGTTGATAATCTCAATCTGATCGTCGTCCTTGAGGTGCTTGCGCAACTTGGTGATGTACACGTCCATTGAGCGAGCGTTGAAGTAGTTGTCGTCAATCCAAATTGTTTTCAGAGCGAAGTCGCGCTGCAGAATCTCGTTGGCGTGGCTGCAGAGCAGAGCGAGCAGTTCGTTCTCCTTTGTTGTGAGCTTAGTCTGCTTATCGCCGATAACGAGCAACTGCTTCTGAGTGTCGAATGTGAATCGACCGATGTGGTATACCGAGCTCTCCTTGTTCTTCTTGCCACGAACGCGGCGCAGGATAGCCTCAATACGGAACACGAGCTCCTCCATTGAGAACGGTTTGGTGATATAGTCGTCGGCACCAATCTTGAAGCCTTCGAGAATGTCCTCCTTCATTGTCTTTGCGGTGAGGAAGATGATAGGTATCTCGGCGTTAGCCTGGCGTATCTCCTGGGCAAGAGTGAAACCGTCCTTCTTAGGCATCATCACGTCGAGCACACAGATGTCGTATTTAGTCTTCATAAAAGCCTTGTAACCAGCATCACCGTCTGGGCACAGGTCGGCTGCGTAGCCCTTAGCCTGCAAGTATTCGCGAAGCAACATACCGAGGTTCTCATCGTCTTCACAAAGTAAGATTTTCAAATTGTCTTCCATAATCGTATTCTGTTTTTAATTGTTTTTATTCTGTTATTTTAATTCTATTTGCGCACTTTGCGTGTCGTTCCGTCGGCGTAGCGCACGATGGTAATGCCCTTAGCCGGAGCGTTGAGGCGCTGTCCGTCGAGCGAGTAGTAGCCGGTAACTACGTTAGCATCGTTGTTGTCTACCTGCTTGATGCCTGTCTCGCCGGTTTCTACGCGGCATTTTGCTGCGTTCTCTATGGTTGTCTTTATCTGGTCGCCGTTAGTCACCTTCTTGATTATCAGAGCGCATACGTTCAACTTCGATTTGTCCTGAATCAGCTTGTGCTGCGAGATGTTTTCGAAGGTAACTGTGTATGTCTGCATTGTGCCTACGGTATAAGGACGTGTCATCGAACCTTCTACGCCATACTGCACGCCTTTGCTGTCGATGGCAACCTGGTTGAATTCCAGTCCGTATATAGTAGATTCGTTGCCTTTGAATCTGTCATATTCAGGCAATACCTGATCGCTCCATTCGCCTACGCGGTTTGCCTGTCCCCATTTCTCGTTCTTCAGTCCGTCGGCTGTGAGCACGTATGCCACGCTGTACTCGGTGCCCTCGTCAGTATCCAGACAGGGCAGAACGCTGGATGTTACGTTGATGTCCTTTCCGTCGTATGTGGCTTTCACGCTGATGTCGAACGAAGCCGTCTTGTCCAACTCATATTTGAAGTTGCTTTCGCCATCAAAGGTGTTCACCTTTTCGTCTCTTGCACACATGATAAGAGGACGGTTCGTATTCTTCCATGTTGAAGACAGCATACTGTTGTATGCGTTTGTTGCAAGAGCGTCGCCATCATGAATTGAAATGCCGATGAACTCGTCTGGATAAAGTCTTTCCAACGATTCCATGATGGCAATGCCGCGCGGACAATACTGGCACCACAATCCGGTTACGTCCTCGAATACTACACGCTTCTTTGCAGCCTGCAATACTGTCCAGCGCTCGATGTATGTAAAGGATACACTTGTCTCGTTAGGATGCCCGTCCACCTCTGTCACATTGAAGATAACATCGCTCTTGCCAAGTGATTTTCCCGGCTTAATCGGAATCATCACCTGTTGTGTGTTGTCGAACGGAGTCTCGAAGTCGATAGTCTGCGGTTCGCTTGACTCCTGTGTGTCGAAGTCGTAGAGCGTATATGTAATCTGCTTAACGGGATTCGTTCCGTAATTGATGAGGTTTATCGGTGCGTTCGCGAATTCGTCGTTCGGACTTACCGTCACCTTGCCTGCTGTCATCGGCGCCACATTGTAGGAGTCGGCAACAGCGTTGAGCGATGCACCCGTCAGCAAGACGAGCAACAGAGATAGAATGTTTCGTAGGCTTTTGTTCATATTCGTCGATTTTAATTGTGTGATTCTTTTGTTCGGTGTCTATAATCTTTTGCTATAGGCACCGAATCTCTCTAAGATTTTAATTAATCCTTTATTATCGGCAATTTGATTGTGAACTTCGTTCCCTTGCCATATTCGCTCTCAATAGAGATGTCGCCGTCGTGGAGCATAACGATCTTCTTAACGTAAGCCAATCCCAATCCGAAGCCTTTCACATCGTGTACGTTGCCGGTATGAACGCGGTAGAACTTGTCGAACACCTTGCGGAAGTTGTCCTTCTTTATGCCCAAACCGGTGTCGCGTACGGAGAAGTAGAGGTGGTCGTTGTCGTTCCAAGTGCGTAGATATATATCCACTGGCTGGTCGGGTTTGCGATACTTCACGGCGTTGTCCAAGAGATTGTTGAGTACGTTCTGGAAGTGTACCTCGTCTACGTACAGCGTTGAGTCGACAGCCTCAATCTCTGTGTATATCTTTCCGCCTGTGTGTTCCACGCGCAGCGAGAATGAGTTGGATATGTTCTCCACCATCTCGTTGAGGTCGAGCTTCTTCTTCTTGAACACAGCCTTCTTGCGGTCGAACATCGACATTTGCAGCACCTTCTCTACAAGGAAACGCAGACGTTTCGACTCGTCGAAGATAACCTGACCCAAGTGCTTCGTCATAGCCGGACTCTTTGTTACCGACTCGTCGTTCATCATCTGGGCTGCGAGCGAAATGCTTGCGATAGGTGTCTTCAGTTCGTGGGTCATATTGTTGATGAAGTCGTTCTTTATCTCGGTGTAGCGTTTCTGCCTAAAGATTACCACGATTGTGAAGATGAACGTCACGAGCAACACGAGTGTGAAGGCTACAGACGGAATCATGAATCTAACAGACGAGAAGATGTACGAACCCATGTCGGGGAAATGGATGCGCACAACGCCCATCTTCGATTGCGGGTCGTTGCGGAACAATACCTGCGAGTAGGTGAACTCTTCGCCTTCGTCTGTGTAATCAGGACAGCGATATACTTCGCGTCCGTCCTGTGTGCTGACGGTAAAGTGGTAGGGTATGTTCACTCCGTTGTTCATCAACTCTGCTTTGAGGTCCTGATCGAGCAACTTGAAGTTGATGCGTTCCTTAAGCGGACGCTCCGAAGCGGAGTAGAGTATAGAGTAGACCACCTCGTCGAGCAGCGCCTTCTGATAGATGTAGCGGTTCTTTACTATTTCCTGCAGCGACTTTGAGGCTTCGCTTAGCGAGTTCTTGTCTGTATGCAGAATCATTCCCTTCGGCATCTGCGACGGCTTTATCGTGATTGTCTTCAACTCGAACGAAGAATATACCGTGCCGTCCTTTCCTGCCACCGAGTATTGGTGCGACTGCTGAATACTTCCGTCCATGTTGCCAGTGCGTGTACCTACAGAGTCCTTGCGGAAGGCGCGACGTTCTGTCTCGTTCACGTCTTTCTCAAGATAACGCAGGGTCTCGTTGAGTTCCAGATTGCGTGAAGCCTGGTACAAGGCGCGGTTGACCGACTCGTCGAACTGCTCCTTTTTCATGTCTACCATCGCCTGGATGTATTTCAGCTGAAGGAATAGCAAGCCAAGGAAAGAGAATCCCATGATGATTGCTATGGTCCATATTGTCTTTTTCTTCATAATCTTAAATCTTACATCTGCAAAGATAAATATCTTAGTTGATACTGATGTGAAAATAGTTAATAAAAAACGAAAGATTCGCAATTATTAACCAAAATAAGCGGTTATAATTGCGAATCCTTAATTATGTGTAAAGCATTGAACTTTCTGATATCATAATAAACTCTGCGTTTATGTACATCATATATCGTTTATGTACATCATATATCGTTTATGTACATTATATATATTGTGCAGCTTTTACTGTCTCGAACTGATAAAGCCTTCGAGGTTTGCATATTTGCGTTTCATCAGTCGGTTGTAGACGTTGCGCAGCCACAATCTGTGTGTTGCAATGAAACAGAGTCCGATGAATAGCATTGTCAGATAGGCAACGTTCTCGGAGAATACAGACTGCAGAATGTTTACAAGAATGTTCGGCACTATGAACACGATAACTACCAGGACAATTTGAATGTAATTGGTTTTCAGTCCGGCTTTGTCTGTCATCTTGGTGTTCAGCGGAACCGTTATTTTGTTATACACAGCTGTCTGAAAGGCGATGAAGAACTGGAAACCCATTGTGAATATCATGTAGCTCACGAGCATCAGCAGCGACCACTTGCCGCTTATCACTGCGGGCAGCATAAGCAGGAATGGCGCAATCAGTAGCAGAGAGTAGAAAATATATTTAGCCTTGAGCAGCGAGAGGATGTTCTCGCGGTGTGTAAGCAGACAGTCAATATAGTTGCCCTCATAGCTCATCAGTCCGATAAGATTCATTGTGCCGAATATCATAAATGCATACAATCCCCAGAAGTTTGTCATGCCATCAGAGTCGTACACGTCCGACAAAACTATAAACGCGCAGAGCAAAGCCATAGTGAAGAAGCCCGATTTCAAAGCTTTCTTTGGAGTGGCGTTTCTAAGTAGCAACTTCATCTCGAGCTGCATGAAGAGTCCTATCTCGCCATACTTCTCGAAGAAAGCGAACTTGTTCACCTTCTTCACGCTCTTCTTCACTTCAGAACGCATAAGCTCTTTCTCTATGCTTGCGTATTGCAGACGACGGTTGATAAGTACAATCGCAGCAAGCGCTATAATGCCAAATAATATCGGCAGCACACTATGCTTATCGAGCATTGCGCCAACGTATGAGTAGATATCCGTAAACTGTGCCCAGCCTGCGTTGCTACCAACGTACAGCGGCATTGCCTCTATACCATATATTATAATAGGTAGTGCCCACCATAGTTCGGTTTGTTTGATTAGTGTGCGTGCTATCGCGTACCACTGGCTGTTGATGAGTATGAGCACCAAGCAGAGCAGCATTGTCTGCGTAGCTGTTGCAAGACCATAGCTGAACACTATCGACATTAATGCATAAGGTAATAAGAATGCGAACCAAATGAAGTTGCCTTTACTGATGAGCGAGTTGTAAACGAATGCGTCAATACATGTGTAGCGCGGCAAAGGTAGCAATATATAAGGCTTGACGATGTGTGCAGGAGTCTGCTGCATCGTAAACCTCATGCCGAAGTCGACAAGCAAGAGAAACGGCATGACTATGAACAGATTCTCTGTAGCCGTTGTCGTATTGTCGCTGTTTGTTAATTGAGAGAACAATATCGCCAATCCCATAAGATAGATGACGAGAATAAGCATCGAAAGATAAATGAAAAACTTTGCTACCTTGTTTTCCATAGCACTCAGACTGCGGTTGTCGGCAATTCTACGATGCCGCAACAGCAGTCTGATGAGTTCAAATTTAGGGATGGTGTATTTCATATAAGTATTAAGTCTTTATTATCGCAAATCGATAACTTCAGCAGTGGGGTAGTCTTTAGAATTAAACGTGAAGATACGGTCAGAAAGATTCTTCGGTGAGAAGTTGCTCACGGTGATAGTGCTCCATTTGCCCTTATGCTTCATCTTTACCTTTGATGGCACGCCGGTTTTGCGGTTTATCGTGATATACATCTCCGGAATGCCTCTGTTTGGGTTCTGAGCTACAAGGTGTACCTCGTTGTTTGCGCCTGCGTTAGTGGCAGACATCTTGTAGCCTGTCTTGTACATGGTGATGAACGAGTAGGGATTCATCATCTGCTGCTGAGCCTGAGTAGGTGTACTTACGTTCACTTCGTTGTTCTTCTTCACGTAAGTCCACTGCGTCTTGCCGTTATACCACACCGTCATTTGCGGAGTGCGTGCGTTGAACTTGTTGCCCTTTATGGCTATAGTGCCCGACACCTTGCCAGTTGCAGCACTGCTCATCGTGAACGAAGCGCTTGCTCCGCCCGATCTGCCTACCACCTTTGCAGCACGGTCGAGAATCTTTCGTGCTGCATTGTTCTTCTGTGCTGCGCTTGTGCTCACACCAAGCCAAGCCATGCACATTGCCATCATAATTCCTAAAAACAAACGTCTCATAATATGAATGTGTTTAAAATTGTGAACTGTTATATTGTCGTTAGCCTCTCAGCTGGTTCATGATAGCAGTAAGCTGACTCTCGTCTGCCACGAGTACATCGCGAGGCTTGCTGCCGTGAGCCGCTCCTACGATGCCAGCCTTTTCAAGCTGGTCCATGAGTCGTCCGGCGCGGTTGTAGCCGATAGAGAAGCGGCGCTGAATCATACTCGTACTGCCTTGCTGGCTGACGATTACAGAGCGTGCTGCCTCCTCAAAGAAAGGATCGAGATTGCCCATGTCTGCACCGCCGGTGTTGCTGCCGCCGTCAGAGTCGTCGCTCTTAGGTTCTGGCAACTCCATAGGATGAGTCGGTCCCGACTGGTGTTCGATGAACTCGTTGATTTCGCAAATCTCTTTAGTGCTGATGAATGCGCACTGCACACGAGTAGGTTCGTTACCGTTGAGATAGAGCATGTCGCCCATACCGATGAGCTGGTTGGCGCCCGGACGGTCGAGGATGATGCGCGAGTCGGTCATAGAGCTTACCTTGAATGCGATGCGTCCAGGGAAGTTAGCCTTGATGTTACCCGTGATGATTGACGTAGTAGGACGCTGCGTAGCGATAATCATGTGTATGCCGACTGCACGTGCCAGCTGTGCGATACGTGCGATAGGCATCTCCACCTCCTTGCCCGCAGTCATGATAAGGTCGCCGAACTCGTCGATGATAACCACGATGTAAGGCATGAACTCGTGTCCGTGTTCCGGATTGAGTCGACGGTGCAGGAACTTGTCGTTATATTCCTTTATGTTACGCGCGCCGGCGAGCTTCAGCAAGTCGTAGCGGTGGTCCATGAGTGTACACAGACTCTTCAGTGTGCGTACCACTTTCGTAACGTCGGTGATAATAGGTTCGTCGTCGTCGTCAACCTGCGCCATGAAATGGTCGGCGATAGGCGAGTAGACGCTGAACTCCACCTTCTTCGGGTCGATGAGCACCAGCTTCAGTTCGTTCGGATGCTTCTTGTAGAGCAGCGAAGTGATGATGACGTTCAGACCGACTGACTTACCCTGACCCGTAGCACCGGCTACAAGCAGGTGAGGAATCTTCGTAAGGTCTGCCATGAACACCTCGTTGGTGATGGTTTTTCCGAGTACGATAGGCAGGTCGTATTTCGACTCCTGGAACTTCTTCGAGTTCAGGATGCTCTCCATCGACACGTTATGGCGCTTCTTGTTCGGCACCTCAATACCGATAGTGCCCTTGCCCGGTATCGGCGCAATGATACGCACGCCGAGAGCCGAAAGGCGCAGCGCGATGTCTGCCTCCAGACCGCGAATCTTGGTGATGCGGATGCCTTCAGCAGGAGTGATCTCGTAGAGCGTGATGGTCGGACCGACAGTTGCTTTTATTTCGCAGATGTCGATGCCGAAACTCTTCAGCACCTTGATAATCTCCTCGTTGTTCGCCTTGATTTCGTCCATATCAATGTATGGCTTACCTCCGTTCTCGTCCTTGGTGAGCAGGTCGAGTGTCGGGTGCTTGTATCGTGTGAACGGTTCAAGCGGATTGATAGGCGTGTTGATTGTGTCGTCAGTAAGGTTGCCGCCCTTGGCCTTCTCGTCCTTTCCGACCTCAACGGTCAGTTTGTCGTCGCCTGTCTTAATGGGCTTTACGTCAGGTGTAGCCGTTGCAACGGGCGTAGCCTGTGCCTTGCTGGTCTTCTTCTGTCCGAGGTTAGAGAACTCCGTAAGGTCGATGACTGGTGTCGGTTCAGCCGACTTTGCCGTGTCTTTCTTCGCATCGGCAGAGTTGCTGCTTGTAGCAACCGATGCGGTGTATCCGTTTTCTACGCTTGTTGTCTCGCTGTCGTTATTGTTCAGTTTGTCTGTAACAATCTCCGACGCCTTACCCGTGATTGATTTCAGCGGGTTGAACATGCGGCGTACCCATGTGATGGTCTGCTTGCTGATGAATGTGAGCAGCGCTATTGCCACGAAGAACAGCAACGCAGTGAGTCCAGGAGGGCCTACTATGTTCTCTATGAAGTTCACGCAGACGGCTCCGTGGTTGCCTCCGGGGTTGAATATCGCCTCGGGCAGGAGTGGTGCAAGCACTTTTGCGAGGAATATAGACACCCATATCATAGACACACCCATGCCGAAGAACCACTTCCATAAGCTCAGTTTGTATATTCCCATTGTCTTGATGCCTGCCACGAACAGGAAACAAGGAATCAGGAAGGCTGCGTATCCGAAGTGCTCCGTGATGAGTATGTATGATATGATAGCTCCGTACGAGCCGCAATAGTTCTTTATTATCTTGTCATGGTTGAGCCACTCTCCTGGACGTAAGTTCTCGAGCAGACTCTGGTCTTCGGCTCCGGTATTTATGTAGGATACCATCGAGACTGTTAAATGTATCGCGAGAATCGCAATCATCATGCCTACCAAGAAGTCTGTTTTCTCACTTTTCAGGATGCTCTGCCATATTGTTGCTTCTTTAGAGTTAGATGCTTTGCGCTCTGTTTTCTTCTTTGCCATATTTTGTTTAAAATTGTGTCGTTTGTTGTGTCGTGTGCATCAAATCGTATGTTATATTCTGTAATGATTCGATTTACGGCTGTTTTCTACCGAAATTGCTTACAAAATTAGTGGAAAAAAGTCGGAAACAGCCATTTTTTCGCACTTTTTTTCTAATTTTGCAAAATCTTTCAACATCGAGATGAAAACAATATACAATAAATTTGATAAGAACGTTATAAACGCCCTGCCGTTAGTGGATTTTCCGGGTAAGATCACGGTGGTGCTCAACGAGTCGGAAGCCGACCGCGCGGTGGATTATCTCCTCTCGTGCGAAATGTTGGGCGTCGACACCGAGACTCGCCCCGCGTTCCGCCGTGGGCAGAACCATAAGGTGGCGCTGTTGCAGGTTGCCACCAAAGACCAGTGCTTTCTGTTTCGTCTTAACCATATCGGCTTGCCCGATTCGCTTGTGCGCTTGCTGAGCAACAAGATGGTGCCAATGATTGGTCTTTCGTGGCACGACGACCTGCTCTCGCTCCATCGCCGTCGCGAGTTTGAGCCAGGCTGGTTCATCGATATCCAGGACATCATAGGCAACATAGGCGTGCAGGACAAGAGTCTGCAGAAACTTTACGCCAATCTCTTCGGCGAGAAGATAAGCAAGCGCCAGCGCCTCACCAACTGGGAGGCGGATGTGCTCACCGACAAGCAGAAGGAGTATGCCGCTATCGACGCATGGGCGTGCATAAAGCTCTACAACGAGATAATGCAGCTGATGGCTACCCACGACTACGAACTGAAGGTAGTGGAGGAGAAGCCTGCCGAGTAATGTAAAAATACAAACGACTATATGTACAAAAATCTATATTTAAAGAAGGGTAAGGAGGAAAGTCTAAAGCGTTTCCATCCTTGGATATTCTCTGGTGCCGTAGCGCAGATTGAGGAGGGCGTAGAAGAAGGCGAAATCGTGCGCGTTTTCACCTCGCAAGGTGACTTCATCGCTGTCGGTATGTATCAGATCGGTTCTATCGCTGTGCGCGTGTTGTCTTTCCGCGACGTAGAGATAGACGGCGAGTTCTGGCTCTCGCGCCTGCAGTCGGCTTGGCAGATGCGTCAGGCTATCGGACTCATAGGCCGTGAGAACAACAATACGTTCCGTCTTGTTCACGGCGAGGGCGACAACCTCCCAGGCCTTGTAATCGACTGCTATGGCGACACCGCGGTTATGCAGGCTCACAGCGTGGGTATGCACCTCGTTCGCCATGAGATATGCGAGGCTCTCTTGAAGGCTTCTGAGGGCGAGATCAAGAACGTTTACTACAAAAGCGAGACAACGTTGCCGTTTAAGGCGGACGTGGAGCACGAGAACGGTTTCATCTACGGTTCGATGGGCAGCGACGTGGCTATGGAGAACGGCTTGAACTTCCATATCGACTGGCTGAAGGGTCAGAAGACGGGCTTCTTCGTCGACCAGCGCGAGAACCGCCACCTGCTCGAGACTTACTCTAAGGGTCGTTCGGTGCTCAATATGTTCTGCTACACGGGCGGCTTCTCGGTTTACGCCATGCGTGGCGGCGCCAAGCTGGTTCACTCCGTTGACAGCAGCGCAAAGGCTATCGAGCTGACAAACAGAAACATCGAGCTTAACTTCCCCGGCGACGAGCGTCACGCAGCGTTCTGCGAGGATGCGTTCAAGTTCC
>ERZ1031467.257-NODE-257-length-16001-cov-56.847611_pt1 | contig 16001 bp, 13 predicted proteins | sample MGYA00517105_ERZ1031467 | MGnify/ENA primary metagenome ERZ1031467 (study PRJEB33719, sample SAMN04261155) | wastewater metagenome | biome: rural village; feature: human; material: feces | host: Homo sapiens | place: El Salvador | collected 2013-01-07 ...
TGGCGGGATGGAACCGAAGTCTGATACTGAGAGGCATCAACCTGCCTAACCAGATTAAGGACGAAGTCATCAGTTTTTTAAGTTAAACATACAATGCGCAATACGTAACATGCAATGCGCAAAGTTCAAAGTTTTAAGTTCAAAGTAAAGACATGGATATACTGCAATATACATTTTTTCAGAACGCGCTGATTGGCGCCCTACTGGCAAGCATCCTGTGCGGCTTTGTAGGCACCTACATCGTCACACGCCGGCTGGTTTTCATCAGCGGTGGCATTACGCATGCCTCTTTTGGCGGCATCGGTATCGGCGTATTTGCAGGCATCAACCCCATACTCTCTGCCATGGTATTCGCCATCTTGAGTGCCTTCGGCGTGCAATGGGTATCACGGAAGAAAGATGTGCGCAAAGACTCTGCCATCGCCATGTTCTGGACCCTTGGCATGAGCGTGGGCATCATCTGCTGCTTCCTTACTCCGGGATTCATGCCCGACCTGCCCTCTTTCCTCTTCGGAAGTATACTTGCCATCGACAGCACAGACCTCTGGCTTCTGGCAGGTCTTACCCTGTTTGTAGCATTGCTGTTCACCTTTCTGCTGCGTCCTATCCAGACCATCGCATTCGACAGCACCTTTGCCAAATCGCAACATCTGCCGGTTACAGCGATAGAATATATGATGATGACGCTCATCGCCATGACCATCGTGGCAACCATCAAGATGGTGGGCATCGTACTTGCCATCAGTCTGCTCACCATACCACAGATGACTGCCAACCTCTTCACCTACAGCTACAAGCGCATGATAGGAGCCAGCATCGTGATAGGCTGCATCGACTGCATCGTGGGCCTCTATGCCAGTTATCTGCTCAATGTGCCATCAGGTGCAACCATCATCTTCGTCAGCATCATCCTGTTTGCAGCAGCAAAGATACTGGCAGCCAGAAAGCACTAAGGCTTTCACGCGCTCTGAAAGAAAAATTTTAAATAAAGAAGAAACTTATGTTGAAGCATTTCCCATTCAGAAACCTCTTGCCAGCTATGGTTATCCTTGCCTTTGCAATGACCATAGCAGGATGCTCTACGCAGAAGAATACGGCGAAGAGCAGATGGTGGCATGCCTTCAACGCCCGATACAACACCTATTATAATGGTACCGTAGCCTATATCGAAGGCTCGCTCGAAAAGGAAAACGGAAATAAGGATAATTACTCTGAAATGATTCCTTATTATACTGTGGGCAACAAGAACAGCCGCGAACTGGGCAAGTCGAACTACGACCGCGCCATCGAGAAATGCGAGAAAGCCATTCACCAGCATAGCATCAAGCGCCGCCCGGTATGGGACAAGAAACGCCGCAAGACAGCCAAAGACCTGGAATGGCTGCATCGCCGTGAATATAATCCGTTTCTCTGGAAGGCATGGATGCTGATGGGCCGTTCCCAGTTTTTTGAAGGCGATTTCCAGTCGGCAGCAGCCACTTTCGCCTATATGAGCCGTCTCTACGCTACCCAACCCGGCATTTACGGCAAGGCACGTGCCTGGCTCGCCAAGAGTTATCTCGAATCAGGATGGATATACGATGCCGAAGATGTCATCCGTAATATCGAGCGCGATTCCATCCACTGGCGTGCCCAGAAGGAATGGGACAAGACCTATGCCCTCTACTATCTGAAGACCGGACGCTATCAGGAGGCCGTTCCGTATCTCCGCAAAGCCATCGGCTATGAGATGCGACGCAAGCAGAAAGCCCGCCTCTGGTATCTGATGGGACAGGTAGAAGCACAACAGGGACATGCCCAGAATGCCTACCGTGCCTTCAAGCATGTCATCCGTCTCAATCCGCCTTACGAACTGGAGTTCAATGCCCGCATCTCCATGACCGAGGTACTGGCAACCAACAACTCCCGGAAGATGGTATCGAAATTGAAGCGAATGGCAGCGAGTGACAAGAATCAGGAATATCTCGACCAGGTTTATTATGCCATCGGTAACATACATCTCAACCAGGGCGATACCCTTCAGGCTATTGCTGCATACGAAAAGGGTGCTGCGAAATCAAGCCGAAACGGAGTAGAGAAAGGTGTATTGCTGCTGCATCTGGGCAATGTATACTGGCAATGCCACCGATATGGCGATGCCAAAAGATGCTATGATGCAGCCATCGGACTCCTGGACCAGGACCGCAAAGACTACAAACAGCTCTCCGACCGTTCGAAGGTTCTCGATGAACTGGTGCCTTATACCGACGCCATCCATCTGCAGGACTCCCTGCAATCACTCGCCCACATGAGCGAAACAGAACGGAACGTCGCCATTGACAAGGTGATAGATGCCCTGAAAAAACAGGAAAAGGAAGAAAAGAGAAGACTTGCCGACCAGGAATTGGCAGAACAGCAGGGCAACTCTGACTTCGGAAGAAACAACGGCTATGGTAATAACAGCAGAAACAACAGGAATCAGGGAAACAGCAATGCCTCATCCGGCTTCGGAAACGGAGCCATGGGCAACGGCGGTTTCGGCAACACCAATACCTGGTATTTCTACTCCCAATCTGCCGTAGCCCAAGGCAAACAGCAGTTTGAGCGCCTCTGGGGTAAGAGAAAGAACATAGACAACTGGCAGCGGAGTAACCAGACCGTAGTGGCCGATGCCAAAGGTGTAGAAGAAATGACCGACGAACAGCGCGATTCACTCCTCAACGAGGCACAGAAGAAAGACCTTGAGAAAGAGAAAGAGAAGAACCTGAGTGCAGAAGAAGATCCGCATCAGCGTGCCTACTATCTCGCTCAGATTCCGCTCACCGAAGAGAAGATGGCAGAAAGCAATCAGATTCTGGACGACGGACTGCTGCATGCCGGCATCATTCTGAAAGACAAACTCAATGATCTGGACGAAAGCGAACATATGCTGCAGCGACTGGTAAAGAAGAACGCTGCATATGAACATCTCGATGATGCCTACTATCACCTCTACCTGCTCTACAACATCCGGAAGCAGCCAGCCATCGCCAGCCGCTATCTCGACCTGTTGAAAGCGAATTATCCGGAGAGCCAATGGACCGCCCTGCTCACCTCTCCTTATTATGAGGAAGATGCGAAGATGGGCATTCATCTCGAAGATTCGCTCTATGCTGCCACCTACGATGCCTTCAAGGCTAACCTATATAATAAGGTGGTACACAACAGGACTATCTCTGACAAGCGCTATCCAGAAGGAGCCAACCGCGACAAGTTTCTCTTTATCGGCGGACTCACCCAGCTCCACGAGGGTAATATCCAGGCATGTCTCGATGATATGCAGCAGGTGGTAGAGAAATATCCGAACAGCCGACTCAGTGAGATGGCGGGAATGATTCTCAACGGAGTGAAAGCCGGCAGACAGCTCAAGGGCGGCACATTCGACCTGAGCAATGTATGGTCGCGCCGCAACGCCGTACTCAATGATAATGTCAAATCCAAAGCAAAGGTATTCAGCATTGAGCGCAACGAGCCGTTCGTCTTCATGCTCGCCTACGTTCCTGATTCTGTAAACGAGAACCAGTTGCTCTTCGAGATGGCGAAATATAATTTCACCTCCTATCTCGTTCGCAATTTCGACCTCGTCATTGACGAGCAGAATGGTCTGCACCGCATGCAGGTAAAGGGCTTCCGCAATTACGATGAAGCACGCCAGTATGCCAACGACATCTACCAGCATCAGGCCATCACCCAGCTCCTCTCAAAGGGAGCCCGCGGCATCGTAATCAGCGAGCCAAACCTCCTGCTGCTGGGCACCAGTCTGAGCTACGACGATTATACCCTCTTCTATACCCAGCATCTGGCACCGCTGAAAATCAGCAAGGACCCTCTGCTTGAAGAACCGGCGGAAATCATCCAGCAGGAAAAGACGGATGATACGGAAGAAAATGATGAAGAAGAAACCGGAACTGCCGAAAGCGGAACTGCCGGTGAAATAGAAACCGGAACTACCGGAACATTCGATAATGGTACAACCGGAACTTTCGATAACGGCACGACAAATAACGGAACCGCAGGTACCGGAACAACCGGAACCCAGGGAACCGATGCGGATATAAAGGAAGAAAAAGCGCCAAAGACGACTTTCGACAACGACGACAGTCTGGATTTGGACAGCGAAGAATATGATTTAGATGGATTTTAGTGGACAGTCAGCTGGAGTATGATGATTTCGTCAGTATGTTTTGAGATAACTGAAGTTTCACAAGTCTTGCCCCACACGCTTTCCAAAAAGTAAAAAGGTAAAAAGAGCACCCTAGCTTAACATTCCGCTAGGCTCTTTTTACCTTTTTACTTTTTTACCTTTTTACTTTTCAATGAGTTCCCAGTATCTGTGGGCAAGGTCGTGGATGAACTTCCGTCCTCGCTCGGTCCATACGAGATAGGTATGGGTGTAGGCTCTGCCCAGCTTCTCCTGTCTGCCATCGCTCTTCGGGTCGAGGAAGGCGCTGTAGCGGGTACGGCTCTTGGCTAAACCCATGTGGGCGTAATCGGCATAAAGAAGATACTGACCGCTCTGGTAGTACTGGATATGCAGAGCGCAGAGCGAGCGGTTCAGCTCCTGGGCTGTGATACCGAGTTCCTTCGCTATCTGCGTGGTAGTGAAGCAGGAAACGGAATCGAGCACGTTATCGCTATAGAGCGCTTTCGGCAAAAGATTACCCACCTGATTCTCCAACTGGATGATGTTCTCACCATTCTTGGCGTTGCGAACCACCTGCTCATCCACTACATCATTCAAACGGCGGATTTCTGTATCCTGTTCGCCGATAAGCTTCTTCTGCTGTTCAATCTGCAGACGCTGTTTCTTCAGCAGATTCTCCTTCTCCTTGAGCGTAGCACGGAGGATTTCTTCTGCATGTCGGATTGTCTCCTCATCGCTTTCGCCCGGCTGAACCGGGATATAACCACCCGTCTTGCGAATCTGTGGCAGCACATCTGAAGTAACCCAGTTCTTGAATTTCACGGCAGTAGAAAGCTTAGAGCCGAGAACTAAAGCATAGAAACCGCTCTCGTTAACATAGAGCATCAGAGAACGACGCATCGCCTCGCTTCCATCCTTCTTTTTACCAGTCACTACCCATGCGTTGTGTTTCACAACGTCAAGTGTGTTAACTAACTGACGCACTGCACATCTTGCAATCTTGTACCCCAGCACATCACAGACATCCTTTGCGCAGAACAAAGGCTCCCCATTTCCATCGGTCAAGGTACGAATCTTACCGAATTCAGGGTTTTCAAATACGACAGCAATTGCTGCCTTCTTATCCATTTCTACTTTATTTGTATTAACTGACTTTACCATAATAATTTGTTTTTAAAAATTAATCACTAAAAATTCAACATTCAACACTCAACATTCAAAAATCAACATTACAAAACGGTAATCCAAACGCTCTCCTCCCGTTCCCTTGCTGCGGTAATGGCATTCATGAGCCGATGCAGCCAGATGCGGGAATTAAAGACGGCACCCTGTAATTTATTTTCACCTACCAGAATGCAGCCCTGCGTATCATCAGGATAATTACCGGCATGAATGCGGATGCCCTCAAAATCAGGAACACCCTGCACCAACGGAAGCCACTTCTTGAACCTTGGCGATTTCGAGATAACAACAGGATACGAGCCTTCCGGTATCGCCGTATGCCCAGGTATCTTGCGGGCTTTCTTACCCGATACCCTACTGTACCGTCCATCCTCTTCTTCCGGTTTCAGTTCGACACCCAGGAGGTTTCTCCACGTAGGCTCCAGGGTATCACAGAAGTAATGCTCCTTGTCCAACTTCGCCTTATCGAAGCTGTGCTCAAAGATACGCTTGTCGCCAATTTTTACCCCCGAACGCCAGGTACGTTTCACATCCTTATCGCTCAGGATATAAAGATGACCTATCGTATAAGTCTTCTTTTTTGCTATTCTTTTTACTACTATTTCCATAACTCAAACTCCATTAAGATTCTAATATTTTTACCTCTTTACCATCCTTGCGGTTACGTAGCTTTTCAAAACTGAATAACTGAATACTGATTACGTCACCCGTTACACCCTTAGGCGGAATCTTCCGGATATAGTTTCGGTTCACCCAATTACGCAACATCGAAGGAGTGCCCTTCTTGTCCATGCCCAACTGCGAGCGGAGATATTCTGCCTGCTGGAAATTAAAGACATCAGGCAACTGCTGCAACAGATTTGCCGGTCCACGCTTGCTCGATTTCTCGTTCGAAAAGTTCGCCCTCTTGATGGCATCACCAAAGAAACGCATCTTGCAGTAGAGGTCGTAACGCTCGCTCCAGCGGATGAACTCATCTATCTCCGGCTCCCATTTGCAGCCGTTCGCCACATACAGCACACACGCCTTCAGGTAGGCGATGACGTTGGCACGGAAGGAGAGATTCTCGTAAACCCGGTCCTGCGACAATCGGGAAAACTCCGCATTCTCATCCTTCAGCCGGAGGGCAAGCTGGAATGCCTCAGGACAGTCAATCAGCCCCCTGGCGTTGTTCAGATTCTCGATATAAGGCTTCAGCCCCTCTCGGTAAGCATCATCGTAATCACCAAAGACAGGCATCTCATCACCGATTTCACGCTCCGGAATGGTACAGAAATTGATGCGGCTTATCGGACCGTCTGTCAAAACTTTTGAGAAGTAACGCTGTCCTTTCTGGATAGTGGTAGATGCGTTCCAGTTGAATCGGATCGTTACACGTTCCGTAACACTCTGAGTTCCCACGCGAGTCTGACCGTACTGGTTGTCGCTATCTGAGGCAAGACACATGATACGGAAATGCTGGTTTCCGGTACCCTTCAGAGCATCAAACTGGTCCAGCTCATTGAGCGAAGTGTAAAGAAATCGTCCCTGTGCTTCAGCGGTACGCATCACGAATGCCGGATTGGTCATATCCGCATCAATCTCCTGGATAACGAGGTTGTCCGGTCGCTTACGCTTGTCCTTATTGGCGCCCTTGCGCGTCATCTCCTCTTTCCATTCCTTCTCACGTTTCAGATTCTCCGCATCCCGTTTCCGAATATCCTCCATAATATAGTTAATCGGCTTATTAACAGATGATTTACCTGCACCCGTACCGGCAAGCAAGCAAGTAGAAAGCGTAGCCTCATGTACTACATTATCAATATACCGGAAGCTCGTCTGCCAGAGATGCGTAGCGAGCGGTGGGAAGATAGCGTGCGCCACAGCCGGCTTATAGATCTCCGGTGTCCGAGATATCAGCAGTTCCACCAACTTCGGCAGTTTCTCCGGCATCGCTGGCGGGTCAGGATAATCCTCCTCGCTACTTTGAACTTGGAACATTGAACTTTGAACTGTATGATTTGCGTTAGGGCTATTAACTGTTAACTGTAAACTATTAACTTGTTGGCTGGCCTGTTTTTCCGCCAGCGCATTCACCCTTATCACATCCCTCGACATCGGCTTGCAGCTGTCAGCATATTTCGCATAGAAATCATGTATCAGCTGATGGCAGTCATCCTCCTGATAGTAGCTTGGCATTTTCGTCCTCACCACCTTCATCAGTTCCTCCTCGCTCATCACCCTCGAAGCGCCTGCGCTCATGATAGCGAGGAGCGAAGAGTGCCGAGACCCAACGGTATCTATCGCCATCCCCTCAAGCCCAGCCGACTGCACGAACAGATCAAAGGCTATCAGATTCTTCTCACTGGCCTCTCCCAGTTCACCAGTGCCATAATTGCCTCCAGGATTCCCGAGATGAGAATCATCAGCATGATTGCTATTACCAGATTGGGCAGGCTGAACAGCAGTGCCAGCAGGAGCAGCATAATCGCCATGATTGCCCGAAAGTCTATTGTTTTGAACTTTGTCATTACTATTGCTATTAACTGTAAACTGTAAACTATTAACTTTTGCATCTCCCCTTCCGTCAACCGTCAGTCCACGGTCCAGAAAAGCCTTTCTGCGAGCCTGTATTTCGCTCTCCGGCAGCACTGCGCACCACATTTTAGACCGGTAGATTTCCGAGTCCTTATCCGTCAGGAAAATCATTCTCTCAGGTGTGATGCAGCTTTCATCATAAGGCACACCGAGCGCCTCACAATACGCCTTCTGCGTCTCCTCAATGGTCATCCCCACCGGCATTCTAATCCCGATATGCAGCTTCTTGCGAGCGCTATAACAGAGATGCAGCAAACTCCCATTCCATATCCCCGAAGAGCAGTTCAGCTCGCGCGCCTTCTCGATAGCCTTCTCCACATACTCCTTATCATCCACATCGATAATCGTCTGGAAGAGAAAGCTTTCCGGCAGGGCATTCTCCTGTCTGCGCACATTATTCTTGAACATGCCGTAGTGCGGACAGAAGAAAGGCAGCTCGCTCTTCAGCCTCTCCTGCGCCTTCTTCACCGCCTGCGCATCGTTCAAATCCACTCCGTCAATCGGCAATTCACCCCGAATCTGCTGAATCATCTTCTTGATTTCCTTCGACCCGATGACCTTATCATAAGTATCGATATTGTAAGAAAAAACTTTCCCTTTATTACCTTTGCGATAAGGATTAATTGCCACTACATGTACTATCTCCATTTTACCTCCATATTTTTCAATTAATCGAACACTTCGCTGTTAATCATGATATACCCGCTACCATAACTTACATTGATAGGCAGAATCAGCGAGTTATCAGAAATCTCCTGGACCCCGTTCGCCTCGAAGAGCGAAGCATTCTCAGCATCATTCAGTCTGCTCTTGACGAACCCTAGCACCCATTTTGCCGCAATCTTCTCGGCAGCAACACGCCTGTCTACGAGGTCCTTCACCAGCTGTTCATCGCAGAAGTTGATATCCGCATTCACGTTCTCAGCCTCCGCTTCTTCCTTCCCCATTTCCTGGTTCTCGAAGAAGAGGTTATACTTGATTTTCATATCCTTCATCATTACGATGTTCAGATTTTTCAGTTCCCCCTCCGAGTCAGCAATCGTCTCATAGAGTTTCTGTACCGACTTTTTGAAGATGTTCTTCACGTCCATCAGACAGTAATAGATTTTCCCGTCAATCACCACCACCCTCAGTTTTCCGTACTGCGGATGAGCAAAATAAAAAGGTTTCATTGCTTTCATCTTATAAATTCCTTTTTAAAACAGTTGGGCGCTCCCACAACGGTTGATGTGCCTATACACAAAAGCCCCCGAAACCCAGACCATATCGGTTCTGAATTCCGGGGGCAAAGGTAGGAAGAATGTTTCTTTACGTCATTTCCGCCGAATACGCGAAATAGCATTTGACGGAAAAAGAAAAGGGGCAAACCTTTCGGAATGCCCCTTTAACAGGTACTTTCAATAGCTAAACTTTTTTCTTTACGCCAAATAACACCCGTTATTCTGCGTAAGAATCAGACTCGGGTAGCGACATCATATAATCGTCTACCTTCGCCTCAACATCATAATCAATATTCCCCTGAGAGATTTTCTTTCTGATATAATCAGCATAAGATTTACGGGTTACGCCCAATTGCAGATGACAATCCTCATTCAGAAACCGGGCAACAGAGGAGCCATTCGGCACCCCAGGTCGGATATATCCCTCTTTCTGCCAAAGTTGATAAAAAGCTACCACACTCTTGTTGAGCAGACCGGTACTGGTAGAAAGTTGTTCCCCAGAAAGGTGATGCACTTTAAGATAATTCACGAAAATGCCAGCCAGCCTTGCCGTCAGCTTTAAATCTTTTTTACCATTCTTATCCAGAAAGAGCGCATCTGGAGTTCTACCTGCAGAGGCAGAAGAAGAGACATCCGAAGAGTCAGAATCAGCAGAAGCAGAACATTTCTCCGTATCATCCACCGGTTCGGCATCTTCATCTTTAAAGAAATCTGCCACAATCTGCTGGAGAGCCTCAAACGTTACGTTACCTCCAATAGTCAGTTTCTTATGATGGTCGTTGTGTACGACATTACCCGCATAATATACATTCATTTTTTATCGTTTTTAGAATCCAACATTTCTTTATTTGATGCATCATTGCCAGTAGTCAGATAGAGCTGGCGGCTATGATCTTCATGATTCGCACCTTTAGCATAATAAGTTCCACAATTGATAACAGAAGGTTCAGATTCTGATTTCTGAATAATCTTCTCAGACAGTTCTGCCTGAATCTTAGTCCATGCAGGGTCTTTTGCCAAGAGAAAGCAAAGATTACCGAAGATGGCAGATGCCATAGAAGGATTCATACGCAGTAACTGCTCCTCTATCACCGCAACCGACACGCGCGACTCTACAGCCTCAGCAAATTGCTTCGTAACCTTCTCCATTTCGGAAGACAACTTCTCCACGGAATCCTGCAACTGGTTAGCCTTCTCATTCAGTTCATCATAACTCATGAATCTGTTTTTCATCATCTCTTCAAAATCAGCACCGAAGATGATATTACACAGCTCATCCAAATCATCCTTCTGCGGTGTAGTCTTCATGATATTTTCCAATCTCGCCATGTGCTTCGCCAGTTTCTCTTTTTTCTTGGAAGTATCAAAGAATTCATCCCTTCGCATCAGAACCACCTTATGGAATATGTGTACATAGGAATGGCAAGACGGCGAAATAGCCACATTGTTGATAATCTGTAAGAAGCCTTTGAAATTAGACCCTACGATTCTTCTTACCATGAAAGAATACACATGTATCAAGTAGCTCCAGTTTTTATCCAGCTGTTTCTCCAGGAAATCCTTATGTGATTCCGACAAATCCGTATGCTCTATCATCAAATATGCAGACATAATGCACAGCAATTCTCCACGCACACTATCCCCACAAACTTCCAGTTTCTCAATCTCTTCATTAATCGTATCCTCTGGCCATTGCTGGATATACGGGCGATAAGACTGCGCCATAATGCTGTGCAACAAACGAAAGAATTCATATGAACCTTTCCCCTTGTAATACGCAGAATTCAGTACATCCAATATATTGCGCTCGCCTACAAGTTTATCTAGCCCATCGTAGGAATACATCCATTGGGCTATAGGGAAGAGTACCTCACCCCTATCGACCTCCTCGGAATAGTTTCCCGACAGGAGCCGCCTATAAATAGGTGTCATCGCTTGATGAAAGATTTTCTTCCAGTACGGGTCATGAAAACAGCAGTTCCAGTCTTCTGCCTTCTTACGAAGATTCCATCCTACTGGCGCTTCTTCGCCACTAAAGATTTTCATTAAGGGTCTTACGAAATGTTCTTCTATTATATTCTCTATCATTTCCATTATCTCAATTTTTAGGCACGAAAAAGCCCCACTAGGTTTAGAGCGCTCAGTCTCATCACCTGGTGGGGCCTTCCGTTCGTTGTTATTGAGGCACAAAAGTAATAATTTTATTTTAATTCTCCAAAAAATATTTCACTTTTTTTATTTTCACCTCATTTTCTTCGTTTCTCTATTATTTGATACCTATAAATTGGCTCAATGGCATTATTTTCGCGCAAAAGGTATTCAGAGCTTCTTTTAAGTTGGGGATTTTTTTGCACTGAATGGGTTTTGTTCCATCGAAGAAAAGAACTATATAATATGGAGCATGCTGCGGATGAAAGCCATATTCCTCTAAAGTTTCCTTAGTCCATATCTGAAAAGTGCCTCTTTTCTTCAACTTAAACAGCTGGCAATCAGCTCCTGCAGTATGCAATAACAGATACTGCATACGTTCAAAGCCAGGAGTTACACAAAGCGAACCCTTAGAGTTGCCAGCACGCAGATAACAGATACCCTTTTCTATCATCATCGCTTTCAGATCCTTACGTGCATGATTCACCATCACCATCACCTCTTCAGGGTTTTCAGAAATCTTTAGAAGAATTTTTTCAGCCATATCGGAATTCATAATTTCCTGTTTTCTTCTGATTCCATAATCCAAGAAATCCTTACATTGATCAATACCAATGAAATTTCTATTCAACAAATTCGCAGCAATGCCCGTAGTACAGCTACCTGCAAAAGGATCCAAAATAGTATCTCCCTGATGAGTAGAAGCAAGAATGATTCTATACAACAATCTGAGTGGCTTCTGCGTAGGATGCTTGCCACATTTCATTTCCCAGGAAGACAAGAATGGGATTCTCCAAACATCGGTCATCCGCTTGCCACCATTTAACTGTTCCATTAAATCACAATTAAAGAAATGCTGATGTTTTTCATCTTTTCTTGCCCAAATAATATATTCTGTTGTAAAATCAAAATAGTTGCGCGACAAAGTTGGTTTGGCGTCTGTTTTTTGCCAACAGATAATGTTGAGAATCTTATAACCAAGTTCCTGCATACAGGAAGCTACAGAGAATATATTATGGTAGGTTCCTGTAACGAAAATGGTACCTCCATTCTTCAATTTTTTTCTACATGCCACCAGCCATTGTCGGTTAAAATCATTAATTTTTTCGAAAGAAGCAACTCTATCCCACTCACCTTTTTCGAATGTTTTCCAGACTCCGTTGATGCATCTGGAAATATTTTTCGACAGAAAATAAGGAGGGTCAGCAAAGATAACATCCACTTGCTTACCTACTTTATCAATGAGGTTCATTGAATCTCCTTGATACAAAACAAACTCCTTATTGTCTGAAGAAAAATAGGGCTCCGTCATCATATTGCAAAATCTAAATCCAACTGAACAGGTTGTAGAATCTCTGGTTGTTTTACCGCTGCTTGCAAGTCAAAATTGTAAACCAATGCTTCAACCATGGCATGACGGTTTTCCAGATGCCCTCCAGCCTGGTAAAAGTGTTCCTGAGTTTCTACATTAAAATGATTCCAAAAACGTTCCATCATCTCATTTGCTCTAAACTCATTATGATGCCATGTAGACAAAATAAAATGGGCTGGAGTATTCTGCAAGGCATGAAAAAGGGCTTCTTCATCCTCTTCTGTCCATCCATTATAATAGTCCACATAACGACCATAATAAGGTGGATCGCAGTATATCAAATCACCGGTCTTTGCCCGTGCTATGGTCTCAACAAAACCTTGATTATGAAATTCCCACTTTCCTAGATGAATCGTACGTTGCGCAGCACTTATCTGATTGCAAATCTTGGTGATATAGGCAGGTGCAAAACGATTGGGCTTTTTACAGAAAGGAATATTCCATTCTCCCCTACGATTAAAACGCATCATACCATTGAATCCGGCTCTTGAAAGAAAGATAAAGTCAAAGGAACTATGCTCTCTATTAAAGCGATCTCTCACCATCCTGTAATGTGCATACCCATCTTCGTCTGCCTCCAAAAGCATTTTCCCTTCATTCTCCAAATAGCTTCGCATATTTTCGGGAGTAATATCTCCGCTCAAAACAGCATTATAAAAATTAATGATATGCGGATTACTATCTGCTATATACCTATGCCCCCCAACAGGCGCATTCAAGCCAACCACGCCAGTACCAAAAAAAGGCTCTATCCAATTGGTTTTACCCAAATCAAGCCCCGAACGACGTATAATATCATTAATCCAAGGAACCAATTTTGTCTTGATGCCTTGCGACTTAATAGGAGGAACTATAGTTTTTGTCATATTCATAATTTCTTACTAATTTCACTTATATTATTTACATATTGTTTATATGTATCTAAATTAAAATAATGAGGTGAACCGATACCCGCTTGTCTTGCATCAGTCTTATTGAAATACCCCATCCAGTAATCATCGAACACATCTTCACCATATGGCGCAAAAGGTCCTTGCCCTGCAAGAAGTTTGCTGATACTTGCTATACCACCAATATTTCTGGTATTTCCGCTACCGGGCTTATCACTAGCTATCTTCCACTTGGGCTGCACAAAGAAAATAAATTTCTCAATAACAGAATGAATCGCCTCCAAGTCTTCTATATGATACATTTTCTTTTCATTTTCTTCAATGACACTCTGCTTATATAGCATTCCTAAAACGAGGTGGGATGCATACTCATTATATGCATGATCCATATTCATGACAGAATCTCTATTGCGAAAATATCCCCAATAAGAACCTAAGGTCAACCCATTGATTTTATCATCCTGGTAATAACTAGACTTAAAATCCACTGCAAAAAAATGACCTTCCTCATCTTTAAAAGTTAAGTCTGGATAATAGTTCTGCTTGGATGGCAATTCCAACTCTAATCCGTTTTTCTCGGCAAAAGCTAATAATTTAGGAATAAGAATTATTTCTATAACTTTAGAGACAACTTTTGTGTCGTTGGTAATGGTATAGACATTTCTATCAATATCAATGAACCCCTTGACAATCCAGTCTTCACTGCCTGTCTCTAAGAAACTTTTATATGTTGCAACCTCTTTTGTAAGGAGGTCGAAGAATATCTCTTTAGTCATACGATTCTACTTTTTTATTCTAAATTTGCGCCAAAAGTACAACAATATTTCGAAACATGCAAGAAAATCGGGAAAAAGTTTTATAAAAAGTTATCAGGAAGTATTAGGGGAGAATGTTTATAAGTGCGCGAAAAATATAAGAAAGATGAAATGATATCCGATTATTCGAATTCTTTTGTATCTTCGCGAAATAGAATCAAAAGAAAAGAATTATGAAGAAAGTATCAAATGACATGAGATGGTTCGTTGACCAACTAAGGCTGGCAGAGGGAATTCTGTCAAATGCACTAGAAAAATCCGAGAATTTTTCAGAGCACGACAAACTCATTATCAGTAAAATAAGAAGGGAGGTTGATATGGCTGACCTCACATTATTGCAACTGCTCTCTCCCATAGCCCCATTATGAGCTATGGGCTCAGAACAAATGTGATACCAATATCAAAAATATACACCGAAATTCCGTTATACAATATTAAATAACATATTTAAAATGCATATTCTTAAACAAAAAGTTGCCATTTTGGAATGAAATTAGTATTTTTGCAGCAACAGTTCCTGCCACGCCTCTTCTTGAAAGCGTACCACGGCAGGACTTCGTGTTTTATATTATACTGAAGTACTCAGCTTTATGAGCCTTCAGTTTCTTCACCCATTCTGCCAGCTTGGGAGAAGAGCTCTTTATAACTATTGTTTCATTTACATGTACCATAAGCCTATAGATTAAAATTCGAATATTTTTAAAGCTTTTGCCCTTACAGGGCGTTGGTTTATATTTCATTAATACCCAGGGTGTTGCCCTGGGCTAGGAGCTTCTGCCCCTTCAGGGCGTGTGGGGCTAGCCGAAAGGGAGCAGCCGAAATATACACTACGCCTGAAGCGGCTTCAATTCTTCTTCTGTCAATCCGGTAGCCTGCATGATTTGCGACCAAGACATACCCATTGACAACAAGTTACGGGCTATTGTCAAACCTTTAGATAATTCACCTTCTGCACGAGCTTCTGCTCTACCTTTAGCTATTCCCTTTTTCTCTCCTTCAACATAAGAGCCATAAAGGCCGGAGTAGTAATCATCAACAGCCTTAATACTTTCATCGTATTTTTCCCGCTCCTCACTACTCAAGAAACGAACATCTGGCAATTTTGCAAGATGATCGAGCATCTTCTTTTGTTCCGCTAAAGGCAAATTCTTAAATACTTCATCCATTTCCATATACTTCAATACAGAAATCAATTTTTCAATGCCAGTTCTTATTTCCTCATTTTCTGAATTTCCTCCAGCGGAAGCTCGGTGGCCGTTGATACTTGCGCTTCAGAAAGACCCATTGACAAAAGGCGGTAAGCTGTGTCTAACTTTTCTTTAGCCATCCCTTTAGCCATTCCTTTAGCCATCCCTTTAGCCATTCCTTCTGCTCTACCTTTAGCCATTCCCTTTTCCTCTCCTTCAACATAAGAGCCATAAAGGCCGGAGTAGTAATCATCGGCGGCCTTAATACTTTCATCGTATTTTTCCTGCTCCTCACTACTCAAGCAACGAACATCCGCCAATTTAGCAAGATGATCGAATATCTTCTTCTGTGCCGTAAAAGGCAATCTTTCCAATACTTCCATATACTTCAAAACATAAATCCATTTTTCAAAACCTGTCTCGCATTCTTCCTCACTCTTATCAAAGA
>ERZ1031467.258-NODE-258-length-15998-cov-6.923101_pt1 | contig 15998 bp, 13 predicted proteins | sample MGYA00517105_ERZ1031467 | MGnify/ENA primary metagenome ERZ1031467 (study PRJEB33719, sample SAMN04261155) | wastewater metagenome | biome: rural village; feature: human; material: feces | host: Homo sapiens | place: El Salvador | collected 2013-01-07 ...
CGGAGTGAGGGAGATTCGAACTCCCGCACCGGTATAACCGGTCTAACGATTTAGCAAACCGTCCTCTTCAGCCACTTGAGTATCACTCCACATAGCTGACGTTAGAGATAATACCATATGAGGCAGGGGATTGTCAAGAATTTTTTAAGAAGTCATTTTGACAAAGAGGGAAGAATCAAGGATAATGGGTTCAGGGTTAGCCCGTGAGGCGTGCCGTTCTTTGATTGTGTATGAAAGCTCTGCTCGAATGAGGAATTAGGAATGAGAAATTAGGAATGGTGGTGCGACGCGAAAAATAATAAAGCGCCGCGAAGTATAAATAGGGCGATGCCCGAAGGTTTCTTTCAGAGCAGGTTTCCCATTTCGGATTTCCAAACATCGACCGCTGGGCCGCGAATGACAAAGATTTCTCGCTTGCGCTCGAAATGACGATACGGGAGTCTGATGTCTTCCAGTTTCCTAGTCTCCTAGTCTCTTGGTCTTTTAGTCCCTAGTCCCCAGTCACTAGTCACTCCTAATCCCTAATCCCTAGCCACTTATCTCCTAAAACTGTTCTCTCAAAGGAGCCATTATGCATTTCGAAACTATGATCCTTCTCCTCTTTTCTGTCCTTGGCCTCATCGATGGCGCGCTTTTTGCGCTGCTTTTCCGCCGGAGGCGTTTCTATTTCTATGCACTGGCGATGGCACTCCTTGGAGGAGCAGCAGGCGCGTATTTCCTCTGGTATGCAAAGGGGTATGACGGGCTCGGACTCTGGTCGCTCTATCTGGCGTATGGGATGACAGGATTCATGGTGGCGGAGATCATAGCGCTCTTCCTCCTCGTCCCGCTTTCGCTTTTGAGTCTGGTGAAAGCCCTTCGGCGTGCTGCGAAGCTCTTGGGCGCGCTGGGACTTCTCGCATCACTTGGGATCGGCGTCTATGGAGCCTATGATGGAAATCATCGGGAGGTGACGGAGCATCACGATATCTATGTGAAGGATCTGCCGGAGGCCTTGGAGGGGTATCGCTTCGCACAGATGACGGATACGCACATCGGTCCCTACTTCCGCTATACGGATCTTCCGCGCGAGATGGCGCGTGCGAAGGCAGAAGGGGCAGAGGCGGTCTTTTTCACGGGGGATCTTATCGATGATGTGCGCCATATGAAGGAAACGGCGGATATCTTAGACGAATGGCAGGAGGCTTTTCCCGATGGCATTCTCTATGCCTGGGGAAATCATGAGTACTATCGCGGCAAGGATCTCATCCGCAGTGAGCTTCTCCAGACGCGGGTCGAGCTTTTGGAGAATGAAAGTACCGTGATCCGGCGCGGAGGCGCGGCGCTCTACGTGGCGGGGGTGGATTACCCGTGGAGCCGCGGGGCGGCGCGGTCGCTTGAGATGCAGAATATGATGGACTTCGCCTATCGGGACATTCCCGAGGGCGCACCGTCGATCCTGCTCGCGCACCATTCCGATTTCATCGACCTTGGTTTTGAAAGAGGAGCCTTCCTGACGCTCACAGGGCATACGCATGGGACACAGTTCGGTCTTTTCGGTCGGCCGATCATTACACCCTTCCGCTATACACGCGGCATGTACAGCGATGGCATGCATCAAGGCTATGTCTCGCGCGGGGATGCGAGCTGGTTTCCTTTCCGTTTTTCCTGCGACAGGGAACTTGCTATATTTACGCTGCACAGGAAAACTGAAGAATGAGACATGGAAGGTGCGGCGCATCAGGATCTGAATGGGCTGCACCTTTTTATCATGCGTCGAGCTATTTAAGGAAGATGATGACGAAGCTATGTATAAAAATCCATATGAAATCCGGCTCTGCGATTTAATCAGCGTTTCCCTAGCCACTTCTTTCTCTCTATAGTAAAATAAGGCATAGGAAATGTATCCTATCAAAGGAGATGAAACTATGAAAAAATGGGAAAAGATCGTGGCGGCTCTGGGCGCAGCCCTCTTCCTTTACACGGCAGAGCCGGTCTTCGCTTTCGAGCCCTTTTATCTGAATGGCGATCAGACGCAGCCCATGATACAGAATACGGGCGGCATTTACAATGACGGCAAGACGGGGCTCTTCATGGACCTCACCTCCATGACCATCGAAGGCGTATTTAATGACGGACTGGCTGTGCGTGTGAAGATTTTTGAGCTCGAAAAGGGAAAGTCTGTCGGGGCGGGCTTCCTGCATGTCCGCTACGCAGAGGACGGCAAGGCATGGGTGCTTCGCACGGATGATCGCTGGCAGGAGGTCGCATCCGGCACCGAGGATCCCGCTGCGCTTGCTGTCTACTTCGTGCGTGAGGAAATGGGAAATGAAGATCGCCGCGATACCTACATGAGCCAGATCGAGAAGCTCGCAGCAACGCAGGAAGGCGACCCGGGATCCATCGTGCCTGCCAATGCACTTCCGGCTTCTTTCGGACAGACGCCCAAAGCTGCTGACAAAAAGGCGGCTCGCCCGGTGAAAGGGAAGTCCGTCGTCCGCACCAACCCCCTGCCCGCGCCGCATGGAGAGGTGACCGTCACCATCACAGAAGCACCCCAGGTGGAGATCGTGAAGGGCGAAGGGGAAAAGTGACTAGTGACTAGTGACTAGTGACTGGTAGCTAGGGATTAGTGGCTGGGGATTAGGTTTGCGATACGAGAAAACCGCTAGTTTCAAACCTCCGCGGCGCTTAGATCCTTCGACTCAGCTGCCATTATTCAGATAAGCGTTTCCCTAATATACAGCTTTTTTCTCCGCTCAGGATGACGAAAAGCGCCGCACCAACCCCTTTGAACCCACAGAACCCGCTGAACCCTTTCGCACGTAATCAAAGGGTACCACGCCCGAGGGGCTAACCCTGAACCCCGAACCCATAAAATTTGATCTTATGATCTTATTTCCAAACAATCAATCACACAAACAACAAAAGAAGGAATCATTATGGCTAAAAGATACTATGAACTGCATGTCGCTGGATGCGCGCGCCAGCTGCCGATCATGAATATTTCCGACACACTTGCCATCGCAGGCTTTGTCATACTGGGCGATACAGAGATCGTCACCCGCACCGCAGAGGAATTGGCGAAGAAGGTCCCCGAGGGGACGGATATCATCCTCACCGCGGAAACGAAGGGCATCCCGCTCGCCCATGAGATGGCGCGTGTGCTTGGCATGAAGAAATACATCGTCGCACGTAAAAGCGTGAAGGCCTATATGGAGAATCCCATCTGCGTCGAGGATGAATCCATCACGACCATGGGCAAGCAGCGCCTCTACCTTTCGCAGGACGATGTCGATCTCATTCGCGGGAAGCATGTTCTCCTCGTCGATGATGTCATCAGCACCGGCGGCTCCATGAAAGCGATGAAAGAGATCACGGAAAAAGCAGGCGGACGTGTGATCGGGGAAGCAGCCATTCTCGCGGAAGGCGATGCTGCCAAAAGAGAGGATATCATTTTTCTCGCGCCGCTCCCGCTCTTTGAAGCAGAGTGACTGGTGGCTAGGGATTAGTGGCTAGGGATTAGGTTTGCGATACGAGAAAACCGCTAGTTTCAAACCTCCGCGGCGCTTCCATATTTTTATGCGCCGCACCACCACCGTTGAACCTTCTGAACCTGTTGAACCCGCTGAACCTCTTTCGCACGTAATCAAAGGGAACCACGTCCGAGAGGCTAACCCCGAACTCCGAACCCTTACACCCTTCCTTCTCCCCCTTCATCTATGCTATAATAAACAATACGAATTATTCCATTCACAAGATTCATTTCCCAGAGGAGGAAAACGATGAAGCATCAGGAAATTGTGATGATTGTTGACTTTGGCGGACAGTACGCCCAGCTCATTGCACGCCGTGTACGTGAGTGCGGTGTCTACTGCGAGATCCTGCCATACAACAAAAGCGCAAAAGAAATTTTAGCCCAGCAGCCGAAGGGGATCATTTTCTCCGGCGGCCCATCCAGCGTCAATGCGGAAAATGCGCCGGAGATCGATCCGGACGTATTCAAAGCAGGCGTGCCGATCCTCGGCATCTGCTACGGCATGCAGCTCATGGCCAAGACCTTGGGCGGCGAAGTTTCTAAACCTGAAAAACATGAATACGGTCACACCGATTTCTACAGAAACGGCAGCTCCGCACTCTTCGAAGGCGTATCCGAAAAGACAGCGGTATGGATGAGCCATGGCGATGCCGTCACAGAGATGCCGGCCGGCTTCGGACTCACCGGTCACACCGACCTCACCCCGACTGCTGCGATGGCAGATGAAGCTCGCCGCTTCTACGCTGTCCAGTTCCATCCGGAGGTCGTCCACACTCCAGAAGGCACCACCATGCTGAAGAACTTCCTCTTCCACATCTGCGAATGTGAAGGCGGCTGGTCCATGGGCAACTACATCGACATCGCTGTCGAAAATATCCGTGAAAAAGTCGGAAATCACAATGTCATCTGCGCCCTCTCCGGCGGCGTCGACTCCTCTGTCGCAGCTGTCCTCGTACACAAAGCCATCGGCGATCAGCTGACCTGCGTTTTCGTCGACCACGGTTTTCTGCGTCTCGGCGAAGCAGAACAGGTCGTCGATACCTTTACGAACAAATTCAACATGAAGCTGGTACACATCGATGCATCCAAGCACTTCATGTCACTTCTGGAAGGCGTCACCGAACCGGAAAAGAAACGTAAGACCATCGGTGCAGAATTCATCCATACCTTCCAGGAAGAAGCGAATAAGCTCGAAGATGTGAAATTCCTCGTACAGGGCACCCTCTATCCGGACGTCGTAGAATCCGGTACCGCGACCGCTTCTACCATCAAGTCCCATCATAATGTAGGCGGTCTCCCGAAGGATATGAAATTCTCCCTCATCGAACCGCTTCGTGAACTCTTCAAAGACGAAGTCCGCGAGCTCGGCCGTCAGCTGGGCCTTCCGGAAGAAGTCGTCAATCGTCAGCCATTCCCGGGACCGGGTCTTGCCATCCGTATCATCGGCGAAATCACCCCGGAACGTCTCGATATCCTGCGCCGTGCGGACTTCATCGTAAGAGATGTCATCCATAAGCATGGTCTCGACAACACCATCTGGCAGTCCTTCGCCGTCCTTCCGGCAGCGATCCGTTCCGTCGGCGTCCAGGGCGATGAAAGAACCTACGACTACACCGTAGGCATCCGTGCCGTCACCTCCTCGGATGGTATGACCGCTGACTATTTCCGCTTCCCGTGGGAAGTGCTCGACGAAATGAGCCGTCGCATCTGCAACGAAGTCGCTGGTGTGAACCGCGTCGTCTACGACATCACCTCCAAGCCACCGAGCACCATCGAGTGGGAATAATAAATCATAATTATCAAAAGTCCCGCCTCCCCCTTGTGGAGGGCGGGATTTTTGGATGAGCGAAATGAGAAATTAGAAATGAGAAAGGGTGGTGGCGGCTTCGCCGAAATCCTTCGGCTCATCCTTCATCGGTTCTAATGACTACTATCTAACAAATGACGTTTTCCATCGCTCAGGATGACGACATAGGGCGATGCTCGAAGGTGGTATGTAAGTTACGAGTTGCTCCTAGTCCTTACTTACGAATCTGCAGTCTCCTAAAAGCGCGATTTCGCGAGCTTGCTTGCGGGGCTTTTGTGTTATGATATGTATAATAGGTGTAATATATCGTCCAGATGGAATGAAAAGGCGAAGAGGAGTGGCATACCCTATGGAAATCGAAAAAGGCAGAATTATCAATAATTTCTTTGGCGAGGGGAAGAAACGGTACTCGATTCCTGTGTATCAGCGTAACTATGAGTGGTCCACAGAACAGTGCCGGCAACTCTTCTGCGATATCGTAGAGGCCACGCAGCGGGATAGAGAACATTTTATTGGCTCGATAGTCTTGGCGTTTTTAGGGAAAAAGAATCAGATTGATCTATTTATCATCATTGATGGGCAGCAAAGATTGACAACGCTGTATCTTTTCATTGCGGCTTTGTTGAACCAGGCTACCACGGATAAAGATAGAAAGACTCTGACTGAATGGCTGTTTAATATCGATAAGTACAAGAATTTTGAAGGAGACGATCAGAGAAAGCTTAAACTCAAAGCAATAAATAGTGATAATGAACAGTTGCAGCATCTGATGAAGAATGAATTCGATCTGATGGACAAAGCGAGTGGGATTTATCGGAATTATAAGTCGTTTGAGTCCTGGATTCATGATTATGTAGAGAAATCGGCATCTGGAATTGCTGAACTCAGTGAAGGCGTAGACAATTTAGTCTGCGGCATGATTACGCTTGGCGAGGGAGATGACAATGCGCAGGAGATCTTTGAAAGAATCAATTCTACCGGTGTACCGCTGCGCCTTTCGGACAAGATTCGAAATTACGTCTTAATGACGGATGCGAACCAGGAGATGCTGTACAATGACTACTGGCTCAAAATGGAAGGATTATTTCCTGCAGGCGACAGAGAGGAAATGGATCAGTTTCTCCTTGACTACTTGAATTTCAAGATGGATGATTTTGCACGTGAAAGCACTGCCTATACAGGTTTCAAAAAGATTTATTGCGATAGGCGGTACGATAATGAGACAATGCTGAAAGATTTGCTCCATTATGCGTACCAGTACCACCTGTTCCGCGGCTTCGAAACGATATTGCCGCAGGGAACGCCAGACTATATCAGGGAAGCGGAAGATAAAAGAAATGGGTTGACCCAAGTGCTTTCTGATTTAAAAGCGCTGAAACAGACGACCGTATATCTCTTCCTATTCCATGTCATGGACGATTTCAAGCAGGGAGTTATCTCGGTTGAGACTGTTAAGAAAGTCTGTGAACTTCTTTTGAATTATAGTGTACGTCGACTAATTTGTGAGATCGGGTCGAATTCGCTACGTGGTTTGTATAAGACGTTGTATGAGAGGGTATTTATCAAGGCGGAAAACAAGGAAAAGTATGCGGATGCGGTAGCTTCCTTCTTGAATCAGCTCACATCCAAAAATGCCATGCCTACAGATGCAGAATTCATGAGAGCACTTAAAGAGAACAATTTATATCGAAAAAATGCACTGTGCAAATATTTGCTGATTCGCGTAGAAAATCAGGGGAAAGAAACCATCAGCGTGGATGCCAGTCAGTTGACGATAGAGCATATCATGCCGCAGAATAAAGACTTATCTCCTGTATGGAGACAAATGTTGGGAGAGGACTGGAGGAATGTTCATGAAAAGTACCTTCATACGCTGGGAAATCTAACACTCACAGGCTACAACAGCGAATTGGGGGATTCCTCTTTCCTGCAGAAACTGGACAAATTATCGAAAGAAAAGACACATGTAGTGCGATTGAATCAAGGCTTGCAGGGACTGAGCGAGTGGAATATAAATAGCATTACAAAGCGAGCTGATTTCCTCGCTGGGGAAATTTTAAAAATATTTCCGCTGATCAGACCGGAAGATTTTATGAATTTCGTAGACTCACGCTATTCAATATATACGGCTGAAAATCCAGAAAATGCAACATATAAGTTCGTTAACTACTATGAACTGCTAGGCGAACGTGTCAGGGTGGACAGCTTCTCCGATATGGTTCGGTCTGTAGCGGAGCATCTTTACCATATAGATAAGAAAATCATTGAACATATGGCGAGTACTAACGAAAAATTTGGCGGCTGGAAATTTCCTGCTGTGACCTACAATCATACACTTCTCAAAAAAGGAAAGCGGCTGTATGCAGACAGTGATATTTATGTGTGCTGCACTGGATTTGATGCCAAGACATGCCTCTTCTTTATTCAGCAGATGCTCAAGCGATATAATCTTGATTTGGCGACGGATTTCTCTTATAGCGCGAGAAAATGGGCATCTGTTGAAGCCTCAAAAGCGGAGGAGACAAGCAGTACTTGAGGCATGGAGGTGTATCTCAGCCGCCCCTTCGAAGAAATCGCGGGCGCGCTAGATGCGATAGTGAATACTTATTTTCCTTCCTGCTTTGTAAGAAAATAGAAAGGAAGCCGCGCGCGGCTTCCTTTGCTTTTCAGATCATGGACAGTGAAGCGAGATTTGTATGCTTGATTTTCTAGATCCTTCGGCTGATGGTTTCCTATTTCTGCTTACCGCTCGTCTTACTTGCGACGTTTTCCACCGCTCAGGATGACGTCGCATGACCAGTCACCAGCCCCAAGTATCCATTTGAAAGGAGCCACTCATGAGCCTTATCAGACGAAACCCCGATCTCGCGGCAGCGGCGCTCCTTGCGCTCGTGACGGCGTGTTTCTCGGAGGTCAGCCTTTCCTCGCTGAGAGAGAGTATCAATTTTCCGCTCCTCGCGCTTCTTTTTTCTCTCATGACCATCGTAGCGGCTCTTCGGCGCGCCGGATTCTTCAGCGGCCTTTTCTGCCATCTCTTTCAGAAGCCCATGAATAGCCGGCGGATGGGGCAGGTATTCCTCTTTCTCTCCTTCTTTACCTCTATGGTATTCACGAATGACGTCTCCCTCATCATCTTCGTGCCGCTTGCGATCTCTCTCTTCAAAGAAGCCCATGCCCTCCGCCTGGTGATCCCTGTCCTCACATGGATGACCATCGCGGCGAATCTGGGCAGTATGCTGACGCCCATCGGAAATCCGCAGAATCTTTTCATCTATGCCCACTACCATCTGCCGCTTGCCGAATTTCTTTCCATCACCGCACCCATCACCGTTCTCTCGGCCGTCCTGCTCCTCCTTGCCAGCTATACGCTGGAAGAGAGGTCGCTCACGCTCCGCTTCGCAAAGCAGACGGGCATACCGCGTCTTCGCATCGCGCTCTTGCTCCTTCTCTTTGCGCTGTGCCTCTTGAACGTCCTTCGACTCCTCCCGATCTCATTCCTCCTTGCGATCGTCATCCCTGCTTGTGCTTTTCTTGACCGGAAGGCCTTCCTCGAGGTCGACTACAAGCTGCTCGCGCTCTTCCTCGCTCTTTTCATCGCGGTAGGAAATCTGACGCACATCCCAGGGCTTCAGGAGAAACCGGCCGCGCTCCTTGCCGGACACGAATTCTGGATCTCTCTTCTCCTTTCGCAGGTCGTGAGCAATGTACCGGCGACCGTCATGCTCTCTCCCTATACGGAAAATTACACCGCGCTTCTCCTCGGTGTCAATATTGGAGGCCTCGGTACCCTCATCGCCTCTATGGCGAGTCTCATTTCCTTCAAGGCGTATCTCTCGATGCGATTCCACTTTGCCCGTGCCTATTTTCTCGTCTTTACCGGGGCGAATCTGGGCTTTCTGGCTGTTCTGATCGGGGCGTACCTAGTGTTGTGGGGGAAGTAGGAAGGAAGATCGGCGTACACGCTAAAAAAGCCCGCTTCTTTCATAGAGAGGTCGGGCTTTTTGTCATGCCTGTCAGGGGAAAGAAAATGCGACGGCTCTGGGCAGCTGGCAGCCGCTATTTCTTTGGCTTTGGCAAGATGAAGGAAGAAATGAGCGGGATGAGAGTGATCAGGGCGATCACGTAGAAGGTCGTCTCCAGACCATACATGTCGCCGACCTTTCCGAGGAGCGGCGCTGTGATGCCACCGACGCTGACAGCAAGGCCGAGCGTGATGCCCGAGGCGAGACCGACACGGTTCGGCAGGTACTGCTGCCCCAGGACGACCATCGGGCTATACGTAAGATTCAGAGCCGCACCGAGGACGATGAGACAGAGGATACCGAGAATGGAGCTGTCCGTCCATGCGAGAATGAGCGCGGCAGGAAATGCGAGGAGGAAGCCGAAGCGGACAAAGGTGCGATAGCCATGCTTGTCGCCCAGCTTTCCGCCGATCAGTGTGAAGAGCGCGCCGATGCCATAGTACACGCTGAGGAGCAGATTGCTGAAATTCTGTGATTCATGGAAATGATTCATGAAGTAAAGTACGATGAAGGTATTCAGCCCGAGGTACATGATAGAGCGGCCGAAAACGACGGCGCTGAGACGACAGAAGGAGCCCCACTGGTCCGGTGCGTCCGTCACGGCGTGTTTCTTGTGTGAGGAGATCGATCTCTCGCCGATGGCCTTCAGACGGGGATAGAGAGCGAGAAGGAGTACGCAGATGATGATCTCCGGGATAAAGAAAATGAGCGTGCCCGGCAGGCCGAAAAAGGCGATCGATGCAGAGATGATCGCTGCGCCGAAGGTGAAGCCCATATTGCCGCCAAAAGAAAAGACCGAAAGACTGATGCCGCGGTTGTCATCTGTCGAGACGCGGTTGACCATGAGTGCGCCCTGCGGATGGAACATCGCGACACCGATGCCGGAGATCATCGTGAAGAGGCAGAGCAGATAGAAATCTGACGTGACGCCTGTCAATGCGATGCCGCCGCCTGCCATGAAGAGGCCGAGCGGCATGATCCAAGGCCAGTTGTGCTTGTCGGAGAGAGTCCCTAAGAGTGGCTGGATGAGTGAACCGATGATGTTTGAGGACAGCACCAGCATGGCAGCGGTCGCGTAGTCATAGTGATAGGCCGCGACCAGAAAGGGCAGTACCGCCGCCAGTGCGCTCTGATTGATGTCCGAGCAGAAGTGGCATGCGGCGAGCAGGGTCTGATAACTGAAAAATCTCATAATACCTCCTTGTCGAGACACAGACTTGGCACGATAGAGGATTCTTCGTGTGTGTTTATGTTTCCTTCCATGATAACCTTATAAGTATATAGTAAAACTGATTTCAAAGCTATATGAAATCGATACGTCACTGCTGGGTTTGAGCCGATGCGGACATGTACTTCCGGGGGATGTCCTGCGGGCCATCAAGCTCAGCAAGACATGCCGGCCGAGCGTGATCTCCTTGACAGGGGAAAGGCTCTCATGCTATATTTCTATAACATAGTAACAAAACCGCTGCTTCGCCACCGGGTGGAGCAGAGAGGCGTTTCAGTCATTCTCCGTAGGTACGGCGCAGCCGGGAGAGAGTGGCTGGAGCGCCTTTTTTTTGAGAGGAGGATCTCCATGCTTGCTCTATGGTGGCCTGTCGTTCTGATCGTTGTGGCTGATGTGATATACCAGATCTGCGCAAAGAAGCTGTCGTCCGTCGCCTCTCCGCTCGCGGCGCTGGGGGCGACGTACCTGGTGAGTGCCTTGACCTGCGTGCTGCTTTTCGAGGTGCTTTCTCCGGCGGGAGATCTCATGGCGGCGCTTGCCGCTGTGCCGTTTCCGGCAGCCATCGCAGGGGTCTCCATCGCAGGACTGGAGGTGGGGACGATCTACATGTATCGTGCGGGCTGGCCGATGAATGTGGGATTTATCGTGTACACGGGGATCATTGTCGTACTGCTGCTCTTCATCGGTTCTTGTATTTACACGGAACCGATGGGGCTTATGAAGCTCGCCGGGGTCGCACTCACCTGTCTGGGCATGTTTTGTATTGTAAGGTAAGGAGAAAATAGATGTTTTCGACTTGGTGGCCGCTTCTTCTCGTTGTTGCATCCAGTGTAGGATATCAGGTGGGGCTGAAGGAAGTCTCCGATATCGGGGATCCTATGGCTTCTCTCTTGGTGACGTATCTTGCAGCGTCTGTCGTTTCCTTTGTGATCTACTTTTTTCAGTCTTTGGGGAAGGAGAGCTTTTTGCGCGGCGCATTTTCCGTGAATCTTTCTGCCATAGGGCTGGGACTCGCGATCGTCGGCATCGAGATGGGGACGCTCTTCATGTACCGGGCCGGCTGGGCGGTGAATGTGGCTTTCGTCGTGTCGAACAGTCTCATCGTAGCGGCGCTGATGCTGACAGGATTTCTGATCTATAAAGAGAAGCTGACTCTTCGCCAGCTCATCGGGGTGGGGATTTCTCTTGCGGGGATCCTTTGCATCGTGATGGGATGAGATTTTGGTCACGCGGGACTCACAATTCCTGCAAAACCCGTATAATCAAGCCATATTCATAACATAAGCAAAGGCGCTGCCCACGGGCTCAGATGTCTGAAGTCTGAGGTCTGAGAACGGAAGTCTCCAAGTCTCCCAATTTTCCATCCCCGTTGACAAATAGGGAACACAGATTATAATAACTACAGGTGCAGAAACGCACTGCCTTTTAGCTGGCATCGCTTGCGCGGGCTGGACTGCAGAGCGCGTTCGCGCCTGTATTTTATTGACGGCTTATATCTCACGGAGAATAAGAACGGAGGAACAGGCATGGAACAAAACAATCCCCATCAGAATCAGACTTTTATGAGTATTCGCGAGCTGACGATTTCCGGGCTGCTTGCAGGGATCACGATCTTTCTCGGACTGACAGGCTATGGATTCATCCCGCTCGTCGTGATGAATGCGACGATCCTGCACATCCCGACCATCATCGGGACGGTCGTCGCAGGGCCGAAGGTCGGCATCCTGGTCGGTTTCCTTTTCGGGCTCTTTTCTTTCATTCAGACGCTGCGTGCGCCGAGCCTGATGATGCAGTTCGCGCTGCAGTACAGTGTCATCGCCGATGCGTTCATCTGTATCGTGCCGCGGATCTGCATCCCGATCGTGGTGTGGCTTCTTTATAAGTACATTCCGGGAAATGCGCATCTGCGTGCCGGCATCTCTGCGGTGGGCGGGGCGATCACGAATACGGTGCTCTTCCTGGGCTCCTTCTTTCTGCTGGTCGGCGCACCGTATGCAGCAGCGAAGGGGATCTCTGTCGAAGCGGTCGGGCTGATGATCATGGGGATCGTCACTGCAAATGGTATCCCGGAAGCTCTCGTCTCCGGTGTCATCGTGGTGCCGATCGTCATGGCACTCAAAAAAGCAGGATGGAAAATGAAATAAGAAAGCAAGCAAAAAGCCGGATGCATGGATTGTGCATCCGGCTTTTGAAATGGTTCGGGTTTAGCTTGCGAGGGTGGGCGACCTTTGAATGAGAAATTAGAAATGGTGGTGCGGCGCTTTTCGTCATCCTGAGCGGAGAAAAGCGTCGTATGTTAGAAAATGGCTAATCTGGAATATGAGAACTGAGTCGAAGGATCTAAGCGCCGCGGAGTTTTGATAGCGCTTCGCGCCGTCGTCATTTCGAGCGTAGTCGAGAAATCTCTATGGCAGAACGCTCATTGCCTGATGTGAAACAGCACCAATACGTCGTTTCTTCTCAGTGCATACGTGCTGATTATTGCAGTGCAGTAAAGATCGAGGGCTACGCTCGGGATGACGCTACGGGGAATCCCGAGTCCCCGGTCACTCCCAATCCCTGATCCCTAATTCCAAAAACTACGCTTCTTCCTTCCCACGCAGTCTTTCATCGCAGAGAGCGATGAGCTCTTTGGCATCTGCGTTTGCTTCTTTACAGAGAGCGCCGATCGTAGTCTTCATATCCTGTGGCATGGCGATGGATTTCTTCTGGAAGACGGGAAGGAGCTGCGGGTAAAGGGTGAGGATGGTCTCCATCGGTGTCTCTTCGGTGAGGAGAGGCTTCTTGTATTTATCCGCGATGAATTCGTTCATCTCACCGATGATCTCAAAGACGTCGATGCCGTGGCCCTGGGCAGCCTGCCAGAGGTTTTCATCATAGGAGACGAAGCAGCCGACGCAGGACATGCCGTATTCCATGAGGAAGGGTCCCATTTCCGGGTATACTTCGATGATCTGCATGATGTTGTTTTCCGGACGGACGAAGTCGCCTTCCTTGAGCGGCGGTACGTCGGGGGCGCCCCAGGAAGAGCCGTAGTAGTCATTTCCGGCATCATTTCCCGCTGTGGTGTTTCCGAGGACGGTATCGCGGAAGGCTTCATAGCCCATGGCATCGATGAATTCTTCCAGAGACTGGTAGGACTCATGTTCCAGATAGTAGGTGCAGGCTTTCACCATGATAGAAAGGGCATCGGCAGGGAACTGTGCAAAGGCGAAGAAGGTCTTCTTGCCGGTGTAGATGTCCCAGCCGTCCGACATGCCGACCGCACGGATCGGGAGCGGGGAGACGATGGTGGCGGTCAGGATGCATGCCGGCCAGGTGCCGAAGGCGAGGAGACCGAGCTCCTTCAGTGCGCCTTCTACGTCATCCTTGGAAAGCCCGGAGATGATCGGGCGGGCTTTCGGATCGAGGATGTAGGTGCCGTCAAATTTCTCGGAGACGCTCTTCATGCTCTTTTTCAGTTCGGCGCGGCCGTCCTGAATATCCGGGATGAAATCGATTTCAATGGAAAAGGTCAAGTTATCTGCGGTCATGTAAACAAACTCCTTTCAAAGAGCATAGATTTTCTATACATTGGGATGCTACGCTGATGATATGCTCGTAAGCATACATATTCTGTGCTTTCACAATATCCTATTATAGCATAGAAGGAAATCGATGGGAAAGATGTTTTATTAGCGAGAAAGTTTTGGTACAATGGGGGAAGCGGTGACTGGTGGCTGAGAGACATGAGGCTCTCGTATCGTCATTTCGAGCGAAGCGAGAAATCTTCCTTGCAGATCGCTAAACGAAGGATGTGTGAAAGCAGAAATACGTAGCACCAAGGCGTCGTTTTCCTGCCGGTACCTATGTGATACTGATCGCAGTGCAAGGGAAACGCTGATTCAATCGCAGAGTCAGATTTTACAAGAATTTTTATACATAGCTTCGTCATAACCTTCCTTAAATAGCTCGCTATTCTCGTCAGGTTATTCCTTGCTATGCATAAAGATTCAAGAGTAAAATCTGACAACGATTGAATCAGTGTTTCCCTAGAAAGATCCCTCGGCTACGCTCGGGATGACGACGGCGCGAAGCACTATAAAAATTTCGTGTCGCTTCCATATTTTTACGCGTCGTACCACCATTCCTCATTCAAGCAAAGCTTTCATTCAGGGTCAAGGGGCACCATGCCCTATGGGCTATCATAATACATACTCGAAAAACACTAAGGAGACAATCGCATGCATATTTTTTTGACGAATGATGATGGATATGAAGCACCGGGCATTGTCGCCATGGCGAAGAAGCTCGCGACGCTCGGGCGCGTGACGGTGATCGCGCCGGATAAGGGACGGAGCTCCTGCTCCTCCTCCCTGTCGCTGCAGACATATCTGCGCCTGTGGTACAAGGAAAGCTATGGGGAGAACATCACTGTACTCGCCTGCAGCGGGACGACGGCAGACTGTGCGAAGCTCGCACTCTGCCACTGGCTCAAGGATGACATGCCAGACCTCATCGTTTCCGGGATCAACAATGGCTACAACACAGGAAGCGACTGCATTTACAGCGGGACAGTCGGCGGCGCGCTCGAAGGCATCTTCGCAGGGATACCGTCTATCGCGCTTTCTGCGGAGACGACAAAGGAGGAGGCTTTTTTAGGAAAGGCATCAGACTTTGCCTTGGATGTCGTGAAGCGATATTTCATCGAGAAGAACTATCGCGGCATCCTGAATCTCAATATGCCAAAGCCTGCTGAACATCTCTCCTTCGCGCAGCTCAAGGTGAAACGCCTCGGCCTGCAGCACTATGACAATGCGATCCGGGAAATGAGAGATCCGTCCGGTCATCTGGGCTTCTGGCTCTCCGGCAAGGCGCTCTCCTGCGAAGATCCGGAGACGGATGTATACTGGGCACACCGCGGCTATCCGACCCTGACGCCGATCACTTGGGATCAGACGGAAGCAGGAAAGCTGGATGTGGCCATGGAAATCGTGCCCAAGGCTGAGGCTTCTCGAGTGAATGGTGACTAAGAGACTGGGAGACTAGGAGACGTCAGACTCCCGTATCGTCATTTCGAGCGAAGCGAGAAATCTTCCTTGCAGACCGATAAGCAATGGATGTTTAAAAGCAGGGATGAGTGGCTAGGGATTAGGTTTGAGATACGAGAAAGCCGCTATTTTCAAACTTCCGCAGCGTTCTGCTTTTTATGCGCCTCACCGACCCCGTTGACCCCACAGACCCCGCACCCCCTCTTTCGCACGCAAGCAAAGGGCAGTACGCCCCAAGGGCTAACCCGATACCTTTCTCAAAGAGCCAGCATGTGTATTGCAGGCTCTTGATTTTTTCAATTGACAGAAGACCCCAGGGGGGGTAGTCTATGGGTGACTGGTGACTGGTGACTGGTGACTGGTGACTGGTGACTGGTGACTGGTGACTGGTGAC
>ERZ1031467.259-NODE-259-length-15985-cov-6.268173_pt1 | contig 15985 bp, 8 predicted proteins | sample MGYA00517105_ERZ1031467 | MGnify/ENA primary metagenome ERZ1031467 (study PRJEB33719, sample SAMN04261155) | wastewater metagenome | biome: rural village; feature: human; material: feces | host: Homo sapiens | place: El Salvador | collected 2013-01-07 ...
AACAGATATTTTTGAGGTATTTCGTTTAAGTAGAAGAATCAATTTATTTCATAGTGTCCAGCATCATTATTCCACTCCTATTTTTCAAGAATGGCTATTCCCGTTTGGGAAAATTGTATACCAATACAAAAACGATGAATTCAAGAAAAATACAGAATCTGTTGGCGGAGATTTTTACAAATATAAAGATGTAATGGGCAGATGGTTAGATAAGAGCGATAGATTTTTTATATTTAACTTGCGCACTCTTTGTTATTTGAATTGGGCATACGTATGTAACGATACGGGAAATATAAAGAAACTGTCAGCACTGTGGTTGTATAACATTTTATATAATTGCCATTTGGAAGCCTACCAAAAGGACAAAGCATTTTTCTCTTCATTATTGTACTACGAGCTAATTCAAAATGAGAGAATCTATATGATTGTCATTGATAAACTAAAAGAAAACGAAAGTGCAGATGCCTTATGCAAGTATGACTCGTCTTCCATCTTCTATCACTTAGTCCGATATTATAGCAATGGTTTTAAGGGATGGAAAAAAGAATTGTCGTATGCACAGTTAGATCTACTAAATGGTGGTAAGAAAAAACATGAATTACTTAATCTGTTTTGTCAAAATCGAACTTGTAATATAGCCATTAGTGATACTGAAGTCATCGAAATCGCTTCAAAGGCATTTGATTATATAAAGGAGTTATTTGTCAATGATGCTCACACTCATTCTGAATTGTTAGAACCATTTAAAGACATGAAACCGTTTGATATTCCATCAAATTTTAGGTATGAGAGAAGGAGCACAAATAATTATATTGAATACAATGGCGATTATTCAGGAACCTATGTTCACGATGTAATGGGATATACTAACGATGAAATTGATACAATTTTTGATGGTGAGCCTGATGCTTACTGGAATATTGATTAAAAGAATTCAACTATTGTAGCATTCAATATCTTGTCAAGATTGATAACAGAATATTGCTGTCTGGTAAAACTCCCAAGAGCATGATTATCCTCCCCGAAGCCCCGTAAAATAGGACTTCGGGAATTATTTTTTTCAAAAGTAAGCCCCCTAATCGAAAAGACTTAGTTCTGGTGGCGCTTTTTGCATATCTTTTGCAAGGAAATCGTTCCAAGTTTTTTCTGGATTTTCCATGAACGCGATAAAATCAACGTAGTACATAAGCATAAGTCGTACCATGGTAACAACTTGCGAGAATGCACAATGTCTCTTGATGCTTCTTGACAGAACCGTTATCAGCAAAATAGCAATTAAAACTACCCAAGTTTGTAGTAGATGTCCAAAGCATGCTGCTTCCGACGCGAGGACGCGTCGCCCCAGGTGAGTTTGTGTTCGTGGCGCACTTCTCTTCTATAAATTGCAGCTTATCGAACGTAAACGTATTTTTATTGTCAAAAAGTTGGTTATATCATTATTTTTTTAGATTTTAGCACACGGAAAGTCTTTTAAATGATAAAAATGACATTTCTTTAAGCATGCAATGATAACACATTATTAATAATAACCTAAAAATTACCTGTATGAGAAAAGTTTACCAAAAACTATCACACTTATGGCTTTTGCTCATCGCGTTATTGACTGTGCCCGTTGTGGCAACGGCCCAGGATTTATCGTCAGGTGGCGACGGTGGAAGCACTACCATTAAGTATCAAGAAGACTTTGACTATGACGAGGGCGACTTGCTCAACCAAGACAAGTGGACACAGTATGGCATTAATACAGCTGCTCCTATTCAAGTGGTGAACAAGACGCTTGAGTATGCCAACTATCCTGGTGGCGTAAAGGGCAAGTGCATTCAGATGACACCGACTGTTTCAGGTCAGGACCTCTGCACACGCTTCGACTCGAACGATGAAGGTATAAAGAGTGGATATGTTTATTATGCGGCCCTCATTAATGTGACGAAGTTGCCTACGCAAGATGCTCCTTCTCCTCAAAACTATGTTATGAGTTTGCTCGTTCGCACAAAGAATTACAATGTTGGCGAGGCTGCTGCTGGAAAATACTTCAGTTCAACAGAACTCGGTCGCCTCTTCATTGTTAAGGCCGATGATAATTCCTATAAAATCGGAATCTCGCGTGGCAGTTCCAAAGCCGTGTTCGCAGAAGGAACTTTTGCACTCAACACTACCCAACTTGTAGTCGTAAAGTATGGTGTAAAGACGAGCGATGATAAAGACGAGGTAAAACTCTATGTTAATCCAACAGACTTTACCAATGAGCCTAAGGAAGCAAGTGCAGAATTTGATGTAAGTGCTACAGGCACTTCAGTTAGCAATTATGGCCTGCAGGGTTTCGAACTTCGTCAAGGTTCTAATGCTTCGAACCAAGGTCCAGAAATGTATGTAGGCGCACTTCGCATTGCTCAGACCTATGCTGGCCTCTTCGGTGAAAGCAGTGGTGGTGACACACCTCAACCTGCTACGCCTACTATCAGCGTTAACAAGAACGATACCTTCTTGGCTGATACTTACGTAGGCTATCCCGTTACTAAGACTATCACCGTGAAGGGCGCAGATTTGACCAGCGACGTGACGGTTGCAATTGAAGGCACAGGTGTGACAGCTGACAAGACCACTCTTAGCAAGGAAGAAGTAGAGAGCGCAGAGGGTGCAAAACTCACTTTTACGCTTGATCCTACCGAAGCCGGCGAGGGTACCGTAAAGGTATCTTATAGCAGCGAAGGCGCTGAAACAGTGGAAGTTAACTATAGTTACAATGCCCTTTCACTCACCGACGTAGCAACGCTCAGCGAACTCAATGCTAAGAGCAGTGACAATTATGAAGTATATCGCTATACAGGCGAGGCTGTGGTAAGTTTTATTGACAATACGGCCAACCGCATCTACGTTCAAGATGCTACTGCTGCAACTGTTATTTCGAATGAAAATTTAAAAATGCCTAATGTAGGCGACAAACTTTCTGGCTTCTTTGGAACAGTTAGTAGCAGTTGGGGTGTAACTACGCTCACTCCCGAATCATTTATGGGACAAGTGGCAATGGGCAACGTGCTCAGCACCAACAATGAGATTGAACCCACTGTTGCTACCCTCGCTGAAGTAAAGGCTACTCCTAAGAATTACTTGAACAAACTCGTACGCATTAATGGCGTAACCGTTACGTCTGATAGCGAAACTTTCGCTGAAGGCATGACGCAACCTACGCTGAGCGACGGTACCGAAACGGCTAAGATGCGTATATTCAAGGGTACTTCGCTTATCGGTACGGCTATTCCAACGGAAGCGATTGACCTCGTAGGACTCTCTACCTCAACGGGTGCAGTGATCATTGCACCACGTAGTGCTGAGGACATCAAGACACCTGAAGTAGCTGGCACCCCCGAACTTACCATTACACCCGCTCAGTTCGACATGGCGGCTGGTAAGGTAGGTCAAACCACTGAGGTGGGTACTATTCACATCAGCGCGAAGAACATGCCCGCAGCTACTACGCTTGAGATTACAGGTGCTAACCGCGCTATGTTTGCCACTTCGGTAACGGAGATTAAGAAGGGAACAAGTGAGACAGATGTTGTCATCTCTTATAACCCGACTGCCATTGGCAAGCACAGTGCACGTGTCTTTATCGACTGCCCCGAAGTGCCTACACTCTCACAATCTATTACCCTCTCAGCCTACGCCATTGACGAGCAAAATCCGCCCGTTGTTAAGGCCAACGTTGAAAGCGTAAACTTTGAAGCAAAGGCTGGCGAAACGGCAGAACAGACAATCGTGATCCAGACGGCTAACTTGCCCGATTATGCACACGTTAAGTTGGCCAGTGTTGACGTGTTCCGCATCAGTTCTTCTATGTTGATGAAGAATGCCAACACTTCTGTAAAGATTTCTTTCGTTCCGCTGAGTGCTGGCACTTACGACAACGAACTCATCGTTACTACTTTGGGCGCTGATGAGTTACACATACCTATTAAGGGTGTAGCTACGGACAATACAACGCCTGACAAACCGACAGAGGGTGACCTCCTTCCGCTCGATCCTTCTAACCCCACAACATTGCTCAACGAACACTTTGATAAGGGTGAGAAGAATAAGCCTATCGCTATTGACGGTTGGAAGAACATTGCTACAAAGGGCACACGTGCTTGGTGGAACTATACGTTCAGCGATACGGACGAGTCAGCTGGCGAACACGTAGCAAAGGTAACGGCTTACGACTCTAAGGTAGAGGACGGTGACGAGACAGAAGCTGAGATGATGCTCGTTACGCCTGCCCTTAACTTTAAGGATGCTGCTTCAAAGGTTTTCACCTTCCGCGTTCGCGGTGACTATTTGACAGACGAGCAGACTGACCAACTCGAGCTCTGCTACATCGATCTCACTGATGGTGAGATGTACATCAGTCCCGTTGGCGGCTTCACAATGCCTTCAACAAAGGACGAGAGCGGTGAATGGTTTGAATATCACGTCGACCTCACCGACCAGCCCATTGCTGACACCTTCTTTATGGCCTTCCGCTTTAAGAGTACATGCGGTCGTAACAACGCTGCTACTTACTACATTGACGATGTAAGTTTCGGTCGCACCGACCTTCCAGTCGTTCGCACTGATGTCGCATCGCTTGCTTTCGAAGCTATTAAGGGCCAAGATGCTACATCAGACGAGGTAACCGTAACGACTCAGAACTTGACTGAACCTATCAAACTCACCTTGGGGGGTGCTAATAAGAGCAAGTTCAAACTCTCTGAGAGTGAACTCCCTGCAGAGGGTGGTGTATTCACTGTTCGTTTCAACTCTGATGCTGAAGGCGTTCATGAAGCATACGTTAAGTTGGCTTCACGTGGCGCAGCCGACAAGTACGTTGTACTGACTGTCAACAACACCTTGCAGACAGGCATTGCTGGCATCAACGTTGCTCCTGCCGACATCACCATATTTGCTCTCAATGGTGTTGCCTTGAAGAGTGGTAAGGCCATCACGCCTGCCGAAGCTATCAAGGGTTTGCCCACTGGCACTTACATCTTGCAGAAGACTGATGCAAACAGCATTCAACGCTTCAAAATAGCAGTGAAGTAATCGTTTATACACATTAATCATAGAAAGCCAAGATAAGGTCTACACCTCTATCTTGGCTTTTTTATTAAATAGATAGGTAAACTGCAATCCTTCTTGCGTTCATGAAGTTTTTTCAAATGAAATCTGTAATTTTGCACCTTTAGTGAAAGCAATAACGTATGAACGAAACGATACAGGTAAAGGGAGCGAGGGTAAACAACCTCAAGAACGTGGATATTGACATACCGCGTGACAAACTCATCGTTATAACCGGACTCAGTGGTTCGGGTAAGTCGTCGTTGGCCTTCGATACATTGTATGCCGAGGGCCAACGACGCTATGTTGAGAGCCTTTCAGCCTATGCACGTCAATTCTTGGGCCGTATGCACAAGCCTGAGTGTGACTACATAAAAGGACTTCCCCCTGCTATTGCTATCGAACAGCGTGTGACGAGTCGTAATCCTCGTTCGACCGTGGGCACCAGCACCGAGATATATGAATATCTTCGTCTGCTTTATGCACGCATAGGTCACACTTTCTCGCCCATAAGTGGTGTGGAGGTAAAGCGCCACACCGTGCAGGACGTGATTGACTGCATGCACTCTTACTCTATGGGCACGCGCTTTACCGTACTTGCTCCTATGCGAGTGCGTCAAGAACGTACCTTGCTCCAGCAGCTCAGCATCGACCTTCAACAAGGACTCTCACGTCTCGACGTTGACGGCGAAATGGTACGCATTGAGGACTTTGCCGAACAATTGAAGGCGGGGCAAGTAGTCGTTGACGATGCACCACACGATGAGGCTTTGCCAGCTCCCACGCCTGAGGCTGTGTACTACTCGCTCTCGCAACTCAATCTGTTGATTGACCGCCTTTCGGTAAGTGATGACAAAGACGTGCTTTCGCGTTTAGCCGACTCAGCAGAGACAGCCTTCTTCGAGGGTGACGGACAGTGTATGCTTCGCTTCTATCCCGCCCGTATTCTTCACACCTTTTCTACTCGCTTCGAGGCCGATGGCATTACATTCCGCGAACCTGACGACAATATGTTTTCGTTCAACTCGCCCATAGGCGCTTGCGAGCGCTGCGAGGGCTTTGGCCGCGTAATGGGTATTAGCGAACACCTCGTTGTGCCTGACACATCGAAGAGCCTTATGGATGGTGCTGTGATGTGTTGGCGAGGTGAGAAGATGGGAGAGTGGAAGAATGAGTTTATACGTCGTTGCTCGGTGCGAAAAAATGGTTTTCCTATCTTCGAACCTTATTATAAACTTACGCGCAAACAGAAGGACATGCTTTGGCATGGCGATGCGGCCGAACAACGATTACCTGAAGAAGAGCAAGTAAGCATTGATGCTTTCTTTCGCATGTTAGAGCGCAATCAGTACAAGATACAATATCGTGTCATGCTGGCGCGCTATCGTGGCAAGACGATTTGTCCTGAGTGCCACGGTTCGCGCTTGAAGAAAGATGCTGAATACGTCAAAGTGGGCGGCCGTAGTATCACGGAATTGGTACAACTGCCTATCAAGGAGTTAATTCCCTTCTTCGACCAGCTCGAACTCAGTGAACACGATGCAGCAGTGGCTAAGCGATTGCTGAATGAGATAAAGAGTCGTCTGCACTTTCTCTCTGAGGTAGGACTCAACTACCTCACGCTCGACCGCCTCTCTAATACGCTTTCGGGTGGTGAGAGTCAGCGCATCAACCTTGCCACATCGTTAGGTTCTTCATTGGTCGGCTCGCTCTACATTCTTGACGAACCGAGCATTGGCCTTCATCAACGCGACACGCGTCGCCTTATCAACGTATTGAAGGAGTTGCGCGACTTGGGAAATACGGTTATCGTGGTTGAACACGATGAAGAGATTATGCGTGCGGCTGACTATATTATAGATATAGGTCCTGAAGCGGGCCGATTAGGCGGACAAGTGGTGTACGCTGGCCCTTTTATGAAGAACGAGAATGAACTCTTGCAGTGTCACCCCGAACTCTTTGATAAGGAGAAGGGGGTATATTACTCACACACGCTCAACTACCTATATGGCCGCGAACAAATCCCCGTACCTACGACTCATCGCACGTGGAATCGTAGCATCATAGTTGAGGGAGCACGCGAGAACAATTTGAAGGGCATTGATGTAACCTTCCCTCTCAACGTGTTGACGGTCGTAACAGGTGTAAGTGGTTCGGGTAAGTCTACCCTCGTGCGCGACATCTTCTATCGGGCTCTCAAGCGGGCTAAAGACGAGGTGGCCGATCGTCCAGGCGAGTTCCGCCGACTGTCAGGCGACATTGATGCCGTGCAGGCCATTGAGTTTGTTGATCAAAATCCTATCGGTCGTTCTTCACGTTCTAATCCCGTCACTTACGTCAAAGCGTATGACGAGATACGTAAACTCATGGCTGCGCAGCCATTGGCCAAGCAAATGGACTTTACACCAGCTTACTTCTCGTTCAATGCCGATGGCGGCCGTTGTGAGGAGTGTAAGGGCGACGGTGTAGTAAAGGTCGAGATGCAGTTTATGGCTGACTTAGTACTTGAGTGTGAGAGTTGTCATGGCAAGCGCTTCAAGAGCGACGTGCTTGAGGTAAAGTATGAGGGTAAGAATATCTACGATATGCTTGAGATGACTGTCAACCAAGCCATTGAGTTCTTTACCGAACATGGTCAGAAGAAGATTGTCAGCCGTTTGCGTCCTTTACAAGACGTGGGTTTGGGCTACATCAAGTTAGGCCAATCCAGTTCTACCCTTTCGGGCGGTGAAAACCAGCGTGTCAAGCTGGCCTATTATTTAGGTTTGGAACGTTCTGTACCTACGCTATTCATCTTTGACGAACCAACCACAGGTCTTCACTTTCACGACATCAACCGTCTGCTCCACGCCTTTAATGCCTTGATTGAGCGAGGCCATAGTATCGTAGTGATTGAACACAATCCTGATGTTATCAAGTGTGCTGACCATATCATCGAACTTGGCCCCGAAGGTGGCAACGAAGGCGGATATCTTATTCAAGGTTGATAAGTTGAGTGAGTGTTGGTCAGTCTGCAGTTCATAAACTTATTAAACTCACTCAACTCATTAAACTCATTAAACTAACTAAACTCATTAAACTAACTAAACTCATAACCCTCCCTTAATGGACATCTTGCACATCATTACCCAGATGCTGATGATATTCGGCATTGTGTTGGTCGGACTCTTTGCGGCCAAGCGTAATTTGTGGGCGGGCGATCTCGACCGCAAGCTCTCTATCTTTATTATGAACATATCCATGCCAGCACTTATCTTGGCATCGGTTATGGGCAAAGACCTCGCATTCGAAAACTCCGAACTCATCTCACTTGCCGTAGTGGCCGTAGTCAATTACATTGTACTCATCGGTTTGGCTTATCTCATACCCCACTTATTTAAGGTAAACAAAGCCCGATTAGGTATCAGTCGCTTTATGTTAGCCTTTGGCAACGTCAGCTTCATTGGCTACCCCGTGTGCGATGCCGTGTTTGGCTCCAAGGCCGTGTTTTGCGCCTCTGTACTCAATATTCCCTTCAACCTTTTAGTCTTCACTATCGGAGTCTCGTTTATAAATGGAGGCAAAGCTAAGAGTGCCTTCTCGCCCCGACTCATATTATCGCCTTGCGTTGTAGCTTCGCTCATTGCTGTAGTAATCGCTGTGGCACGCATTCAGATACCCACGCCCGTGGGAGAGTGGTTTCACCTCTTAGGCGACCTTACCACTCCTTGTGCGCTGCTTATCATCGGTTCCAGTTTGAGCCACATACCCGTGCGCGATATGTTAGGCAATCGTTTTGTCTATTCCATGACGCTGCTTCGCCTCTTCATTCTCCCCTTAGCCGTAGGTGGCGTATTAGCTCTGATGGGGATCAATCCTTTTGTGAGCGACGTAGCTGTTGTGTTGAGTGCCATGCCTGTCGCCACCAATGGTATCATGCTCTGCTTACAATATGGTAAGGACGAGCGCGTAATGACGCAAGGTCTCTTCTTTACCACCTTGCTCTCCGTCATTAGTATCCCATTAGTAGCCTATTTGGCAAGTTTGTTCTAATTCTTAGTCAACGAGTTCTTTTAGTTGACAAGTTAACAAGTTGACGAGTTAACGGGTAAGTTTGAAGGTAACTTACTTGTCAACTCGTCAACTTGTTAACTTGTCAATCAAAATAAAAAAGAAGGAATGCTCTACTTTCTCCTCTCCCTCCTATCCCTCATTGCCGGTTATGCCATTGGCACCTTGCGTTCGCAGCGCGAGGCCATAGCTGCTAAAGCGCAACTCAAGGCCGAACAACAACATGCTGACGAGGCCATGCGCAAACAGGCGCAAGCCCTACGTGCTGAGTTTAAAGCCATGTCCGTCGAAATGATGCGCACACAAGGCGATGCCCTACGCGAGCAACACGTCAACTCGCTCGAAGCCTTACTCAAACCTCTTGGTCACGACATCGAAGCCTTTCGCACGCAGTTTGTAAAAGGACACGCTTCACTCGATGGCTATATCAAAGCCCTCGTCGAACAGACGCAGTCGCTTGGTCGCGAAGCCGACGACCTTGCCAAAGCTCTTAAAGGCAACACCAAGTTGCAAGGCAATTGGGGCGAAGCTGTATTGGCCAACCTACTTTCTGTATCAGGTCTCACTGAAGGCCGCGACTATACGTTGCAAAGCCACGTAGCTGACGGACGTGGCTCCGTAGCTATACCCGATGTAGTGGTTCACCTACCGCAAAGTCGCAACGTTATTATTGACTCTAAGGTATCACTCAAAGCCTTTACCGAATACGTGGCTGCCGACGATGCCCTTGAGCAGGACCGCCTCATGAAAGAGCACTTACGCAGTGTGCGTCAACATATTAAGGAATTGGCCGATAAGAATTATAGCAAGTTGGTAAAGGATAGTATTGGCTACGTTTTAATGTTCATTCCTGGCGAAGCTGCTTATGTAGCTGCCGTGACGGCCGACCCTACACTGCCCACTGAAGCTTACAAGCAACACGTTATCCTTATCAATCCCACCAACCTTCTCATGGCCCTTCAGCTGGCTTACAATCTGTGGCAGAGTGAGTTACAAAGCCGTTCGGTTAACGAGATTTACACCTCAGCCGAGAAACTTTATAAAAAGTTTAGTACCTTTGCCCAAAACTTTGTAAAGATAGGCAACTCTATCGACCAACTGCACCGCACCTACGATGATGCACAACGCCAACTCACCACAGGTCGTGGCAACATCATCAGTCAATTAGAGGGTTGGCGCAAGAAGGGACTTACCCCCTCAGCCTCTCTCCCCGATGAATTAACGGGAGAAGAAGAAAACTAATTAATGTGTGAATGCATGGTTAATGTGCAAATGTGCGAATGTGCAAATGTGCAAATGGTCGCCTTTATTTACTGAGTTTTAAGAAAAAGGAATGATGCAATGTCATTAAAACACAGCAAGTAAAAGCGACCATTTGCACATTTGCACATTCGCACATTTGCACATTAAAAATATCGTTTCCCATGTTTAAATTCGAAGCAAAATCAAAGTTAAAGGGCGGAATGACACTTGTAGGTGCCGTGTTGGTAGTCGTGGCGCTACTTGTCTACTTCCTGCCACGCGAAACCAAGTTTGGCTACGAATACGAGCAAGGACGCCCCTGGCGCTACAACTCACTCATAGCCACCTTTGACTTCCCAATATATAAGACGCAACAAGAAGTTGAAGCCGAAAGCGATAGTGCTTTGGCCAACTTTCAACCCTTCTATGTTGAGAATGCTCAAATAGCCCAACGCCAGATAGCCGCCTTTCATAACGACTTTGTCAATGGTGCGTTCAACGATGTGCCAGCACGCTTCTTGCCTCACATCGAACGACTCATGGCAGCTGTCTATCAAGCGGGTATTGTCAACTCGGCCGACCTTTCACAGATGGCCAAAGATCGCATTACAGGCATTCGTGTAGTCGAAGGCACTGAAGCCCTCTCGCGTTCTCTCACCGAACTCTACTCTACCCGTTCGGCCTACGAATACATCGTACATTGCGACAGTACACAGTTTCCACGCGAGATAATAGCCCGTTGTAACCTCAATCAATACCTCGCCCCAAACCTACTCGTTGATAGTGCCAAGACAAGTACCGCACGTGAGGACCTCATCGCCTCCGTAGCTCCCGCAGCAGGTATGGTACAAAGTGGACAGCGCATCATCGATCGTGGTGAGATTGTGTCGGCCGACCAATATAAGATACTACAATCCTTCGAGCGTGAGACCGTGCGTCGCAATGACCCTTCAGAAGGCTTTTGGCAGGTGCTCCTCGGACAGGTTATCTTCGTGTCGTGCATTTTAGGTTCATTTGTCTACTACCTCCGCCTCTATCGGCGCGACTATCTTTATTCACCTCATAGCATATTGCTCCTATCGTCGCTAGTAGCTATCTTCCCCTTGATTACCTATCTCATGGTCGATCATAAGACGTTTAGCGTCTATATGGTGCCTTACGCCATGGTGCCCATCTTTGTGCGCACCTTCATGGATTCTCGCACCGCCTTCATGGCCATGGTGTGCAGCGTTGTGCTTTCTTCTTTTGCCCTTCACTCTAACTACGAGTTTGTGGTCGTACAATTCATGGCGGGCATGACTGCTATCTATGCCCTTCGCGACTTGAGCGAACGTTCGCAACTCCTACGTGTAGCCCTTTACGCCTTCCTCACGTCCACCACCATTATGCTCGGTTTCGACCTTTCACAAGGCGTCGATTGGAGCCACATCGATCGTTCTATCTATATATATAATGGTGTAAATGGTGTTCTCCTACTCTTTGCCTATCCCCTACTCTATCTGTTGGAGAAGACATTTGGCTTCACTTCAAGCGTAACGTTGGTCGAACTTTCCAATACGAACAATATAATCTTCCGCCTTATGGCCAAGAAGGCACAAGGCACCTTTGTTCACTCCTTGCAAGTGGCCAACCTCGCTGCCGAGGTGGCCGATAAGATTGGAGCTAAACCTCAGTTGGTGCGTACGGGAGCACTTTACCATGATATAGGTAAAATGGTCAACCCCGCTTTCTTTACCGAAAATCAAACGGGTGTCAACCCACACGATGAACTCAGCGAAGAGCGTTCTGCACAAATCATCATCAGCCACGTGACAGAAGGTCTTCGTTTAGCGGATAAATATCACCTGCCCAAAGTGATACGTGACTTCATCTGTACTCACCACGGACGTTCACAAGTAAAGTATTTCTATATACAGTGGCAAAACAAACATCAAGGCGAGCAGCCTGACCCCAAACTCTTTACTTATCCTGGCCCCAACCCTTTTACGCGCGAACAAGCCATTCTCATGATGTGCGATGCCGTTGAAGCATCGTCACGTTCGCTCAAGGAATACACCGAGGAGAGTATCAAAGAGTTGGTCGACCGCATCGTCGACGGACAAGTGCAGGCAGGCTACTTCCGCGAGTGTCCTATCACCTTCCGCGATATTGCCGATGCCAAGCGCGTACTCGTAGAGAGTATCAAGACAATCTACCATACGCGCATAGCCTATCCCGAACTCAATCCCAAACCCATCACTCCGCGTCCACAACCCCGACGCCCCTACTTCTTCGGACGTAGATAACTATCAACTCAAAAAAATAAGAACCTATGATACAAAATGGAGAAAACTATATACGTTTTGATTGGGCGATGAAACGCCTCTTGCGCAATAAGGCCAATTATGTGGTGTTAGAGGGATTCTTATCCTCACTTATTGGTAAAGGGATAAAAATTCACCGATTCCTTGAGAGCGAAAGCAATCAAGAAGATGATGAAGACAAATACAATCGTGTCGATATCTTTGCAGAGAGCGAAGGCGGCGAACTCTGCATTATTGAAGTGCAGAATAGCCGCGAGCTATCTTACTTTCATCGCATGCTATATGGAGTGTCAAAAGCCATCACAGAATACATCGGTTTAGGCAAGCCCTATGATGAGGTGCGCAAAGTGTATTCCATCAATATTGTCTATTTTGAACTAGGACAAGGTAAAGATTACGTTTATCATGGCAGGACAGAGTTTAAGGGCATACATGCACCGCATGATACATTAAAACTCTCAGTACGTCAAAATGAAAAGTTCTTTGGAAAAAAAGAAAAAGATATACTACGTCGTAAAGATGCAGGTATGCTCTTTCCCGAATATTACGTATTGCGTGTAAACGATTTTGACGCTGTAGCTAAAACACCACTTGACGAATGGATTGCCTTTCTAAAAACAGGACAAATAAGTAAAGAGGCAAAAGCAGCAGGACTTCCTGAAGCTCGTGAGCGCTTACGTGTTGATGCCCTTTCCGAAGATGATAGACAAGCCTATTTTCGCCACATGGAATCTGTTCGTCATATGAAGAGTCTTTTCGACACTAGTCGTGATGAAGGTTACGAGGAGGGTCGCGCAGAAGGTCGCGAAGAAGGTCGTGCAGAGGGTCGCGCAGAAGGTCGCGAAGAAGGTCGCGAAGAAGGTAAACTTCTACAACAAATAGAAGTGGCACGTACCATGTTGGCAGATGGGATGCAGCTTAGTTTGGTAATGAAGTATACAGGCTTAACGAAAAAGCAAATAGAGGAAAGTCGAAGTTAGACTATGGCTAAGCAATAAAAGGGAAAAAAATGCTTTTTCCCTTTTTATTGCGCTCACCTTGCACTAACTTTGCATCTCAAAATAAAGAAAAGTAATAACAAATAACATACGATGAATTTTGTAGAAGAACTCAAATGGCGCGGCATGTTGCACCAAATGATGCCGGGCACTGAAGAATTGCTCGAAAAAGGCATGACAACAGCCTATGTAGGTATCGACCCAACGGCCGACTCTTTACACATTGGCCATCTCTGCTCTGTAATGATGCTCCGCCACTTCCAGCGTGCGGGCCACAAGCCATTAGCACTCGTAGGTGGTGCAACAGGTATGATTGGCGACCCTTCAGGCAAAAGTGCCGAGCGTAACCTCCTTACCGAAGACATTCTTCGCCACAACGTTGCTTGTATCAAGAAGCAACTCTCTCACTTCCTCGACTTCGATTCTGATGCTCCCAATGCAGCCGAATTGGTTAACAACTACGACTGGATGAAGGACTTCACCTTCCTCGATTTCGCACGCGAGATTGGTAAACACATTACTGTCAACTATATGATGGCTAAGGATAGCGTGAAGAAACGCTTGAATGGTGAAGCACGTGACGGACTTTCATTCACAGAGTTTACTTATCAGCTCTTACAGGGTTACGACTTCCTCCACCTTTACGAGACGAAGAACTGCAAACTCCAAATGGGTGGTTCTGACCAATGGGGCAACATCACCACTGGTACCGAACTTATTCGTCGTACTCTTGGTGCTGAAGCTGATGCTTATGCCCTCACTTGTCCGCTTATTACCAAGGCCGACGGTAAGAAATTTGGTAAGACGGAGCAAGGCAACGTATGGCTCGACCGTCGTTACACCACTCCTTACAAGTTCTACCAATTCTGGCTCAACGTAGGCGACGAAGAAGCAGAACGTTATATCAAGATCTTCACCTCACTCGAACACGATGAGATTGAAGCCCTCATTGCCGAACATCGTGCCGACCCAGGTCGTCGTCTCCTTCAGAAGAAGTTGGGCGAAGAGGTTACCTGTATGGTACACAGTCGTGAAGACTATGAAATGGCCCTCGAAGCCTCAAACATTCTCTTCGGCAAGGCTACTAAAGATAGCCTCTTAAAACTTGATGAAGCTACGCTTCTCAGCGTATTCGATGGTGTACCCCAATTCGAGGTAGCCAAAGATCAAGCTCTTGGAGCCAAGGCTGTTGACCTCTTTGCCGAAACCACCAAGTGTTTCGCTTCAAAGGGTGAAATGCGTAAGCTCACCCAGGGTGGAGGCGTAAGCCTTAACAAAGAAAAACTTTTTTGCATTTCTGTTTCTGTTTGATAATTTTTTCGGTTTGTTTAAATTCATACTAATCATTTCCTTTCATCTACTGTTTGAAATTCTGTATATTTTGTGCTTTTTCTAAGTTCAGCGGTATGGTTATGCTTACGCTTAACATACTTTTTTACATCAAAATAATTTTTATCATCATAATCAAACAGATATTTATAATTTTTATGTTTTGTTATGTCATATTTGTAGGATAAAAATGGATGTAAGCCTCGTATCTGCAATACGCATTGAGAGTTGTCCATTACGCTAATTTCATCTCGTGACATCAATTCTTTACCGAGTTTTTGATAATTAACTCCATAACTTTCTTGAGTTCCTCTTGTACGAGATGTGTTAAACATATAGATTGTTTCTTTTCCTAAATTATCTGATATGTCTTTTAGCGTTGTTTTTTCTTTACCACACAAAATAGTTCCGAGTCACAGTTACCCTCGATTGTTTCAGCATTATCTTTATACAAAGATTTTAGTTGTGATTTTGTTTGCAAAATAATACTCGCAGAAATACCTCGACTTCGTATAACAGCAATTATTTTTTCAAAATCAGGTATTTGCTTTATGTTTGCAAATTCATCAATCAAACATCGTACAGGATACTTTAATCTGCCTTTCGGAGTTTTATCAGCTTTAGTACACAGAAGATTAAAAAGCTGAGAATACATAATCGCAACCAAAAAGTTGAATGTAGCGTCAGTATCTGATACAACTATAAACAATGCAGTAAGTCTATCTCCGATAGTATCAAGCTGCATTTCGTCATAGCTTGTAATTTCAAGTATACTGTCAATACTAAACGGAGCGAGTCTTGTTGCACAGCTAATCAAGATTGATTTAGCTGTTTTACCAGAGACAAATTGTCAAGGACTTTTTCATCAAATTCACAAGAAATCCACAAAAAAGGTGCCACAAGCACCGTATGGCTCCTGACACCTCGTTTGATAGATTACATTTTTCCGTTCAGCAGGTCTTTGCAGAGATACGCATAGTCTGGCAGCTG
>ERZ1031467.262-NODE-262-length-15868-cov-7.030292_pt1 | contig 15868 bp, 8 predicted proteins | sample MGYA00517105_ERZ1031467 | MGnify/ENA primary metagenome ERZ1031467 (study PRJEB33719, sample SAMN04261155) | wastewater metagenome | biome: rural village; feature: human; material: feces | host: Homo sapiens | place: El Salvador | collected 2013-01-07 ...
GATACTAAGAAGGCAGAAACGTCATTTGCCGTTGTTAACGATATTCATGCCAGAGCTGGTGACATTACAAAGCTGATGAATGTTGCCAATTACAAGCAAAAGGACATGGTAATATTCAATGGTGATATGCTTTCTAATCTCACTAGCGAGGAACAGATTTTCACAGGTTTTATGGATGAATCCATTAAACTCTTTGCAAAAGAGAAACCTCTGTACTATGTTCGTGGCAATCACGAAACTCGTGGTGAATATGCTACAATGTGTCAGAAGTATTTTTCCCCAAAGGAGCCGCATCTGTATTATATGTTCTCACAAGGACCGGTATGTTTCATTATGCTGGATACAGGTGAGGATAAACCTGATACAGACCTTGAATATAGTGGTATCACTGATTATGACAATTATCGTAATGAACAAGCCGAATGGCTGGCTCAAGTAGTTAAGTCAGAAGAGTATCGTCGTGCCAAGTGGCATGTCGTGGTTGGTCATATACCGCCTCGTCCTGTAAAAGATATGTGGCATGGTCAGTATGAAGTGCTACGCAAGTTTGTGCCAATACTCAACGAGGCTAAGGTTGATGTTATGTTGTGCGGTCATTTGCATCGGCACATTATCAATAAGCCTGACGATGAAGTGAAGTTCCCGGTTGTTGTCAACTCTCTTGATCACGTCATTTCAGGATGGACAGATGGACAAAATCTACATCTTGATATGTATGATACAAAGGGTGCACTGGTGGAGAAATTCATAGTAAAAGCAAAATAAGGAATTTAAAAAAAGTCTGCGTTCAGTTCTTTTGACGCAGACTTTTTTGCTTCTCTATTTTTTATATAGTCAACTGAATCAACTCTACAAAGTATCATCATATTACTTGTGAACGCACATTCCGTGGCTTGCGGACGGAACTTAATATTCTTATCAAGATATTTGTGTCCCAGTATTAATGAGGCTGTCTTGAGCCAATCCTTTTCAATATCCATAATGCCGAGAAAATCATTGCTATGCCGAATATCCATGAGATAGCAGCACTGGCTACGACACCTAACTGCTGTGTGAATCCTGCCACGACAAATGTCAGGAACGACACGGCGGCTACTGTCAGAGCGTATGGCAACTGCGACGACACGTGATGTACGTGCTTGCATTCAGCACCTGCCGATGCCATAATCGTTGTGTCAGATATCGGTGAGATGTGGTCGCCGCAAACTGCACCTGCCATACATGCTGATATGGATATGATGCGTAGCGGTGCTGCAGCCGGGAATACGGCTATGCATATTGGTATGAGTATACCGAATGTTCCCCAAGATGTGCCGGTTGCAAAGGCAAGCAATGCTGCTACGATGAATATTATTGCAGGTAGCAGCATCTGGAGTTCTGAGGCACTACTTGCAACTACGTCCGATACGTATTCGGCTGCACCAAGTGAGTCGGTCATGCTTTTCAGCGTCCATGCAAGTGTAAGTATCAGTACGGCTGGAACCATAGCCTCAAAACCCTTGATGAGGCAGCTCATGGCATTGTCGAACTTCAATGTGCGACGTGCAACAAACATTGTTATTGTAAGAATCAATGCGGCAAGCGAACCGATAACCAATCCTACTGAGGCGTTGCTTGCTGCAAAGGCATCTACGAAATTGTGATAGCAATTGCTTGTTGTGTCGAAATATCCGCCTGAGTAAACCATGCCAGCCATACAGAAAACGATAAGCATCAGTATAGGCACTACAAGGTCTATGACCGAACCGTTTGTCGTTGCAGGTTTCTTTTCATCCTGCTTGGCACCCACACCGTGTTCTACAATATGTAGCTTGGTGTCAATCACTTCGTCTACCTGTCCGCCAGTGCGCTCGTACCATTCCTGCAAGCGTGCGTCGTACTTGCTCATAGCCTTGAAGTCGAAGCCTGACACTACAATCATAAACATGAATATAATAGTGAAGAATGCGTAGAAATTAAACGGTATTGCCTGGCAGAACAACGCCAATCCATTCTCTCCGCCTGACACAAATCCTGATACTGCTGCTGCCCAACTTGATATGGGCGAGATGATGCAGACTGGGGCTGCCGTTGAGTCAATGAGATAGGCGAGTTTTTCTTTTGTCACGCCATGGCGTACTGTTATCGGACGCATCACAGAACCTACTGTGAGGCAGTTGAAATAGTCGTCAATGAATATGAGAATGCCGAGAATGATAGTGGCAATCTGTGCGCCTATCTTTGTCTTGATGTGTTTTGACGCCCAACGTCCGAATGCAGCCGAACCTCCAGCCTTGTTCATAAGCGACACTATAGAACCCAGTACGACAAGGAACACGATAATGCCTACGTTCCATGGATCGGACAGGCATGAAATGAGTCCGTATTGTTTAGCATCCGAACCAGTTCCTACAGTGTCGTTGAGCAGATGTGTCAAGAAACCTTCAAATCCTGTGCCCATCGACATACTGTATAAAATAGCACCAAGCACAATGCCTATGAACAACGATGAATATACCTCCTTGGTCTTCAATGCTAGCGCAATGGCTACGACGGGAGGAAGAAGAGACCAGATTGTCCCGATGAAATTAAAATCCATAATATTTTTTATCTTATGATTTTTTCGAAGTGCAAAGGTAAGGCTTTTGTTGCAAAAAGTGAAACTAAAAAGTGTAATTGTATGAATAACCATTAGTTTTAAGTAACTTTGCACCATACAATTACTTTTGAACTAATTTAAATAAAACCATTATAACAATGACCCAAAAACGAAATCTATTGATTGCTTTCATGCTTTTTATAGCATTGCAATTGTTTGCTGCTACACCTATCGAGGGCTTGCTTGAGCGTATCGACAAGGGTGCGTCTCGCAAGATTATGACAGAGATGGTTAGTGGCGATGCAGACTTCTTCGAGATTACGAGTCGTGAGGGCAAGCCCCTCGTTCGTGGCAACAACTATGTAAGCATTGCCTCGGGCATAAACTGGTATCTTAAGTATAGCATGGGCGTACATCTTACATGGAACTCTATGCACGCCAAACTACCCGCAACGCTGCCATTGGTGCAGGGAGTTGAGCGCCATACTACGGATATAAAGCACCGCTACTACCTCAACTATTGTACGCTGTCTTACTCAATGGCATTCTGGTATTGGAAGCGTTGGGAACAAGAACTCGACTGGATGGCTCTGCACGGCATCAATCTATGCCTCGATATTGTGGGTACAGACGTGGTATGGCGCAATGTGTTGCTTAAGCTTGGCTATTCAAAGGATGAGGCTAACCAATTTATAGCTGGTCCGGCATTCCAGGCATGGTGGCTTATGAACAACCTTGAGGGTTGGGGTGGTCCAAACTCGGACAATTGGTACCTGCAGCGCGAGCGTCTGCAGAAGCAGATAATGAAGCGTATGAAGGAGCTTGGCATCAACGCATGTTTGCCTGGCTACTCGGGTATGGTGCCGCACGATGCCAAGCAGCGCCTTGGTCTCAACGTGGCAGACCCTGGCAAGTGGAACGACTATAAGCGTCCTGCCTTCCTTCTGCCTACCGATAAACGTTTTGCCGAGATAGCCGCTATATATTATAAGGAGATGCAGAAACTCTATGGCAAGGCACAATATTATAGTATGGATCCCTTCCACGAGGGTGGCAACGCACGTGGTGTAGACCTCGGTAAGGCTGGCGAGGCTATTATGTCTGCTATGAAGGCTGCCAATCCAAAGGCGGTGTGGGTAGCACAGGCTTGGGGTGCATGCCCTTATCCCGATATGATAAAGCATCTTAAAAATGGAGATATGCTTGTGCTCGACCTCTACTCGGAAACACGTCCGCAGTGGGGCGACCCTGAGTCGACATGGTTGCGCAAGGAAGGATTCAACGGACACGACTGGGCTTTCTGTATGTTGCTCAACTTCGGAGGCAACGTTGGATTGTATGGCAAGTTGCAGCACGTGGTAGACGAGTATTATAAGGCACGTCAGAGCAAGTTTGCATCTACACTGAAGGGTGTTGGTCTTACAATGGAGGGCATAGAGAACAACCCTGTGATGTACGAGCTTGTTAGCGAGTTGCCTTGGCGCAACAATAAGTTTGGCTGGCAAGAATGGCTCAACAACTATGTTGAGGCACGTTATGGCAATATCAATAATACTAAGGTGCACGATGCCTGGATGCTGCTTGCACGCTCGGTATATGGTGCATCAGACAAGGTGCTGGAGCAAGGATGCCACGAGTCGGTGCTGTGTGCTCGTCCGGTACTGGATGTATATCAGGTGTCGTCGTGGTCGGAGATGGAAGAGTTTTATAATCCAGATGATGTTATACGTGCAGCACAACTTATGGTTGAGGCTTCGCATGAGGTAAAGGCAAATGCCAACTTCCGCTACGACCTTGTAGACATTACCCGTCAGGCTATAGCCGAGAAAGCACGTTACGTATATGCCGAGATAGTGGCTGCATATCGGGCAAAGGATCGCAAGATGTTCGATTATACCACACGACGTTTCCTTGATATAATATTACAGCAAGACCGTCTTCTGTCGTCAATACCCGACTTTATGGTGGGTACTTGGATTCGAAGCGCACGCAATCTTGGAACCAATACCCAAGAGAGCAACCATTATGAGTGGAACGCTCGTGTGCAGATAACAACTTGGGGTAATCGTGACGCTGCCGAGAAAGGCGGTCTGCGCGAGTATGCCCATAAGGAATGGAATGGTGTGCTTGCCGACTTCTACTATCCACGTTGGAAGGTTTACTTCGAGGCTCTTGCCGATACTTTCGATGGCAAGCCAATGAAGAACATCGACTTCTATGCTATGGACGAGGCATGGACGCTTAAGCACAATGTCTATCCGTATGAGGCACAGGGCGACGCCGTAGAGTTTGCGCAGAAGGCAGCTGCTGAGGTATTATAAACGATGCTGTATAGTTTGCAACCCAGTTGCAGAAGATAAGCCTTAACTTTGCACCATAATTAATAATGTACTATAAAAATATAAAGATTATGGGCAAATGTAAATGTTGCAATACTCATGAGCATGGTCATAGCCATGGCCATCATCATGAGCACGAACATCACCATCATGAGCATGGCGAAGGAGGACTGAGAGGAAAGCTGTTGCTGATAGCAGCAACAGTTTTCCTGCTTATAGGAGCAGTTATAGTAGAGCACAATACAAGTCTTGCCACATGGCAGTTGCTGCTTGTGTATCTTGTGCCATATCTGCTGATAGGTCATGACACTCTTGGCGAGGCATTGGAAGGAATAGCCAAGGGCGACATGTTCAACGAGGATTTCCTTATGTCGGTAGCTACGATAGGAGCCTTGTGCATAGGCTTTTTGCCAGGAGCCGAGACACAATTCCCCGAGGCAGTGTTTGTAATGCTCTTCTTCCAAGTGGGCGAACTCTTCGAGGGTTATGCCGAAGGCAGAAGCCGTGAGAGCATTTCGCATCTTATGGACATACGTCCGGATGTGGCGAACGTGGATCGTAACGGAACGGTAGAGTCAGTCAAACCTGAGGATGTAAGGGTAGGCGAGACTATCGTAGTGTGTCCAGGTGAGAAGATACCTCTTGATGGAATAATTGTTGAAGGCACTACATCGCTCAACACAATAGCCTTGACAGGCGAGAGTTGTCCGCGAGAAGTAGAGGAGAAAGACGAGGTAGTGTCAGGTTGCATCAATCTTACGGGAGTGATACGTGTGAAGACTACAAAGACATTCGGCGAGAGTACTGTATCCAAGATAATCCGACTCGTGGAGAGTGCCGACGAGAACAAGTCGCGCAGTGAGTCGTTCATCACACGTTTTGCGCATGTCTATACCCCGATAGTAGTGTTTGCGGCATTGGCATTGGCTTTCATTCCGCCATTCTTCTCGGCAGATGGCTATGCCACAGCATTCTCCACATGGTTGTATAGAGCATTGATATTCCTCGTAGTCTCTTGTCCTTGCGCCTTGGTCATCAGTGTACCGCTGTCGTTCTTCGGAGGCATCGGAGCGGCATCGCGCAGAGGAATACTCATCAAGGGCAGTGGATATATGGACACATTGGCCAACCTTGGCACAGTAGTGTTCGACAAGACAGGCACACTTACCCATGGCGAGTTTGCTGTAGAGGCTGTGCATCCCAGCGATTTCGATGAACATGAACTGCTTCATCTTGCTGCCCATGTGGAGCATTTCACCACTCATCCCATAGGAGCAGCCCTGCGCAATGCCTTCCCTTCGGAGGCAACCGACGGTTGCAAGATAGAGGATGTGGAAGAGATAGCCGGTCGCGGTATACGTGCCAAGGTATCAGGTCGCACGGTATGCGTGGGCAATGGAAAGATGATGGAGGATATAGGTTTGGAAGCTCACAACTGTCATCTGGCAGGCACAATCATTCATGTGGCTGTCGACGGCAAATATGCCGGACATATTGTCATCAACGACAAGATAAAAGAGGACAGTGCTGAGGCTATTACCTCGCTGAAACGTCTTGGTGTGGAGAAAACGGTTATGCTCACTGGCGACCGTGAAGCCGTTGGCAAGAATGTGGCAGAGCGTTTAGGCTTGGATGAATATCACGCCGAGCTCCTTCCTGCCGACAAGGTGGCCCATGTGGAACGATTGATAAGAGAAAAAGCCGAAGGAAAGAGCCTTGCTTTTGTTGGCGATGGTATTAATGATGCCCCGGTACTTAAGCGAGCCGACGTGGGTATAGCCATGGGAGCACTTGGTAGCGATGCTGCTATTGAGGCAGCCGATGTGGTGCTTATGGATGATAAGCCGTCTAAGATATCCACTGCCATAGACATAGCACGCCGTACAATACACATAGCCCGCGAGAATGTGGTGTTCGCTATAGGTGTTAAGGTGGCAGTGCTCTTGCTTGCAACCGTAGGACTCGGCAACATGTGGATGGCAGTGTTTGCTGATGTTGGTGTTACGGTGCTGGCTGTTCTTAATGCAATGAGGACATTGAGAAAATAACTGTTATGTTGCAAGTCAAATTATAAAAAATGAGGAGATGTAGTCTAAACATCTCCTCATTTTTTATAGTATGCAATTACTACTGTTTAGTATTCCATTGAGAATGTTATGCCGCGACGCATCATATCCTTGGCTGTTGACTTAAGGCGAACAAGGAAGTTGTCGTACGATGGCTTGTTCTTGGTCCAACCTGCTTCTGCAAGTGCTATGGCACGTGGATAAGCTTGGTAGTATATACGCTCAGGAGTGGTAATGCACTCGCTCCAAAGCGTACCAGCAACACCAAAGAGATTATTCTTCTCAAAGTCGGCACCCTTGCCCCATGAAGGATCTAATGAATAGGTGGCTTTAAGCGATGTTACAGGCATACCCCAGTTTACCTCAGGCATGTCACCCTTAGCCATAGGATAATCGAAGTAGCAGTGTTCTCCAGGGCAGAGCATAATGCGTGCGTTGTTCTCTACTGCTGCATCAAGAGCCTTTTCTGTTAGTCCTTGACGCCAAGCAAAGGTTACACAACCTGGCTGTATCTTTTTGAAGTCTGTTTCGTACCAGAACATAGGTGTCTTGTGATAAGTGTCGCGCAAGAGTTCGATGATACGGTCGAAGAGGTAGCCTTGTAGCTTCCAGTTCTCCGAACGGTCGGTAGTTGTTATGCCTATCTTCTTCTTTAGAGCCTGGCATTTAGGACAGTCGGTCCAGCAGTCAAGAGCCGGATTGCCTGCCTCGTCGCCTCCAAGGTGGATATACTTAGACGGGAAGATGTCGGCAAGCTCCTTGAACACATTACCCAAAAACTCGTATGTAAACTCGTTGCCAGGACATAGCAGTTCGTTGGATACGCCACATGTGGTGCGTATAGGTACCCGACGCTGATGGCATGTAAGTTCGGGGAATACGCTGATAGCGGCAACCTCATGTCCAGGCATCTCTATTTCAGGCACAATATCGATGTGATACTTGGCGGCATAAGCCACCAGTTCGCGCATCTGCTCCTGTGTGTAATATCCCTTATATGGCATTTGGATGTCGTCCTGTCCCCAGCGATAAGAAGCCTGTTCTGTAAGCTGTGGATACTTCTTTATCTCTATACGCCAAGCCTGGTCGTCAACCAAGTGCAGGTGCAAGGCGTTGAGCTTATAACGGGCCATCTCAGGTATGAAAGCCTTAAGTTCGTTGAATGGGATAAAGGTACGGGCTGGGTCAACCATAAGTTCACGAACGTGAGTGCGTGGAGTATCCTTTATCGTGAGTTGTGGAATAGCGTCCACACATTCCTTATTGCCCGAACCACGCAGTATTTGGTCTAAAGTCATCAATCCCCAGAACACACCACTCGGTGTCTTTCCCTTTATGTTTACACCTTTTGCGTCGACTGTAAGTGTGTAAGCCTCGTTATCTTCGAGCGAAGAGTCGATGTCGAGCACAAGTTGCAGACCACGCTGACGGCTGTTTACGATATTTCCTATGCGGTTGCTTAGCATCTCGCGAGCCTGTTCCACCTCGTTGTTTAATATTGTGCCTTTGCCGTCCATGTGTGCAACAACGATATTCCAAGCTGTATGCACGTTAAGTGTCTTTGCGCCTTTTTGTACATTAAGCACCTGTGGCATAGGAGTTAGGCATTGTGTCGGGTCGCTCACCTCGTTGCCCATCTTTGGCTCTGCATAGAAACGGCTCCATCCTGTAGCCTTCATATAAGCCTTCTCGCTGCCTTTCGGAACAATAAGTCTTACGCTGCCCGGAGCTATGCCATAGAATGAAGACACATCTGCCTTAGGTGGTACTTTCGAGTTGAGCTTTACTGTCTTCAAGCCTGAAAGTCGTGCAAAGGCGTATTCGCCTATTACTGGCTGGCCCTCAATAGTAAGTTCTGTAAGACTTTTACATCCCGAGAAGGCAGCTGCGCCTATTATCTCTACCGATGCAGGTATAGTGATGTCATGTAGTTTGTCGCAAGCAAAGAAAGCCTGGGTGCCAATCGACTTCAGTATCTTAGGCAGTGTGATATGTTCTAGTTGATGGCGTGAGTGGAACGCGTTGTTTGGCAGTTCGGTGCTATTAGCGTCGCTTAGGTCGATAGTGCGTGTCTGAAAACACAGGTCGCGCATTTGTCTATAGTCCGAATTGCCCTTGGTAGACAGTTCGCCTGTAAGCTTAAGGCTTACTGCCATAGCTTTCTTTTCCGGCTTAAGGTCGTTCATATTTGCGACTGTTTGAGCCGATAGTGCAGCCGAAATAATAGTGGCGGCAGATAGTAGCAAGATTCGTTTCATTTGTTTTTTGATTATTGTTTAATTTGATTATAGTTTAAATTAATAGATGCCAATCAAACCAGTCCGTCAATATGTTTCTTAAGTTCTTTCAACTCGTTGCGCACATTGATGAGCGTGGCAAGTATGTCGGCGTTCTTGTCAACACCGGCTCTGTTCTTGTTCAGCATCTTGCGCGCGGCGGCAAGCTTGAAACCACGCACTTTTACGAGATTGTGTATAACGCGAATTTGCTCGATGTCCTTCTCTGTATATTGGCGCACATTCTGCCCAACGGTCTTGGGCTTGAGATGAGGAAACTCGGTCTCCCAATAGCGCAGAGTTGACTCTCGCACATCAAACATCTGAGCCACTTCCTTTATGGAATAGTATAGTTTCACGTTCTTGTTAGTGTTCAGTGCCATATTAATTATTAATTTATTTGCAAAAATAACCAAAACGGAGTACCTTTGCAAATGTTTTAGAAAGAAATAAACAAAATATATAATATTATATAATATGATGACAGCTAATGAAATCCGCGACTCGTTCAAGAAGTTTTTTGAGTCGAAAGGACACACCATCGTGCCAAGTGCTCCGATGGTAATAAAGGATGACCCAACATTGATGTTCACCAATGCTGGTATGAACCAGTGGAAGGACATCATTCTCGGCACACGTGAGCCAGAACCACGCCGCCGTGCCGACACTCAGAAGTGCCTCCGTGTGAGCGGCAAGCACAACGACCTCGAAGAGGTAGGCCACGACACCTATCACCACACCATGTTCGAGATGCTTGGCAACTGGTCGTTTGGCGACTACTTCAAGGAAGGTGCTATCGACTATGCATGGGAATATCTCGTTGATGTTTTGAAGCTCAACCCTGCCGACCTCTACGTTACAGTATTCGAGGGTTGCGAGGAGGAAGGTCTTTCACGCGACGATGAGGCTGCATCATATTGGGCAAAGCACGTGCCTGCCGACCATATCATCAACGGTAACAAGCACGACAACTTCTGGGAAATGGGCGATACAGGTCCTTGTGGTCCATGCTCTGAAATTCATCTCGACTCGCGTACACCCGAGGAGAAGGCTAAGACTCCAGGACGTGAACTTGTAAACAAGGACGATCCACAGGTTATCGAGATTTGGAATATCGTGTTCATGCAGTACGAGCGCAAGGCCAATGGCTCTCTTGTTCCGCTGCCTATGCACGTGATTGATACCGGTATGGGCTTCGAGCGTCTGGTTCGTGCCATGCAGGACAAGCACTCCAACTACGACACCGACATCTTCCAGCCAATCATCAAGGAAGAGGAGGCTATTACAGGTCTTAAGTATGGAGTAAGCGAAGAAACCGATGTGGCAATGCGTGTATGTGCCGACCACTTGCGTGCTGTAGCCTTCTCTATCGCCGATGGCCAGTTGCCTTCTAACGCCAAGGCAGGCTACGTAATTCGTCGTATCCTTCGTCGTGCCGTGCGCTATGCTTACACATTCCTCGGACAGAAGGAGGCATTCATCTATAAGCTCATTCCCGTATTGACACGTGAGATGGGCGAGGCGTTCCCAGAGCTCAAGGCTCAGCACGACCTTATCCTACATGTTATCAAGGAAGAGGAAGACTCATTCCTGCGCACACTTGAGAAGGGTATCAACCTCCTTTCTTCGGCAATGGAAGAGCTTAAGAAGCAGAACAAGACACAGCTCGACGGTGTTCAGGCATTCCGCTTGTTCGATACTTACGGTTTCCCACTCGACCTTACCGAGCTTATCTGCCGTGAGAATGGCTTCACTGTTGATGAGGCTGAGTTTAATGCCGAGATGCAGAAGCAGAAAGACCGTGCACGCAATGCTGCTGCAGTAGAGAATAGCGACTGGGTAATCCTTCGTGAGGGTGAGCAGCAGTTCGTAGGCTACGACTACACTGAGTATGAGTGCCATATCCTGCGCTATCGCAAGGTGACACAGAAGAAGAACACATATTTCGAACTTGTACTCGACAACACTCCTTTCTATGGTGAGATGGGTGGTCAGGTAGGCGACAATGGTGTTCTCGTAAGCGAGGACGAGACAGTTACCATCACCGACACAAAGCGCGAGAATGGTCAGTCAATCCATATCGTTAAGGCTCTGCCTAAGAATCCGGAGGCCGACTTCATGGCTTGTGTTGACGTAGACGCTCGTGAGGCTTCAGCAGCAAACCACACTGCTACCCACTTGCTCGACTATGCCTTGAAGCAGGTGCTTGGCGACCATGTTGAGCAGAAGGGTTCGTTCGTATCGCCAACAACATTGCGTTTCGACTTCTCTCATTTCACTAAGGTGTCTGACGAGGATCTCCGCAAGGTAGAGCGTCTTGTTAACGACCTCATTCGTCAGGATCTTCCGCTTGACGAGCATCGCGACACTCCATTCGAGGAGGCTAAGAAGCTTGGTGCTATTGCCCTCTTTGGTGAGAAGTATGGCGACAAAGTGCGTGTTGTACGCTTTGGTCCGAGCTGTGAGTTCTGTGGTGGTATTCACGCAAAGTCAACAGGTCGCATAGGATTCTTCAAGATTATCTCTGAGAGCAGTGTTGCCGCTGGCATCCGCCGTATTGAGGCAAAGACTGGCAAGGAGTGCGAGGAGCTGATATATAACATTGAGGACGGCATGAAGGCCATCCGTGCATTGTTTAACAATGCTAAGGACTTGCAGGCTGTTATCGGTAAGTATATCGAGGAGCACGATGCAATGAAGAAGAACATCGAGCAGTTCCAGGCTCAGGCTGTGGAGCGCACCAAGTCAGAGCTTATCCAGAAGGCTCGCGAGGTGAACGGTGTTAAGGTTATCACTGCCGTATTGCCTATGGAGCCAGCTGCTGCCAAGGACTTGATGTTCAAGCTACGTCAGGCTGTAACCGAGAACATGCTTGCCGTTATTGGTACTGTAGCTAACGACAAACCAATGCTTAACGTAGCAATGAGCGACGACCTTGTAAAGGATCACTCACTCAACGCAGGTCAGATGGTTCGCGAGGCAGCCAAGCTTATCCAAGGTGGTGGCGGCGGTCAGCCTCACTTTGCCCAGGCAGGTGGCAAGAACAAAGATGGCTTGTCGGCTGCTGTAGACAAGGTAGTTGAGTTGGCACAGCTGTAATGTCCATTCACTTCATGAGCGAAGCAAGTTATATTCCTATTACTTTCTATAACTACTTTCGCTTGCGAAACTTAAATAACATAATAAAGAGGAGGTTGAGCAGAAACAGCTCAACCTCCTTTTGTTTTTATGCTCCAGCCAACTATCACATTTTTTGCACGAGTTTTTATTTGTGCGTCTTAATTACACCTATAAGTAGCGGAGGTCTCCGGCCTCCGCAGCATCATGTCGAATACAAATTACATCATTACTAATAGTTTGTATCATTGATTGCTGCGGAGGCCGGAGACCTCCGCTACTATTCTGTCTTTCCCAAAAAACATGTTCTTCTGTTCTCATGTCTTTCAAAAAAAACAGTTCTTCTGTTCTCATGTCTTTCAAAAAAAACTTTTCAGTCTTCTTATTTGACAACATTTATTATCTTTGCATAATTTATCTTTTAGACAGTATCTTATGGAGAAAATAGCTCATTCTTTATTTTTATGCCTTTGTGCCTGTACTTGGGGGTTTGTGCAACCAATGCAGGCACAACTCTATAAGGATTCGTCGCGCACGGCCGAGGAACGTGCAGCCGACTTGCTTAAGCGTATGACTCTTGAGGAGAAGATAGCGCAGATACGTCATATTCATTCATGGGATGTCTTTGATGGGCAGCGTCTTGATACAGAGCGTATGCGTAGCTTCGTGGGCGATTGTTGCTGGGGTTTTGTTGAGGGATTTCCGTTGACGGGCGAGAGTTGTCACAACAATATGAACCGTATACAGAAGTATATGGTAGACAGCACCCGACTTGGCATACCCGTATTTACTGTGGCCGAAGCCTTGCATGGCTCGGTGCACGAGGGTTCTACCATATTTCCACAGAACATTGCATTGGCATCTACCTTCAATCCTAACCTTGCCTACAGACGTGCACAGGCTATTGCCGGCGAACTTCATTATGAAGGTATACGCCAGATACTTGCGCCTTGCATCGACGTTGTGCGCGATATTAGATGGGGACGTGTTGAGGAAACCTTCGGCGAGGACTCTTTCCTCAATGCTGCGTTTGCATGCGAGGAAGTGAGAGGATATCTCGACAATGGCATATCGCCAATGCTAAAGCATTTTGGTGCACACGGCAATCCGATGGGAGGCCTTAACCTTGCATCGGTAAACTGTGGTGTTGGCGAGTTGCACGATGTCTATTTGTATCCCTTCCGCAAGGTTATAACAACGTTGCCCGTACAGGCTGTTATGTCGACATACAATTCATGGAACCGTGTGCCTAATTCGTCTTCACGCTATCTGCTTACAGATGTGTTGCGCGACAAGTGGGGATTCAAGGGTTATGTATATTCTGATTGGGGAGCGATAGATATGCTTTACACTTTCCAGCGCACGGCTTCAAGCCAGGCCGAGGCTGCTGTGCAGGCTCTATCGGCAGGATTGGATGTTGAGGCTTCAAGCGAGTGTTATCCTAAGCTTATAGGTCTTGTCAAGGAAAGAAAGTTTGATGTTAGACTTATTGATGAGGCTGTACGCCGTGTGTTGCTTGCCAAGTTTCGTGCCGGACTATTTGAGGATCCTTATGGCAAACGTTATGCCTCTTCAGCACAACTACGTTCTGTAGCCAATGCAAGTCTTGCACGCGAGATAGCCGAGGAGTCGGCAGTACTTCTTAAGAACGACAATCATTTGTTGCCTCTAAACCTATCACAACTTGGTTCGGTTGCTGTAATAGGACCCAATGCTGACCAAGTGCAGTTTGGCGACTATTCGTGGAGCCGATCTAATAAAGACGGCATAACACCTCTTTCAGCTATACGTAGTATGGCCGATGAACATGGGGTGAAGGTGCGCTATGCCCGTGGATGCAATCTTATGACTACAGATACATCGCATATTGCCGAGGCTGTGTCGGCTGCCAAGATGAGCGATGTTGCAATAGTGTTTTGCGGTAGTGCCAGTGCTTCGCTTGCACGCGATTATGGTGGAGCCAATTGTGGTGAGGGATTTGATTTATCTTCTCTCTCGCTTACGGGTGCTCAGAGTGATTTGATACGTGCGGTTAAAGCCACAGGCAAACCAGTTGTGCTTGTGCTTGTTACGGGTAAGCCTTTTGCTATTGCTTGGGAGAAGGCTAATGTAGAGTCTATCATTGTGCAATGGTATGCTGGTGAACAGGAAGGCAATGCCATTGCCGATATTCTATTTGGCAAGGTCAATCCTTCTGGGCATCTTACAGTATCGTTCCCGCAGAGTGCAGGTCATCTGCCAGCTTACTACAACTATTTGCCGAGCGATCGTGGTTTCTATCATAAGCATGGCAGCTATACAAGCCCAGGACGCGACTATGTATTTTCTTCGCCCGATGCCTTATGGTCGTTTGGTCACGGAATGTCGTATACCACATATGCTTACTCTAATATGAGAGTAGACGCACAGGCTGATTCGGTTAAGGTGTATGTTGATGTTGCCAATACCGGAAATGTTGCCGGCAAGGCTGTGCCGCAGCTTTATGTGCGCGATATGTATAGTTCGGTGGCAACGCCCGTCAAGCAGTTGAAGGCATTTAACAAGGTATACCTACAACCAGGCGAGCGTGCAAGAGTGGCTTTGCATTTTGCTGTTGCCGACCTTGCCTTTACCGATGAGAAAGGTGATAGTAGGGTAGAGCCAGGCGACTTTGAGTTGCAAGTAGGCGAGTCATCCGACAGCATATTGCTTCGCGATACAATAAATATCGGAGGCATGTCGGTTGATAAGACCGAGCAAATGGTTCAGACTGTAGCTGGTAAGACAAAGGGACGCATTATTAAGATTACTGGAGTGGTGCGTGATGTGCAGGCTACGCCTATCGAAGGCGTTGAGGTATATTCTGCAGGAACCAAACGAGTGGTTGCACTTACAGCCAAGTCGGGCAAGTATACAGCCGAGGTTGCATCAGATGATGTGCTGATATTCAGAAGAAGCGGACTCATAGACGAGTCGCTGCAAGTAGATGGACGCAAGGCAATAAATGTAAAAATGCGAAATAAGTAGTGTTCATGCCTCAGCCAACTCTTCATGCAAGGCGAAAAGCATATACAAGGGGATGTTGACAATTCCCTCTTTCTTATTTTTGGAGTAGGGCAGCAAGCTTGTACGCAAGGATAGTCTGGGCATGTATTTTTGTCTGTACACTTTAAGACTCTTAGCGTTCATTGTAAGCCCTGCTTTACATTCCAAGGGGAATACCTCCATACCGTCAGAGATAAGGAAGTCTACTTCGGCTGCTGAAGATGAAGTCCAGTAATAGTTGGTTTGAAGCCGTCTGAAGAGTTGAAGTTCCTGACATACGTATTGTTCTGTCAGTGCACCCTTGAACTCCTCAAAGATTCTGCTGCCTTCGAGTATCACCTTAGGAGAAACACCACTCATACATCTAAGCAAACCTACATCCAACAGAAATACTTTGAAACTCTTCAAGTCGGCGTAAGCCTTGAGTGGAATATCTGGTTTGCTAATATTATATGTACGTATAATCTC
>ERZ1031467.264-NODE-264-length-15856-cov-10.015822_pt1 | contig 15856 bp, 14 predicted proteins | sample MGYA00517105_ERZ1031467 | MGnify/ENA primary metagenome ERZ1031467 (study PRJEB33719, sample SAMN04261155) | wastewater metagenome | biome: rural village; feature: human; material: feces | host: Homo sapiens | place: El Salvador | collected 2013-01-07 ...
AGTCAACGAATGTCATACCACCCATCTTTCTTGAGCGCTGTACCCATCCGGCAAGTGTAACTTCCTTGCCAGCATCAGAGAGACGAAGCTCTCCACAAGTTTGTGTTCTGTACATACCTTATTATATTATATATTTTTGTTTCTGATGTGCAAAGTTACTATAATTTGGGGAAACAACAAAATAAAATCGCAAAAATGTTACTATAAATAACACCTTTGCGACTTTATACATTATCTTTTCACATGCTTAGGGTGATTTTGGTGCCACTGTCTGGCTCTCTTAAACGCCTGACGATGGAACTTTTCTTCAGCCTTGATGATCTTAAGCACCTTGCTGGCTGGCAGGATATACATAAACCGGTTATGATATTCCTGCTGCAACTGCTTCATCTCGATATCCAACTCGTCCTGACGGCGGATAGCCTCAGCGCAACCTTTCTCATCTGCAGGATTGACAAAATGTAATCTACGCATCTCATCAAAACAAGAACGCATCTTCTTCATCATCTGGCGGTAAACCGGGAAGAACTTACTTGCTTCCTGCGGCGTGAGGCTCGCATGGGTTGTGATATACTGCTCCAAATCTGCCTCAAAACGCTTCGGGTCAAACGGCGGACGCTGGCTTTGAGTATTCTCGGCATGACAAGGGAATCCCATCATCGTCATCGCAATAGCTGCCATTATAACCAAGATCAGATGTCTTGTTCTATGCTTGCTTTTATTATCTTGTTTCATTTATACGTCTTTTTTAATAGATTCAACATTAGTTCTCTGCCACAAGCTGTGCATAGAAGTCCTGAGTGTCCATCATCGTATAATCAGCCATCTGATCAAAGGCAGCATCCTCCCCCTCGGTGACATGCGAACTTCCACTGACAGAAGTTTCATTATGCGCCAAAGCATGATGCTTCTTCTCTGTCTGCTGAAGCTGATAGAGCACACCGCCACCCAACATGGCTGTTACGGCTAAGGCTGCTGCAATCTTTCTGAGAGGCAAACGTCTCCAGAGACTTAAATGCACGAGCTTAGCCTGATTTTCCTGTTGATTCTTATCAGTTTCTTCAGGAGAATCAATTTCCTGCATCGGAATCTTAGCCATCATCTGTTCTGCAAAGTTATCGAAATAACCTTCAGGAACCTTGAAATGGTTTTCCTTGCCGAAAATATCATTTATTTTTTTCTCTTCGTTCATCATATTGCAATATCCTTTCTTCTTTTATTTGAATAGACGATTTACATCTCATAAGGTTTAATCAAACAGATGCAAATATTCTGTTATTTTTTTCACTGCCAGATGATAAGAAGCTTTCAGTGCACCTTCACTGGTATTGAGAATCTGACTCATCTCAGAATACTTCATTTCCTCAAAATATTTAAGATTAAAAACCGTCCTCTGCACTTCAGGCAATCTTGCCACCGCTTCCTGTAACCTGGTCTGTACTTCATCACCATCAAAATACTCGTCGCTCATCAACCTGGATGCCACGGAAACATCTTCATCAGCACTTACTTTATCTGCCAGTTTCTGTTTTCTCAGGAAATCGAGTGATTCATTGATGGCAATACGATAAAGCCAGGTAGAAAGCGAAGACTTTCCCTGAAAATTCTGCAGATTACTCCATACCTTGATGAATACATTCTGAAGAACATCATTAGCATCTTCATGACTGAGCACGATACGACGCACCTTCCAGTATAGTTTTTCACTATACTGCTTAACCAGCACTGCGAATCCTTCTCGCCGGGTGCGTGGTTCCCGAAGCATCTCTACCAGTTCAGAATCACTGAGTATCATGAAGTTTTTCTATTTAATAATATTAATTCTTATTACTTGCCTACTTTCCGGCTATAGATATTTTTTTAATTGCTCAAATATCACACCATCATATCCATAGACATCGGGATAGCTTACCACACCCTTGGCAAATGGATAAAGCGTGTAATACGTGATGAAGAGCGGAATCTGCGGTTCCACTTTTACAGACCCGACCACTAATTTCTTAATCTTCAGAGAATCGGCTGTCATCGAATAGTTGATTCGCTGGATAAGCTTTTCGTTTTTCTCATGAAGCAGGAATTTAGCGAGTTCGAAAGGCTTCTCTACCCTTATGCATCCATGCGAAACGCCTCTGTCTTCCCGGCTGAAAACAGCCTGACTCGAGGTATCATGCAGATAGACGGAGAAGTTATTATCGAAACGGAAAATGATTCTTCCCAACGAATTTCCCTTTCCACCACGCTGAACCACACCATACTTGCCGGAAAGCAGCATGGCTCTTGTAACCTGAGCCGGATCTACCTCCTTGCCCGTTGACCGATCAGAGATATAGTAATTGCGCGCATTGAAGTAAGCCGGATTCCCTGCATGATGCACCATATCCTTGATCATAATGCTGCGAGGCACAAACCACTTCGGATTCAGATCCATCCGCTTGATATAACTGTTCAGTATCGGAGTTTTGGTCTTGGTAGAGCCACATCCAATCTTCATCGCAAGCGTATCCTGCTCATCTATGGCATAAAGATGAAAAGATGGTATATTTACCAGCACATACTTCTTATGTCTGGCAGGACTGTCAGCCTCCCTCCACCGGCATCTCTCCATGTTCACAAGAATCTTCATTCTCTGATTTCTGTCAAGACCTTCCGACTTCAATTTTTCCTGCAACGTATAATAGAAAGGAGACTTTGGCTGAACATCCTTCAAGAATGCCGCCAATCTGCTTTTCTCAGTTTCTTCGCCATCAACATCCACCCTACTTCTCAACTGCTGAAGAGCAAGATGAAAAAAAGCATCACTGGCATGCTGCATCTTCACATCAAAAAGGTCACGGTATCTCACAGCCCGCTTGATGGAATCGTATGGATTGGGGGCAATGCTGTCCAGACGATTCAAGACGAATGACGGATTGACGAATCCAAATCTCTGACCGCCTACATATCTCAAATACGACTTGGTAAGCCTGTATTCCAGACGAGCCATCACATGGTTGATATCCTCGTTGCCTTCCCCCAGATTCAAGCTGTGGAGCCTTTCCAGATCTTGAGTTATCTGATTCACATAGAAATGCTTAGTCTTGAATCCCATTTCATCCACCTTCTGCAGATAGGTCAGCAGCGTATCTGCACGATGATCTATTCCATGGCGGTCAACCCAAAGGAACCCTCCATGATTGCGATAATATCTCTTGGTATGCAAGTCGGCAACAGTAGAACCCGAATCATTGTTCATCAAGCTATCCATCAATCTCCTTACCTTTTTGGAATTGATTGCATAGTTTGGGTTCACCAGCTCCTGATAGTATTCCAACGTCAAGTTCTGATTTTCGTTGGGTTCATGCTGCTTACACGACAGAATGACCCAACAGAGCAGGAATGGCAAAATTCTAAGTATTTTCACGAAACGTATATGAATGATAAAAGAAGTCAACAGTTAACGCCTAACCAGAATCTTTCTCGTAAAGGAGGTTCCTACCTTGATGATATAGACACCATCAGAGAGAGAAAGGTTAAAGCGCTTGTCCTGTCCCTCTACCCTGAAAGACTTCACGGCGACACCAGCCAGATTGTAGATGGTAACAATCTGACTGTTGGCTCCGGTGATATGCATCACGCCTCCGGAATAAGTCAGGGAAATCTTCTGCACTTCCATGTCTATCATTTCCTCAGCACCTGTCCGTGCCGAAGAAACCACAGGCACAGCAAACATCATGCATGGCATCATCAATATGGTAAGTATACTTTTATTCATACTCCTGCTCTTTTACGTAAAAAAATACTTTCCTGCAAAGATATAAAAAAAGAAGGAACCTGCCATCATTCCAGATGCCAAGTTCCTTCTTTTTATATATATTTAACCGTAATTACATAATTCCGTCGGCACGGAGCTTCTGCTGCCACTTCCAGGCAGAAGCCAAGACATCTTCAAGCTTAGCCTCAGCCTTCCAGCCCAATACTTTGTTAGCCTTGGAGCAATCGCCCCAGATCTTCTCGATATCGCCCTCACGACGTGGACCGTTCTTCCAGTTCAACTTCACGCCAGTAGCCTTCTCGAAAGTCTCAACGATTTCGAGAGTAGAGTTACCGTTACCTGTACCGATATTGAAGTACTCAATTGGTTCTGTCTCCTTGTCGAGTACACGAGCCATAGCGCAAACATGAGCCTTAGCCAAGTCAACTACATAGATATAGTCGCGGATGCAGGTTCCATCAGGAGTATCATAATCGTTACCGAAGATGGTGAGCTCCTTGCGAATACCCATAGCAGTCTGAGTTACGTAAGGAATCAGGTTGTTTGGCACACCATTTGGCAACTCACCAATCTCTGCAGATGGATGAGCACCGATTGGGTTGAAGTATCTCAAGATAATGCTCTTGATGTTAGCACCGCTATGGATATAGTCTGCGATGATCTGCTCGTTCACCTCCTTGGTATTACCATAAGGAGAAGTAGCCTTCTGATGAGGAGCCTCCTCAGTTACAGGCAAGTTCTCCGGCTTAGGCTGACCGTAAACGGTGCAGGAAGAAGAGAAGATAATACCCTTTACGTTATATTTTGGCATCAGCTCAAGCAGGTTGATGAGCGAAACCAGGTTGTTGCGGTAGTACAACAAAGGCTTCTGTACACTCTCACCTACAGCCTTGCTGGCAGCAAAGTGAATGATACCCTCGATAGCAGGATACTTCTGGAACACAGCCTCTGTAGCTGCCTTGTCACGAAGATCAACCTGCTCGAAAGCTGGACGAATACCCGTAATCTTCTCGATACCGTCAAGAACCTCAATCTTTGAGTTTGAAAGATTATCTACGATTACTACGTTGTAGCCTGCCTGCTGCAACTCTACTGTTGTGTGGCTACCGATAAAACCAGTACCGCCAGTTACCAAAATTGTTTGTTTCATATTGCTAGTCTATTGAATAATTGATATTATCTTTATTTATATGAAAGTGAGGATTGATGCCCGGCAGAAAGCGATTCCGATACCGGACTTATCATCCTACACGTTTGCAAAAGTAATGCAAAAATGTGAAACTACAAAATATTTCCGAAAAAATATGCCGAAAGATTTTTTATTTTCAAGAATAAGCTGTAACTTTGCATCAGAAATATAACTTATCAACAGAAATGGTGTGTTTCAGCAATTAACATTAGAATTATCAATTATTGACGCAAACAATGACGCAAACATTAAGGATTACGAATATGAAACAGTATGATATCAATCACGACATGCGGTACCTGCAGTTACTCGCACAGTCGTTTCCATCCATAGCTGAGGCTAGCACGGAGATTATCAATCTGCAAGCTATTCTCAATCTGCCGAAAGGCACAGAGCATTTCCTCGCCGATATTCACGGCGAGTATGAGGCTTTTCTGCACGTACTGAAAAATGCATCAGGCAATATCAAGCGTAAGGTGAACGAACTCTTCGGCAATACCCTGCGTGAACAGGACAAGCGTGAACTTTGCACCCTGATTTACTATCCGGAACAGAAACTGGAGCAGGTAAAGCAAAGGGAAGCAGATATCAACGACTGGTACCATATCACCCTTCACCAGCTGGTGGCGGTTTGCCGTGATGTGTCAAGCAAGTACACCCGTTCCAAGGTGCGCAAATCGCTGCCATGCGATTTCTCCTATATCATACAGGAGCTTTTGCACGAGCATACGGAAGATCACGACAAGGCTGCATACGTGAATGTCATCGTAGATACCATCATCTCTACAGGACGTGCTGACGATTTCATTGTAGCCATTGCCAATGTGATACAAAGACTCGCCATCGACCAGCTTCATATACTCGGCGACATATACGATCGCGGACCAGGAGCACACATCATTCTCGACAAGATGCGCCACTATCATAGCTGGGATATTCAATGGGGCAACCACGACGTACTCTGGATGGGAGCCGCTGCCGGTAATGATGCCTGTATCTGCAATGTCATCCGACTGTCGCTGCGCTATGCCAACCTCGCCACCCTGGAGGAGGGTTACGGCATCAACCTCATTCCATTGGCAACCTTTGCGATGGATACCTACGGCGATGATCCTTGCGAAGAATTCCAGCCAAAGATGACGGGTGGTGCAGCCGCTATGGATGACAAGACCAAACGACTCACATCTCTGATGCACAAGGCTATTGCCGTGATACAATTCAAGATAGAAGGTCAGCTCATCGCCAAGCATCCAGAATGGAAAATGGACGGCAGACGACTCTTTGAATACGTAAACTACGAAAAGGGAACCGTAGAGATTGATGGCAAGGAATACGAAATGTCCACATGCCACTTCCCTACCATCGACCCGGAGAATCCGAACAAGCTCAGCGAGGAAGAAGAAGTCCTGATACAGAAGCTGCACCATTCATTTATGGTATGCGAGAAACTGCACAAGCATATCAGAACCATGCTGCAGCATGGCTGTATGTATGCCATCTTCAACAACAACCTGCTCTTCCATGCTTCCTGTCCACTCAACGAAGACGGAACATTGAAAGAGGTAGAGATTTGTCCTGGAGAAAAGTATAGCGGCAAGGAACTGATGCATCATACCGGAATGCAGATTCGCACGGCATTCCAGCAGGATTCCGACCCAGACGAGAAACAGTATGCCATCGATTACTTCCTCTATCTCTGGTGTGGTCCAGACAGTCCACTCTTCGACAAGAGCAAGATGGCAACCTTCGAGCGATATTTTATCGCCGACAAGGAGACCCACAAAGAGGAAAAGGGCTACTACTTCAAGCTGCGTGACGACGAGAAGGTGATAGACCATATCATGGATGCCTTCGGACTGAAGGGCGAGAATCGCCATATCATCAACGGGCACGTTCCGGTAAGAACCCTAAAGGGAGAGAATCCTATCAAGGCAAACGGAAAGCTGATGGTGATTGATGGTGGTTTCTCCAAAGCTTACCATAACGAGACGGGTATAGCAGGCTACACCCTGGTTTATCACTCTCGCGGTTTCCAGCTCGTACAGCACGAACCTTTCACAAGTGCCGAGGATGCCATCACACGCGGTACCGACATCAAGAGTACCACCCAGATTGTAGAAATGAGCAATCGAAGAATGCTCGTAGCAGATACAGATATCGGTCAGGATTTACGCAAGCAGATAGAAGATCTCCAGGAACTTCTCTATGCTTACCGACATGGCTACATCAAGGAAACAGAAAGAAAGAAGTAAAAACGAACAGGACGGTATCAGCAAAGTACCTGCCCCCAAAAATAATGTTCGCAAGTATGAGAATCTCAAATCCATACTTGCGAACATAACTTTCATCAGAATACTTTATAACTTACTTTTAGACAAGGAAATCTTCTTGCTCACCTTAAATCTATCAAATCCCTCACCATACACACCGATTACAGAACTCTGACTCACAAATGCAGTAGGGTCAATCTCATCAATCAGGCGGAATATCTTCTGCGATTCTCTCTGTCTAGCCAGCACAAAGAGCATGTGAACATCCTTGCCGCTATAGCAACCATGGCCATCCATTACCGTACATCCACGTTCGGCTGTCGTATTGATGGCAGCACTCAGCTCCAGATACTTGTCAGAAATGATAAAGAACTGTACCGAACGGCGCATGGCGTTGACAACATGATCAACTGTAAGCGAAACAACGAACAGGCACACATAACCATAAATCACCATTTCCCAGGAGCGAAGTACAAAATAAGAACTGGTAATGATGAGCAAGTCGCAAACCATGATGGCATGTCCCAGAGAAATGTTATAGTACTTATTGATCATTGCAGCCACCGTATCACTGCCTCCGGTAGAACCATTACATCCAAGACCCAATCCAGCACTGCTTCCCATGAAGAAGGCACCGATGACTGTCGCCATAAAAGGCTGATCGTGAAGCAAAGGCGTCATACCTACCGTATGAATCTCTATGAAGCGAGTCACCGCAGCAAAGATTGCTACACCATAAATCGTCTTGGCACAGAATTTCCAACCCAGGATACGGAATGCAATCAACAGCAAAAATACGTTGAGCGCCAGATAAGTGACTGAGGCAGGAATGCCAAATCCCCAGCAGAAGATAGAGGCGATACCGCCTACTCCACCCATCGTAATATGATTAGGGAGGAGGAATAAATTGAGTCCGATACTACCTTCTATCATTGCCAGACCGATAATGATGTAGTCGCGCAACTCATGCATTTTTGTTTTTCTCGTCATTTGTTGTATTTTTAAAAAATCATGATTATTTATATCATAAACGTGAAGCCCATCAGGTTTCGGGGTGCAAAGTTACTAGAAATCTTGTTAAAATCAAAGTAGAATCTGCTAAAAAATAGTCTAAAATGAAAAAAAAAGCTATTTTATGCCGACATTTCAAAAAATATTCATACTTTTGTACTGATCTATAAAGACAACGGAAGCAATATCTATTCAAGAAAACTATAAAGAAGAACGATTATAAACATCTTGTCTATGGCAGAAAAAAGCATTAACATCGCATCATGGCCTTGCCTCAGCAATGGCCTTCACTACAATTGGCTAGTAGATTACGCTGCTTTCAGCGCATTCGGCACCTTCGAGCTTTCAGCAGAAGAATGGGAAAAGCGCGACCTCATCGTCAACTTCAAGGGTAACTCGGAACTCACTACCGAGATAGACCACCAGCAAGCTGTCGATAAGGCCATCGACTTGGTGTCTTCTTTCCTAAAAGCGGTATTCTCTGAAAAAGAGGGAGCCACAAACTCACACTCTACTCTTTCACAACTCACTCTGGTTTGCCTACCAGCCTCAACCCGAAAGCATACTGAACGCAGATTCCGCAAGTTCAGCGAACAGGTATGTGCGGCAACAGGTATGCAGAATGCCTACAACGCATTCAGTTTCACAACTACAAAAGATGAGGATGGAGATGAAGTGGATGCACTTCATATAGATGAAACATTCTTCCAGAGAAAACAAGTGATCCTCTTCGATGACATTATTGCATCAGGAGGATCAATTGTTCGATTTGCTGAAAAACTAGAAAAATCGGGGGCTAAAGTTATTGCCGCTCTCGCTCTGGGAAAGAAAATCCCAGACGGATACGACAATAACGAATAGCAATTACTAGAAATGGAATCTCACATCCACACCACACTGGAAAGGATTGCCTCGCTGGGCAAAATATTCTTTCGTGCCTGTAGCTGAATTATCTACCGCAAAGGTATTATAATTGGTGTCTGTGAGATTTCTACCCCAGAAACTTACATTGAAAGCCTTGAAATTCAAATCAACATGTGCTCCCAAAACTGCATACAGCTTTTGGGAGTAAGTATTTGCATTGTCCCAATAGGTCTTGCCTTGTGCATTCACATTTGCACCGAAGGTCAGCCAGTCGGTGAGACGATAGTCTGCCATCGCAGCCATTGTATGCTGTGGCACGTAAGGAACGTATTTGCCCTTATAGTCCACGGCATGCTCGCCTTCTCCATCCACATACTTATCAAACTTGCTGCGAGTATAACCATAACTCATTGCCCAATCAAATTTTCCATCGAAAAGCTGTCCTCTCAAAGCTGCTTCAATACCACAGCTGTGACTCTTTCCGGCATTCACCATCATACGTCCGAAGCCATAATTGCCCGCCATGACAGAGAGCTGCTGGTTGGTCACCTTCATATAGAAAGCACTCAAGTCAAAATGCAGCATGTGATCGAAGAGATTCAGATGAGCACCAGCCTCATAATTCCAGGAAGTCTCCGGCTTGTAGGCGATGGTCTTATCAATACGCTGATAATCCTCCTCGGTATGCGGAATATGATAATCCCCTCGCATTGCCTGATTACGATTGGCATTCAGTTCGGTCTGAAGTACATCGCTGAACATCTGGATATTATATCCACCTGCACGATAGCCCTTGCTTACAGTAGCATACACATTACTGCCCAGCTCATCAATCTTCAGATTAAGTCCGAATTTCGGTAAAAGCTGGCCATAATCGTCACTCACCTCGTGATCCAGCGAAGAATCCAAGACATAGGTAGCCTTCTTTCCCATTACATTGGCACTCATCTGCATATAGGCACTGGCATCATAATGGATGGCAGTATGCATCAAGTCATAGCGCAAGCCCAAGGTGGCAGTAAGGCGATCGGTGATATTGAAGTTGCTCTCATGAAAGAATCCCAGGTTCCACTGAGGTGTATGATACAATCCCGGTGCACCCATATTCACATTCATGGATACGCCTCCAGCCTTCTCTATAACCTTGGCAGCTGCATCCTTGGCAGCCTTTTCCGGCATACCCTGTGCTATCATCTTCTGTGCCATCGCATTGACCATCGCATTATACATCTGCTTCTGGATAGCATTGCCGATAGGCTGGGTCATATCCTTATTGAAGAAGACCGGTCCATTGGTCTTCAGCCACTGATAAGAGAAGAAGCCACCGGCGGTCCAATTCCAGAAACCGCCCACAGCGCGATTACTCTTCAAGGTAAATTCCTGGGTAAGCGAGTTCTGAAGCTGCTCCTGCAGGATGCTCATATAATCGGTAGGAAGATAATCCTGATCCATACTCATCTTATCCTTCAGATACTGATAGCTTGTGGTAGAAGCAAAGCTATAATCTGCTCCTGTATGATTCACGGTAACACCCGAGATAAAGGAATGACGCAAATAGGTTCCGTCGAAGGTGGTGGAAGGAAGCGCAGCCTTACCTGTCTCCAAATCCAGCTTGCCATAAGGGAATCCATTCTGATCAACATACTGATAGTTGGCAAGAACATCTACGTTCCATCCTCTGTTGAGCTTTGCCTTCAGCACAATCTTTCCTCCAGCCTCATCATACTTGTCGGCTCTGTTGCCGGTATTCGTATTTCTGAAGAATCCCTTCTGTGCATCATTGAAGGCAGCTACCGTAAACGCCAGATGGTCATTGATACGGTGATAATGAGCCAGCTCTACATTGCGATAATATCGGGAACCATAACTCAACTTCAAATCAGTACCCTCATACTCAAACGGATTGCGGGAATAGATACGCACCAGTCCGCCCTCTGTGTTCTGGCCATAGAGAGTAGCCTGAGGACCACGCAGGATATCAATACGGGAAGTCTGATAATGATGAAGATTGAAGGCAGACTTGCTCATCACCGGGATGCCATCCAGATAGATGCCTACAGCAGGACTGTTTACTCTGCTGCCAATGCCACGCACATACATAGCACTGGAAAGACGGCTGCCATAGTTTGGCATTACAAAATTAGGGATATAACTAGAAAGCTCTCGCAAATCGCGGGTGCCTAGTTTCTGTATCTGAAATCCACCGACAGAAGTACTGCTGAGTGACTGCTGGCGAAGGCGAAAGTTCTCTTTAGGTTGTGAAACCACAACCACCTCGTCGATATCAAACACCTTACTGCTATCGGTGAATACTTTGAAATTCGTGTTATCTACTCTTTCATTAACAAGGGACAGGACATTACTTGTGTCAGCCCACAAAGAGATTGGCGCAACAGAGGAAGCCAGCGCCAATGCAATCATTTTCTTATTTATTATATCCTTTTTCATAACGGGTGCAAAGGTACAGCATTTTCCTGACACCCAAAATCCTTATTTATTAGGAATTCCCCCTGCGATAGGACTTGACGGCAAACCAAATGTATGCCACCAGCAGGATGTAGCCTATATAATATAAGGTGGAAACACTGAAAATGATATAATCGAGTGCACATACACCTGCCAGACCGCCTAGATACAACAGGGCTTCACCAAACGGAAGACGATGATAAACTTCATCGACACATGCCAGTCCCACAATGAGAATACTCCATACCAAGGCAAGAAATACTCCCAACACCTTAGGTACCGCAAAAGGATTCAATGACGGATGGAAATAAAACTGTCGCCACATCTCTGGTTCAAAAGTCTGAATCCAGGCATAAAAGGCTGCCGAGATGGATACCAGAAGCACAAGAGCAAGAGGATACGGCGAATCAATATCATTGAAATGCACAATCTTGGCATTGCTATGAAATACCTTTCTTACCAGATAAGCCAAAGTGATGACTACGATGACCACCAGGAATATGAGCAGGTGGACATTGCTGAAAGTCATGATGAATTCTGAGATAGGATCATCCGGTACTACCTGAGGAAGCAATCTCGATTCCCTACTCCATCCAAACCTGTTATCTTCAGTGGCAAGCTGTACCCATACAGAGTCGATGCTGTCTTGTGGCACCATACGGATATCTGTCACAACCAGAAGCTGGTTCTTTTTGACAGAGAACGAATCTACCGAAAGACCACTCACCAATTCTTCTGGTTGCTGTCGCATCAAATGGATAGAATCCTTAAACACCATAAAGTTATATTTGTTGGTGTAATGGTGGGTGGTAGAGAATGAGATAGAATCCAACTGACGGTCACTGTACTCCAGCATAGCTGCATGCTGCTGATGGGAGTTATGACGATGATAGCAGCTGTTGAGCATCAAACAGATGCCCAACATACATACCATCATTTTTATCATCAGTCTTATTCTCATTCTTTATTTTGGGTTACGAAACCCGTTACGTTTTTATTTTGTGCTATAGACATTCATCTGGCACTCTGCACAGTTGAATTCCAATCGGAATCTTCTGCCATCGCCCAGCTCCAGGAACAGAGGCTCCTTCCATTGCGGCTTCTTGCCTCCTCGTTTTACACAATAACCCAAAGAGTAGCGGATGCAATGGCGGCACTGCATGATGAGTGATTCCCCCTTAGGTTGCTCAACCTCAAATGCAGATTCAATATGCTTCATGCCATGCGCCTTGTAGAAATGCTCAGCACTGCGGTTAGCGATATTATAGAGATATGGCCATTTGCCATAGGCAGGCTGCCATACAAACTCCTCCGGATTCAACTCGTGCTCACCAGCCTGATTCAGCTGATAAGGTGCAGAGAATATTTCTTCCACCACGCCTTTCACCAAGGATCTATCTACAATATTCTGAATTCCTTCTGTCGCCGTCTCGATCAAATCTCTACGAATTTCAGACAATACACTATTTGGAATGAAATAATTCTCAAGATCTCCCGCAAGAACAACTTCATCACACTCAAATATCGTATTACCCATCTTGCTCAACTGCTGTCTGATGTTATCACCCTGCGGACGCCTTGCCAATTCCAACGGTGCTTCAAAGTCATAAGAATACTCGTCAATCTTGTAAAAGAGATGCTTCTCCAAGAAGCCTTCTGTAGTCATTGAGTCTAATTGAGGAACATGAACCGAAGCACCAATCTCAATCAACACCTGCTGAAGAGCACCGGATTCTGAATACTGAGGCGTAACTCTGATGTGGAGAGGTATCTTGCGGCTCGCAGTTTTCTTTGATAGAACATTCTCAAAGGCCTGGTCATTATTACGATAGAGAGCCATGCCTGGGCGCAGATGCTCCGGCATACGAAGCGGATAGAGTCGGTTACCTTCCACACGGTTTACGCGGAATCCCTCCAGCTCTTTCTCGTCATTGATAAAGCAGAGACCATCACCATTGGCAAAGCTTGCCACTGTCGCCACGTTGAAGGAAACATTACCTCTAATCTCCTTGACCTTACCAACATACTCGCCCATCGCCTTCGGTGTATCAAAAGAAGCGATGTCCGGCTGTCGCCCATTGAGGAAATAGTTGGTAAATCCTCTGTTGAATGTCTTTTTCAAGTTAGGCTGGAACGTATGGATAGCACGACCAAATGATGCTCTACAATACTTATCCGGATTGGCAGCAACAAGCTCATCGAGTTTCCGACTATAGGCAGCCACAACATTCTTCACATAGTTTACATCCTTCAGGCGTCCTTCAATCTTGAAAGAAGTTGCACCCGCATCGGCAAGTTCCTGCAGATGATCTATCTGGCAGAGATCCTTCAAAGACAGCAGATGACGCTCATGCTCTATTTCATTTTCATTGGAATCTATGAGATTGAATTTCATTCTGCAGAACTGAGCACATTCACCACGGTTTGCAGAACGGCCGAAACATTTTTCCGAAGCATAGCATACACCCGAATAGCTAACACAAAGCGCACCATGCACAAAGGCCTCCAACTGCGTAGAAGGATTTTTCTTGTGGATTTCCCTGATTTCATCAAGAGAAAGTTCACGGGCAAGGACCACTCTATCGAATCCTAGCGTTGACAGCCAGGCAACCTTGTCTGCAGAACGTGCATCACACTGCGTGCTGGAATGCAACTCGCGATGCCATAGTTGATTGGCTCTTACATCCCAGAGAACACCCATATCCTGCAACAGGAGTGCATCCACTCCAATACGGTCCAATTCGCCAATCATCTTCAGCGTATCCTCCATCTCATTTTCATAGATGATGGTATTCACCGTCACGTGAACCTTGGCACGAAACTGATGGGCATAATCACAGAGTTTCTTAATATCCTCCAGCGAGTTGGCAGCAGCAGCACGGGCTCCAAAGCGTGGTGCACCTATATACACCGCATCGGCACCATGATCGATAGCAGCGATACCACACTCCAGATTCTTGGCTGGGGCAAGAAGCTCTAGCTCCGTCAAGTGTATTTCTTTTTTCTTCTTTGCTTCAATATCATTCATTTCCTAACCTATCTTAGTTCTTTTTACGACTCCAACCTTATTGAATATCCTCAATGTTATAAGGAGTTTCCTGATAAACGTAATAGTTGATCCAGTTACTGTAGAACAGGTTGGCATGGGCACGCCATGTTACCAAAGGTGCCTCATTCGGATCGTCATGGAAGTAATAGTTCTCAGGCAATTCTACGTCGTCTCGCTTGCCCATGTCTCTTTTATACTCCTTATCGAGCGTGTTAGGCGCATATTCCAGATGACCTGTCACGAAGAATTCGCGTCCACCCCTCGCCATTACGATACTCACGCCACTCTCTGCAGATTCTGCGATAATATCCAGTCCCGGCACTTTTTCGATGTCTTCCCTGCGCACCTCTGTATGGCGGCTGTGTGGCATATTGAAGATGTCATCAAAACCACGGAAGATAGGGAGTGACGGATCAAGCGGTTTCTGGGGAAAGATACCAAACTTCTTTTTATCAAGCTGATATTTTGGAACACCATAAAAGTGATAGAGTCCAGCCTGCGCACCCCAGCAGATATACAGCGTAGAGGTAACGTGGGTACGTGCCCAATTGAATATCTCCTGGATTTCCGGCCAATACTCCACCTCCTCATATTCCATCGTCTCGATAGGAGCACCCGTCACTATCATACCATCAAACTTCTGCTTTGACAGTTCCGCAAAGTCCTTATAGAACATCATCATGTGTTCTATCGGCGTATTCTTTGGAGTATGGCTCTTCAACTTCATGAAGTAAACCTCCAACTGCAGAGGCGTATTGGAGAGCAATCTCACCAAATCAGTTTCTGTCGTGATCTTAAGCGGCATCAGGTTGAGCACACAAATCTTCAGCGGTCTGATTTCCTGATTATGTGCACGACTCTCATCCATCACGAAAATATTCTCATGCTTCAGCAGCTCAATAGCTGGAAGTTTATCCGGTAATCTTAACGGCATCTTATCTTGTTCCTTTCTTCTTTAAAAACATTATATATATCCCCTTTTCTGCAAAAGCGGACATTTCACTTATTCTGTGCAAAGTTACGTTTTTATTTTGAAATAGCAAAAGAAAAAAGAAAGAAATATATATTCATACGAAAAAAACAGCTTCTGTAACAAAAACAAAAAAGGCCGCATACCCTTTAATAAGAGTATTGCGACCTTCTTGTATTTATGCGAGTCTCCAAGAGAACGCTAGTCTGAATGCCTATGCAACCAGATTAGTCCTTGAAGAAATCCTTAACAGCCTCGTTTGGTACCATCTTCTCATCGAAAACGT
>ERZ1031467.266-NODE-266-length-15753-cov-4.412473_pt1 | contig 15753 bp, 6 predicted proteins | sample MGYA00517105_ERZ1031467 | MGnify/ENA primary metagenome ERZ1031467 (study PRJEB33719, sample SAMN04261155) | wastewater metagenome | biome: rural village; feature: human; material: feces | host: Homo sapiens | place: El Salvador | collected 2013-01-07 ...
GCCCGATTTGCCTTGCTTCGCAGATGGCGGCAATGGGCCGTTCGGCACGGTCGGCGGCACAGCGGGCGACACGGTCGGCGATACGACCGGAGGAACGACCGGTCCGGGTTGCGGCGTCAACACGCTGGCGGGTGCGCCGTCGACCATGGTGCCGTCAGCGTTGCCATCCACCATGGTTCCGTCCGCGGGACGGCCGCCGGCCTGCGTCTGCAATGTCAGACCGCAGTTAGTACAGAATCGTGCGTTCTGATCGTTGTGAACGCCGCAGGATGGACAAAACATATGCCTTCCTCCTCTTTCCCCAATGCTTCTCTTCCGGTATTTCAACAGCCGACGGGGACAGGCACCGCACGCCCGGCGTCTACCCTTTGGAACCTCCACGGCACACGGGCAAACCCCCATATAATATAGCAAGGCAGAGCGCGGTGCATTATGCCTGCCCCAATGCGAGCCGGCAGACGCCCATCGCACACAGAGGAAAGAGGAAGCATGGAAGCCTCAAGGAGCATTCCCCCTCAGATTCCCGGCTACACACTGATCAAACGGCTGGGCTCCGGTTCCGAAGCCGACGTGTACCTGTACCAGCAGCTTTCCCCGGCCCGTCAGGTGGCCATCAAAATCAGCAAGAACACGCTCGACCCACGTGCCGCGGTCCGCTTCCGTTCCGAAGCGAATTTCATGGGGCAGATCTCCACACACCCCTACATTCTTTCCGTCTATGAGAACGGCGTGACCGTCAACGGGCGCGGCTACACCGTGTTCGAATACGCTCCGGGCGGCAATTACAAGACGTTCCTCGAGCATGGCCGTCTCACCGCCGACCAGATGCTCACCGTCGGTATCGATCTGGCGAGCGCGCTGTTCACCGCGCATCGCAAAGGCATCATCCATCGAGACATCAAGCCCAGCAATATTCTCATCAACGCGCACAATATGCCCATGCTCGCCGATTTCGGCATCGCCGGGTCCGTCTATGGGCGTCCGGGTGTCGGCTTCACCATCGCGTGGGCCGCGCCGGAGGTGCTTGCCCAAGGCGGTGGCGGCAATGAATCGTCCGATATCTATTCGCTTGGCGCCACGCTGTTCGCCATGCTGATCGGCCAATCGCCGTACGAGTATTTCTACGCCGATGTGCTGGGCGATTCCCAACGGCAGGTGCGGGCCGAACGGCTCAAGTCCGTCATTCTCAACAATCCGCTGCCCAAGCTCAACCGTCCCGACGTGCCGGTCGAAGTGGAACGGGTGTTGCGTAAGGCCTTGAGCCGTACGCCCGAGGATCGTTACTATTCCGCGTTGGAGTTCGCGCGCGACATGCAGCGCGTGCAACAGGCCTTGTATGGCCGTGCCGCGCAGACCACCGTCGAGGGTGTGCCGGATTATCCGCAGAACATGTACGCGCAGACTTCCGCATTCGACCAGTCCGCCCCGGTTGCGAAACAGCATGCCCGGTGGGTGAAGCCGTTGGCCGTCACGGTTGCGGCGGCGGCCGCCGTGGTCGTGATGGCGTTGGCGTTCGTCACCGTCGTCATGCCGAATATGGATGCGGCTTCCGACAACAGCAAGGTGCAGGTGCAGAACCATGGCACCCAGAACCATGCCGAGGACGATCCCGATTCGGCGATCACGTCGGGCAGTGTGCCGAGCGTGCAGGATCTTACGGGCGAATACACCGCCGACGGCAAAGTGCGGTTCACGTGGGTCAATCCTTCGCCGAAGGATGGCGATTCGTACGCGTGGTCGCTGGTCGGCGATTCGGGAACCGACCCGAACGCGCAGGGCACCACCACGGAGTCGACGAGTATCGAAATCGATCCGGCCGACGGCGCGCAGACGTGCGTGCAGGTGAGTCTGGTTCGCGCGGACCGGCAGATGTCCGAGAATCCCATGATCGCGTGCGCGGCCAAGCCGTGAGTTTGCGGCCGGATGCGGGTGACATGAACCGATACGAACCAATACAGCCCGGCATGCATGCGGGCAAACAGGTAGGCGCATGCGGTTGGATGCGCGGTCAAGCAAAGTTTGGGCACAATCAGGGAAGAGCCAGTCGATGAGCAAGCATAGGAACGCCGAGAACCAGTCGGCGCAATCGTACGAACGGCAGTTGCGATTCGGGTCGATGCTGCGCAAGCTGCTGCCTTCCGGCAGTCGCCGGTGGATCACGCCGATCGTCATGCTGCTGCTGTTGCTGGGCATCGTCGCCGGAGCCGTCATCGTCAGTTCGGTGACGCAACGTCACGTGCAGCTCGACGATGGCACCGTGTGGGTCACTTCGCTCAAGGACCGCAAGGCCGCCCGTTTCAACGTGCGCAACCGGGACGCCGATGCGGGCGTCGCCTCCACTGCGGCCCGGTTCGACGTGGCCCAGCATGATGGCTCCACCGTGATCTCCGAAGGTACGAAGGCCAGCAACATCGAGGCCTCCACCGTCAGCGAAAGCGGCAACACCACCATCAAATCGGATATGCGGACCGTCGTCGGAGGCAACACCGCGGCGTTCATCAACGTCAAGACGGGCAATGTGTGGGTCGGGTCAGCAGATGATGTGAAATCCATGAATCCGACCACCGATTCGCCGAAGATGAAGCTGGGGTCGGGTGGCCGTATCGCGGTGACGCATGACGGTGTCGTCTACGGCTATCGCGCGTCCGACGGCGCGGTGCTCAGTGTCGACGGGCCTCAGGGAACGCCCGGCAAGGATGCGACGATCAAGGGCGCCACGAATGTCGAATCGTTCACCGTGGTCGGCAAGACGCCGGTCGTAGCCGGTGCCGGCAAGGTGTTCTGGCCGAAGGGCAGCGCGGATATCGGCCTGCAGGATCAGGCGACGTTGCAGGCGCCGTCCACGGATGGCAGGCAGACTGGCTGGGTGGCGGTTTCCACGCCGCGGGGCATCGCCATGGTCGATTTGGGTAGTAAAAAGGTCACGCAGCTGCCGAATGCCGGCAAGGGCGATGCCGCGCAGCCGGTGTCCACCAATGGCTGCGTGTTCGCCGCGTGGGCGCAGAAGGCCAACAATTACATCAGGGTGTGCGCGGCGAACGACAAGGACGCACAGTTTTCCTCGTTGGAAGATGTCAATCCCACCTCGCAGCTCGTGTTCCGCACCAACCATCGTCTGGTGGTGCTCAACGACGTGGTCAACGGCAATGTGTGGAATCCGCAGGAGTCCACCAAGGTCATCAAAATCCAGTGGAACAAGGTGGAGACCAAGCAGTCGAAGCAACAGCAGCAGAACAACGACAGCGCCAACAACCAGCACAATTTCAGCAAGAACTGTTCGGCGCAGTCGGGGCAGATCAAGGCCGTGGACGATTCGTTCGGCGCGCGCGTGGGATCGCAGCAGATTCTCGACGTGTTGCGCAACGACGAGCAGACCGACTGTTCCGTGCTGCGCATCACGTCGGTGAGCGCTCCGGATGGCGCGAACATCACCGTCTCCCCCGTCTATGACGGCCGGTATCTGCAGCTCGACGCCTCCGGTGCCGCCGCGGGCAACGTGTCCTTCAGCTATGAGATTTCCGACGGGCGCGGGCAGACGTCCAGCGCCACCGTGTCGCTCACGCTGGCCGGCGGCGACGACCATGCGCCGCTGCAGAGCGACACTCCGCCGGAAATCGACGTGGAGCAGGGTGCTTCGTACACCGCGAACGCGTTGGGCAGCTTCTCCGACCCCGACGGCGATCCGCTGACCTTGGTGTCGGCATCGCCGCAGAACACCGATCAGGTGACGGTGTCCACGCGAGCCGACGGACAATTGGTCTTCAACGCCGGTTCGATGTCGTCCGGCAGGGCGGGCATCGATGTCACGGTGTCCGACGGCCAGCAGACCGGCATCGGCATGATCTACTTCTCCGTGAAGCCGGCGAACACGCTGGGCGCGGTCATCGACCCCGTGGTCAAACAGACCACGCCCGACACCCGCACCACCATCGCGCTCAAACCGTACGTGCACGGCACGTCCGTCGAACCGGCCGAATTGACCGCGGTGGAGACGCCGTCCGGCGCGGCCACCACCATGAACGCCACCGACATGTCGATCACGTTCACCGCCTCCAATCCCGGCACCTACTATGTGCCGTACACCATCACGCAGGGTTCCATTCCGTCGACCGGTCTGGCTCGTGTGGAGGTGCAGGCGGTGGCCGGAGACGCCGCCAAGCCAATCGCGGCGAACGACGTGGCGCTGCTAGGTGCGGACAATACCGCGATCGTGGAGCCGCTTGCCAACGACGTCGACCCGATGGGCGGCGTGCTGTCGGTGACCAGCGTCACCGCGGACGCGCAAAGCGGCATCAAAACCGGTGTGGTGAGCAACAAGCGCGTCTATATCACCGCGCGTCAGGTGCCTACCGAGCCGGTGCGGATCTCCTACACCGTGGCCAACGCGGCCGGATCGTCGACCGGCGTCATCGTCCTGCAGCCGCCGGCGCTGACCACGTCGAATTCCGTGCCGAAGGCCGAGAACATCACCACACAGGTGCGCACCGAAGGCATCGTTTCCGTGGACGTGCTCGACCATGTCACGTATTCCGACGGCACCACGGTGAGCCTGCAGAACGATTTGCAGTATGACAAGAACACGTTCAAGGGTCTGGTGTTCGTGTCCGGCGACACCGTGCGCTATCAGGCCACCAGACAAACCGGCTCCTTCCCCGTCACCTACACGGTGAAGGACAATCTCGGCAACGCGGCCTCGGCCACCATCACCATCAACGTGCATCAGAAGGACGCGTCCAACAAGGCGGCTCCGACACCGTCCGACGTCGAGGCGCAGGTGGCGGCCGGTCAGAAGGTGCAGATTCCGATCACGCTCACCGGCATCGACGCTGACGGCGATGACGTGCAGCTGCTCGGCTTGGGCAACAAAGCGCCGAAACTGGGCCGTATCAGCGAGGTGGGCGCCACGTATCTGGTGTATGAGGCGTATGCCGATTCGTCCGGAACGGACACCTTCTCCTACGCCGTGGAGGATTGGACCGGTCAGAGGGCCACCGCGCAGGTGCGTGTGGGCGTGTTCAAATCCGGAGCCGATTCGGGTGTGTACGCGCGCGACGACGAGATCACGCTGCGTCCGAACACCGCGGCCACCGTGCCGGTGGCGCAGAACGACATTTCCGGGGACAATACTGATCTGACCGTGTCCAAGGACGTGGAATCGCAAGGCATCGGCGGCATTCAGGTCGTTGACAACATGCTGTCGTTCACCACGCCGAAGCAGGCGGGCACGTATTACGTGGTCTACACCGTCAAGGACAAGGCTGGCCTGTCCGATTCGGCGACGTTGACGGTGAATGTCGACGAGAACGCCGCCATCGACCCGCCGACCGCGTACGATTACCGTGTTCCGGCCGCCGCCACGATCGACAAGAAATCCGTGGACGTGGACGTTTCGCAGTGGATTGCCAATCCGTCCGGCACCGCCGACGAGCTTCAGGTGGGCGTGGATCCTTCCGCGACCGACCATGCGCATGTCAAGGGCGGCAAGGATTCCACCATCATCACCGTTGATCTGACCGATGAGGTGCGCGCGGTGCCGTACACCGTCACGAACACGACGTACGGCATCACGTCCACCGCGTTCATCCAAGTGCCCGCATATGGCGTGTTTCCGCCGGTTCTGCGTCCGAAGGCGCCGGCGTTGAAGGTCAATGCGCGTGAGACCATCACCATCAACATCGCCGACTACGTGCGTGTGGGCGCGGGCAAGACCGCGTATGTGGACGGCGCCGATTCGGTGAGCGCCACGAAGGCCGCGGACGGCGACCTGTACGTCAACGACCAGACGTTGAGGTTCACCGCGCCGAAGGATTACGCGGGTCCCGCGTCCATCACCTTCACCGCGGTGGACGGCAAGCGAGACAAGAACGACAAGGTGAAGATCGTCAATTCGGCGGTGCTCACGCTTCCGATCACGGTGATCGGACGTGAGGTTCCGCCGCCGACGTTCTCATCCTCCACCGTCGATGTGGTGGCCGGTGAGAAGGCCACTACCATCGATCTGACGGCGCTGACCCATTCGGCGTCGGGCCTGTACGAGGATGAGAAGCAGTACTCGTATTCCGGCGGCGTGAATTCCGGCAGTGTGGATGCCAGAGTGTCTCCCTCCGGCACGTTGACCGTGTCCGCGGACAAGACGGCCACGCCGGACACCACGGTGAGCGTGCCCGTCTCGATCAAATATGCGAAGGGTACGGTGAGCGCCGGTATGACCGTGCGCGTCACCGCGTCCAACAGGCCGCTCGCCCGTGTCACTGAGAAGACCGTGAAAATCAAGGCCGGTTCCAGCGAGCAGGTGAATCTGCTGTCCGACGCGTACAATCCGTTCCCCGACACTCCGCTGACGGTGACCGGATGCACGTCCGATGGCGCGTCGAAGCTGACGGTGGATTGCCCGTCCAACGGCGTGGTGTTCATCAGGGCGGCTTCCGACATCGGCGCGAACACCAACAAGGTGGTCGTCACCGTGCGCGACGCCACCAAAACAAAGGAACGTGAGGTGACCGGCACCATCAGCGTTTCGGTGATGGACAAGCCTGATGCGCCGCTGCTTTCCGCGGTGTCCGGCGACCCGCAGGATGGCGCCGTGAATCTGAGCTGGACGGCCGGTTCGGCCAACGGCAGCCCGATCACCGAATACAAGGTGATGTGGGGCGGAGACGCGTCCGGCGAGCGCTCGTGCGGGCAGAAAACCTCCTGTCTCATCGACGGGTTGAAGAACGGCAAGACCTACTCGTTCAAGGTGCAGGCCAGGAACGAGGTCGGCTGGTCCAAGGATTCCAACGCCGTCGAGGGCACGCCGGACAAGCTGCCTGATGCGCCGACGGATGTGACGGCCAGTGTGAAGGGCAACACGGTGAGCGTCACGTGGAAGGCTCCGGACGGCAATTTCTCGTCGGTGGACAATTACGAGGTGACTTTGTCCGGCAGGAACGCGCCTTCCAAGCAGACGACAAATTCCACCGGAATCGATTTTGTTTTCGATAACAACGCGATTTCCGACGGCGACTCGTACACGGCTACGGTACGCGCCCACAACAAGGTGAATTGGAGCCAACCGTCCAAGGCGTCCGACGCTGTCAAGCCGTGGGGCAAGCCCGATGCGCCGAAGATCTCCGTGACGAACGACGACACCACGGGAACCGTCACCGTCGAATCCGTGGGCAACACCCGCAACGCGGGATGCAAGGCCGTCGAGATTTCCGGAGATGTCAGCGCAAGCATCGACGGATGTTCCGGATCCTACGATTTCAAGATTCCGGATCATGATCTCAACACCAGGGAATACACCATCAAGGCGGCGGTGGTCGGCAAGGAGAAAACGACCAGTGACGATTCGACCGTACGTTTCACACCGAAATACGCGGTGAAGGCGCCCGAATCGGTCAGCGTCAAGGGGCATGACGACGTGTGCGTAGTCAGTTGGAAGGAGAACGGCCACGCCGACGGGTTCACGGTGAGCGCGGACGGACTCGGCTCCTACCATGCCGGCGCTTCCGAACGATCGCACGATTTCCCGCTCAAGGAATGGCAGTCCTGTTCCTCGGGTTCCGTCACGCAGCATTTCAATGGCGCGGCAAGCACCTCCAAGTCCGGCAGGGCCGATCCGGCATACGTCCGCAAGGTGAAGGCCGCCGTCAAGGCGCCGATGCTGACGTGGGACGCCAATGATCCGAACATCATCAAGGTCAGCGGCGGATCGGTGAACATGTACGGCCAGCCCGGCAGAACCGTGATCACCTTCACCGCGGACGGCAAATCCTATGACGTCGCCTGGGTATTGGGCTCCGACAAACTGAACGTCAAGGATGTGCTGCCGACCGGAGTCGATTACGCGTGGAAGGCGAAGGTGGTGGGCACCGACACCGCGCTCAACAACGAGGACAATGGCGGCACACTACTGGACCATGACAGGTACAAGGCTCCCACGCCGAAACCCGAACCGTCGGAACCTTCAGAACCATCAAAACCGTCGGAGCCATCGGATTCTGACGCGTCCACGGAAGGCGAAGCGGCCACGCGGAATGACCGGCCTGTGGCATCCTCCGTCGCCCTGTCCACCGTCGACGGCGCATCCAAGCCTTGGATCCGCGGCCTGGCCTACTACGCCAGATGGTGAAACGGACGATCACAGCAATCGCAAACACAACGAACCATCCACACGAGCAACACAACAAGCAAGGAGCAACCCATGAGCAACGATTTCGATGACGCCACCCAGCTGGGTTCCATCGGCCATAATCCAAGCGTTCCCAGCCAACCCGGCCAGCAGCAGCCGGCGTTCCACACGCCGAATCTGCCGGAGCAGCCGCAAGCCGATGAGGATCCGGAGGGCACGCTGCTGAGCGCGCACGGCACCACCCAACCGGCGTTGCCGCAACAGTCCGCCCCGGCAACGCCGAACCAGCCGCGGTTCCGTCAGCCGATGCCGCAGAACCTTCGCCAACCGGCCGCCGATCCGGCAGTCGCAATGCCCGCGCAGCAGCCCGTCCAGCCAACCCAGCCCGTCCAGCCCAGCCAGCCTGTACAGCCCGTCAAACAATCCCAGCCGGTCGTCGACATGTCCATGATGACCGCACCCAGCAAAGACATCACCGAATTCCATGAGAAGTTCGCCAAGCTCGTAGACAACGTCTCCCAGGTCGTGGTCGGCAAGGAAGCGCCCATCCGCCAATGCGCCACAGCCATGGTGGTCGGCGGGCACATCCTGCTCGAAGACAACCCGGGCACCGGCAAAACCCAGCTGGCGCGAGGCCTTGCCAACTCCATCGACATGTCGTTCAAACGTATCCAGTTCACCCCGGACCTGCTGCCGTCCGACGTGGTCGGCGTCACCTACTACGACCAGAAGCGCGGCGAATTCGAATACCGCGAAGGCCCGATCTTCGCGTCCATCGTGCTCGCCGACGAAATCAACCGCGCCTCACCGAAAACACAGTCCGCACTGCTCGAAGTCATGGAAGAGCAGAAGGTCACCGTCGACGGCGTCACCCACCCGGTGCCGCAGCCGTTCATGGTCATCGCCACCCAGAACCCGATCGAACAGCTCGGCACCTACAAGCTGCCGGAAGCGCAGATGGACCGTTTCCTCATCAAAACCACCATCGGCTATCCAAGCCACGACGTGAGCGTCAACATCCTGAAGCAGGTCAACGTCACCGACCGCGCCGCCACCGTGCATCCGGTGCTCACCGGCGAAGACGTGCTGCGCATGCGCAACATCAGCGAAACCGTGCATCTCGACGACGCGATCCTCGAATACATCGTGCGACTGGTGGAAGCCACCCGCCACAACGAACGCATCCAAGTCGGCTCCTCCATGCGAGGCGCGCTCGCCTTGACCCGCTGCGCGCGCGTATGGGCCGCCTCCGACAACCGCGGCTACGTAGTGCCCGACGACGTCAAAAACCTCGCCGTACCCGTCCTCGCGCACCGCACCCCCCTCACCGCCGAAGCCACCTTCGCCGGAAACACCCCCGAACAGATGATCGGCCAGATCCTCGAAGACGTGCCGGCCCCAACCCTGGGCGCCAACGCCTGAAACACAATCCACCCCGGCATACGCACCACACAATCCGAAAGGTCAAGGAATGCGGCATTCGCACACAGTGCAGCGCAGACGGACCATCCAACGATCCCTACGCCGCCTCAAACATCGCATCAAGCGACTGGCCACCTCATACGTGTCGCCGCTTGGCTGGGCGGTGGCGGCGCTCGCCGTCGCCTCGCTGGTGGCGTTCGTCCTGCTGGGGTGGCATGAGCTGCTGGCCATGGCGGTGGTGTTCGCGGTCATGCTGGCCGCGGCGGTCATGCTTTCCCTTGGCAACACCTCGTTCCAAGCCACCATCGACGTGTCCAGCAGACACGTCACGGTGTCAGACACGGTGAAAGTCGACGTCTGCGTGGACAATCCGGGCCGCACCCCCACCACGTCGGCGCGCGGCGACCTGCCCATCGGAGACAACCACGAACGGTTCGCCATTCCCATGCTCGCCGCAGGCCAGTCACGCCAGACGACTGTGGAATTCACCGCCGTCAGCCGCGCGGTGCTGCCCATCGGCCCGCTATCCATCCGCAAAGGCGACCCGTTCGGTCTGATCCGCCACGAAAAGAAACTCGTGGACCAGATCAACGTGTTCATCCACCCGCAGACCGTGCTGCTCAACGCCCTGAACGCCGGCATTCCACGCGATCTGGAAGGCCAGCCAAGCGGCGAAATCGTCGACGACGACCTCGACTTCTACGGCCTGCGCGAATACGAGCCCGGCGATGACGTGCGCAACGTGCATTGGCTCAGCTCCGCGAAAACCGGATCGCTTATGATCCGCCAATACGAAGCCACCCGCCGTACCGACACCGCTCTGACCATCAGCGTGAACCCGGATGATTACATCGATTCCCAGGAATTCGAACTGGCCGTATCCGTCCACGCCTCCATCGGCGTGCAATGCCTGCAGCAGAACCGGCCAGTCACCGCGCATGCCGGTTCCACGCACGCCATTCCGCGCAACGCCACGGAATTTCTCGATGGCTGCAGCGGCATCGACCCTGACATCGACGACAATCCCAACCTCGCGCAAACCACTCTCGAACATGCCCCCGACGCATCCTTCTACTTCTTCACCGTCGGCAGGCTCAAAACCATCGACGACATCAAACACATGGTCCTCGCACTCCCCCGCTCCGCAACCTGCGTGGTGCTTCAAGCCGCAACCGGCCAACCGCGCGCCATCAAACGCTACTCCGACTTCACCTTGGCAACCGTGGGAGACCTCAACGACCTCCCCATGATCATGGGGGTGCTGGCATGAGCACCACATTCACCAACACCGGCAATTTCACCGGCAACCTCACCGGCACAGGCACCAACTCCGCCAACACCAACACTGGCATGGCGACCGGCACAGGCACCGGCTCATGGGCGAACTCCACCCACTCCGTCATCTGGATGTCCCGCAGCGGCAAGTCCCCAGCCATGCCCAACACCAACCAGCCGCACGCCGCGCAATACGCAAGCCTCACGGTCGCCGCCCTGCTGACCATCGCCGCAGCCAGCAACCTCATCGACGTATACGGCTCCGCCCTGTCTTGGACGAGCGCCGCAATCCCCGCCACCATCATCGGCTCGCTCGTGGCGCTTGCCGGTCTCGTTCCCGCGTTGCGCCTGTGGTGGCAGATGCTGTTCATGGCGTGTGCGCAGCTGGTGGTCGGCCCGGTCATCTTCCTGAATGGCACCACCATCGCCCATGTCATTCCCACATTGCGCACGTTGACGCAAGGGTGGATGCGGATGCTCGGCTCGTTCAAATACCTGCTGGCCATCGATCCGCCGACCGGCACCGGCGACGGCTCGCTGCTCGCCGTGTGGACGATCTGCCTGTGGGCCGCGCTGCTGGCCGGTATCTTCGCGGTTGCGGAGGATGGCCGGCTTACGATGGTCGCGGTCGTTCCCGTCGTGGCGAATCTCGCGATCTGCGCGCTGCTTGGCACGTCGAGCGGCTTCTACCGTATGGCGATCGGCACGATTATGGCGGTCGTGCTGGTGGTTTGGGTCAGCGCGCGTTGGAAACTGTTGGAATTGGGCCGTTGGCTCAGTTCCGTAGTCATCGTGCTGCTGGCTTCGGCTGTGGCGATCGGCGGATGCTTGGTGGTCGGGCAAAACCGCACCATTCTGCGCGACCATTATGATCCGCCGCTGAGCCCGTACGATTACACCAGCCCGTTGAGCGGCATGCGTTCGTATATCAAGAACCATAAGGACGATGTGCTGCTGACCGTCGACGATCTGCCGGCCGGTTCCACGGTGCGTTTGGCGGTTATGGACCGTTTCGACGGCAATGTGTGGAACCTGTCCGATTCCACCATGGCTTCGGATTCCTCCAACTACCATCGTGTGGGCGATTCCATCGCAAACAACGCCGCCGGCAAGCGGTTCACCGCGAAATTCACGGTCGATGACGGTTTGAGCGACTATTGGCTGCCGATGGCCGGCGCGGCTTCCAGCGTGAAGTTCGCCACATCGTCGGACGCCGATTCGTTCTACTACAACACCGACACCATGTCGGCGATCTACCCTTCGCGCACCTCTCCGGGATTGTCCTATACGGAAACCGGCGTCATTCCGCGGACGCCGACGGATAAGGAGATCGCCAAGGCGAATGCTTCCTCCATCAGCCAGCCCAAGGCGGAAGATGTGCCCGATTGCGTGGATAAGCTGGCCACCGCGATTGCGGGCGGCCAGTCCAAGGGCGGCGAGGCCGCGCAGGCTCTTGCCGACAAGCTCAGGGAATCCGGCTGGTTCTCCCATGGTTTGAATGGCGATTACCCGTCCAGGGCCGGTCACGGCAACTATCGCATCGACCAGCTGCTCGCCGGCAGTGCGATGGTCGGAGACAGCGAGCAATACGCTTCCGCGATGGCGCTTATGGCCCGCAGTCTCGGCTTGCCGAGCCGCGTAGTGCTGGGCTTCCTGCCGAAGAACGACGAGGGCGAGATCAGTGACAGCCGCACCGAGAAGCATGGCAAAACCACCACCACGAAATTCACCGGCAACGATGTGACCGCTTGGGTGGAGATCAAGCTGGACGGTTACGGATGGGTGGCGTTCTACCCGACACCGAAGGAAACGAAGGTTCCCGACGAGAACCAGAATCTCACTCCGCCCAATCCGCAGACCTTGGTGCGTCAGCCTCCGGTGCCGCTTACCGATCCGCTGCGTGACGACAACCAAGCCAAGGGCAAAACGTCGCTTGGCGGCAGCATGGCCGACGAGACGCCGACGAGCCTGTTCTGGCAGCGTTTCGGCAGAATCGTCAGAAAAGTCGCCATCTACGGCAGCCCTCTGTGGACGGTGCTCATCGTCTGCGGCCTGCTGCTCGCCATCAAGTCGATCGCCCTGGCTCGGGCGCGCAGGCATGGCAGCGCATCGCAACGCGTCGCTGCCGGATGGCAGGCGGTCGCGGCGCTTGCCCGGCAAAGCGGCCTTGACGTCCAAGGCACCAGAAACGAGCAGGCGCAGGCCATCGCCGAACAGATGGGCTTCGAAGCCGATACACTGCTCGCGCTGGGCAGGGAGGCTGATTACGCGGCCTTCTCCGGAGGCGATGTCACGCAGGAGCATGCGGAACGCTACTGGCATGACATCGCCGAAGAACGAAAGTTCATGCTCGGCTCGCTGCCGACGTTCCGCAGGTGGCGGGCGAAACTATCGCTTGCGGACATGTTCCACTTCCGGAAAATCCGCTTGCGGAAAATCGGTGTGAAAGGGCGGGACTCATGAACGTCAAACATATTGAGGTCGGTCTGAACAGCAATATCGGCTTGCGTAGGAAAGACAACCAGGACAGCGCCTGCGCAAGCCACGGCGTGTATGTGGTGTGCGACGGCATGGGTGGCGGCAAGGGCGGCAAGCAGGCCAGTTCCGATGTTGCGGAACGGTTCGCGCGTTTGGCCGAACTGCCGACGCGCGATCTTGACGCGATTGACGAAACGCTGATCCTTGCCCAGCAGGAGGTGCTCCGTCTGGGTGAGCAGCTCGGCGGCGTTGCGGGCACTACCATCAGCGGCGTGCTGCTGCCGACGCGTGTCGGCGATGACGCGATATGTTCCGATGAACGGTGTTACATCGTCAATGTGGGCGATTCCCGCACGTACCATATGCGCGCCGACGGCAATGGCGCGTGGCTGGTGGATTCGCTGACGTGCATCACCCGCGACCATTCGGAACGGCAGAACGCCATCGATTCGGGGCAGATGCTGCCCGATGAGGCGAGCCGTTGCATTCCGCGCAACATCATCACGCAATGTGTCGGCGCGCCTGCCGGCATCCAGCCTGACTGGTACGCCGCGCGTGCGGACGGACGGTTCATCATCTGTTCCGATGGGCTGCATGCGCAGATCGGCCGTGAGCAGCTTGCCGAGATCGCGGCGGCGTACGCCGACCCGCAGATGGCCGCGGACATGCTGGTACATGCCGCGCTGAACGCCGGTGGCCGCGACAACATCACCGTCATCGTGGTGGATATGCGTTCCGATATGCCGTGCGACGAGGATTGGAACGTCAGCAAGATCGGCGATGACGAGGATATCGACGATGTGCTGGACGGTACGTTGCAAACGTTACGAGTCATTCAATAAGATGGTTACAGACCACGAGACAAGGAGATCATGATGGTCGATTTCGATGCCGCGGTGGCGGCCGTGCAGGATCCGAACGCCGATCCCGTGTTCCTGGCGAAAATCGCGTACGAGAATCCGGAATTCGGTGCGAATGTCGTTGCCAATCCGCGAGCGTACCCGGGTCTGAAGCGTTGGGTCGCCGAATTCGGCGATGAGCGCGCCCGCCAGCAGCTGGTGGCGATGGGCTGGCCGGTTCCGCAAAATGGCGTGCAGCCGCAGCCGATTGCCGAACCGACGGCCCAGCCAATGGCCGAACCGGTTGCCGAACAGGTCCAGCCGGAACAGCAGTATCAGCCGGCAGTGGCGGAACAGTTCCAGCAGAAGCAGCAGTATCAGCCGGAACAGCCGGTGAACCAGCAATACGGTCAGGACGCTGCCTATGCGGCGTCCAACGAGGCTTCGACCGAGTATGTCGACCCATACATGAATCCCGCCGATTTGTCCGAAGTGGCCGATTATTCATCGAGCCAGCCGCAGAACGAACCGGAACAGCAGTATGCCGAACAGCAGTATGCCGCGGCCCAGGAATCGCCGGCAGACGCGGGGTTCACCGCGGAACTGGCCATGACCACCACCGATCAGATGTTGATGGCCCGTATCGCCAGCGAAGCGCCGGAGCTTCGTCCGTGTCTTGCGCGCAATCCGTACATCTATCCGGAATTGCTTGCCTGGCTTGGCCAGTTGAACGATTCGGCCATCAACGCGGCCATTCGTCTGCGCCAGCAGTGAGCTAACGCCGATTATCAGACCATTTGAAACATAAGGGGTTGTCGCGGGAATCTCCGTGACAACCCCTTATCGTCTTACCGCTAACCGTCCGCGCCGACGCTGTCAACACAAATCGTCAACGCAGTCCGTCAGCGTAATCGTGTCTTCACTGACAAACGCCCTCACTGTTTGCGGAATTGGAAGAACTGGTCGCCGATACGCACCGTGCATGGCGCCTCCAGCTGCATCGGCTTGTGTTCCACTTTGGTTTCGACATCGTCTTGGATGATGTACGTGCCGTTGAGCGAACCGTAATCCTCTATCCACAGCGTGCCATCCTGGTCGAAGCTGATCGCCGCATGGTTGCGTGAGATTGTGCGCGTCGGATCCTCCAGCTTGACCGATTTGGCGCCGGCGGGCACTTCGGCCGAAGGCTTGCGGCCAAGGAGCACGCCCATATCCACGATCACCTGCTGTCCGGTCTGCTCGTTGTCCAGCACGTACGTGTGCTTCGGCTGCTTCATGGTGAAGGCTTCGGAAAGCACGGTGCCGTCCCAGTCGATATCGTCCTCGTCCGAAACGGCAGCGTCGCCCTTCGCAACGGAAACATCCTGCATATCGTGGTCGTCCGATTCGTTCTGTGCGGCGAGCCGTTCGCGTGTTTCCAAGGAATCGGCGGCATTGTCGACGGGTTCGGCTGTGGGTTGCGCCATCACCGTGACGTCATCGTCATACCACCCTGGTTCGGGCGGCGGCGGGTAAGGTAGAAAACTCATATTCCCATTGTAGGAAGGTGACGTCCATGCCGTCTGACGATACTCATTCTGCAATACGATGCTCGCATATTCCGTCTCAAAATATTATGCTGTA
>ERZ1031467.268-NODE-268-length-15731-cov-5.419176_pt1 | contig 15731 bp, 11 predicted proteins | sample MGYA00517105_ERZ1031467 | MGnify/ENA primary metagenome ERZ1031467 (study PRJEB33719, sample SAMN04261155) | wastewater metagenome | biome: rural village; feature: human; material: feces | host: Homo sapiens | place: El Salvador | collected 2013-01-07 ...
CTACCGTCAAGTCGGTAGAGATTCTCAGAGGAATTTGACATTGTTTTTATATGTAAATAAGAATTATAATATCCCTTCAAATAATTTCCCCGAAAAGACCGCAATGTCACAATTGCGCTTTTCGTCGGCAAAGTTACAAAAAAATCCTGGTTATCATTCCAATGCAGGAATGAAACCAGGAAATTAAGTTTGTCTTTGTTTGTGCGAATTGGCAGAGTGCAACCAAATGCGGATAATGCAATATACCATAGAAACAATGCTGATGGAATAAGGAATTAATGATTCCTCTGTCAAAATCCGTATGTTAGTTTGTGGACTTGAGGACAATAATGCAAATAAGCCATCAACTAACAACATTAGTATAGCATACGACAATAATGCGGTAGTAATTATTTTTATTAATATTCTCATACTATTGGTTCTCTTTGTTAATGAGATTCACTACAACCTTCACCATTACATCCTTCTCCTCTGTACGGCTCTCTGCAATCATCAAGGTTAGTGCAACGAGGGTGTTGTCGGCAATGCGTTTGTGTCCGTCTTCGGCATACAGCACCCGGTTGTTGTTGAGAAACCACAGGAAGAGCATTGCAGCAATGCGCTTGTTCCCGTCGCTGAACGAATGGTTCTTTACAACAAGATATAGCAGCATGGCTGCTTTCTCCTCGACAGAAGGATAGAGTTCTTCGCCACCGAAGGTCTGGTATATCTGTCCGATGCTGCTTTTGAACGAGTCGTCCTTCTCGTTGGCAAACCATTGTGAACCTCCGAACTTATCCTTTAGGGCGTTGATGGCCTCCATTGCATTGTCATAAGTGGCACGGAACGGCTCGTTCTTGGTTGTCTGCTGTATTGAAAGAGACTGATAATCGTAATGGTCGAGCGTGTCGAGAGCATAAACGTAGTCGGAAATAACATTGAACAGTCCGCTATATTCATCCGTTGTGACCTTCTCCTGCATCCCTATGGCACGCCCCATCAGTCGCACCACGTCCTTAAGCTCGTTGTAGCGGTCGAGCTTGAGCTGCTGGTTGATGACGTAGCCTTTGATGAGGTATTGCTTGAGAACGGAGTTTGCCCACTGACGGAAACGAGTACCTTGTATGGATTTTACGCGATAACCTACGGAGATGATAACATCAAGATTGTACATTGTTGTCTCATACGTTTGGTCTTGGTCTTTACCCATATGTGCAAATTTTGCACATGTGATATTTTTATCGAGTTCGCCCTCTTTGTAGCAATTGTTTATATGACGTGTGATAACAGTTCGGTCGCGTCCAAACAACTCTGCCATTTGACTTTGTGTAAGCCACACTGTCTCATTCTCCAACTTAACGTTAAGTTGTACGCTGCCGTCTTGCGAACGGTATATTTCTATTGAATTGTTCATATTTGTTTTCTTTTATCAAATTAAGATCAAAAAGTCCTTTTTACTTTTTAACCCTTTTACTTTTCAACTCTTTTACCTTTCTAATACAACCTTCGCTCTGCCCAATCGCCTCTGTCGAGGTTTCTATAACCAATGGCTTCGCTGATGTGCTGCACCTCCACGCGCTCCGAACCGTCAAGATCGGCAATGGTGCGTGCTACTTTCAGAATACGATTGTAGGCGCGTGCCGACAGCGAGAACTTCTCCATGGCGGTGCGCAGAAGAGCAATGGAAGCATCATCGGGCTCGGCAAACTCGTGAATCATACGCTCTGTCATCTGAGCATTGCAATGAATGCCACGGTATTCTTTGAAGCGTGCAGTCTGAATGTCGCGTGCCTTGATTACACGTTCGCGTATTGCGGAGCTTGGCTCGCCCGGTTCGGCCTTCGATATGTCCTTGAACGGCACGGGAGTGATCTCGCATTGAATGTCAATGCGGTCGAGCAGCGGGCCCGAAATCTTGTTCATGTAGCGCTGTATCTGTCCCGGCGTGCAGCAACATTTGTGCGTTGGGTCGTTGTAGTAGCCACAAGGGCATGGGTTCATCGAAGCGATGAACATAAAGGAGCATGGAAATTCAACAGTATATTTAGATCGTGAGATGGTTATCTTATGGTCTTCGAGCGGCTGGCGTAGCACTTCGAGGGTCTGCTTGTTGAATTCCGGCAACTCGTCGGCAAAAAGAACGCCGTTGTGAGCCAACGAAATCTCGCCCGGTTGAGGGTTAACTCCACCGCCGACGAGTGCCACCTCGCTGATAGTATGATGTGGCGAGCGGAACGGACGTTGCGATATGAGCGACGTTCCGCGCTTCAACTTGCCTGCAACGCTGTGTATCTGCGTTGTCTCCAGACTCTCGGCGAGCGACAACGGAGGCAGAATGGACGGCAGACGCTTTGCCATCATCGACTTGCCGGAGCCCGGAGGTCCCACCATTATCAGATTGTGACCGCCCGCCGCAGCTACTTCCAGGGCACGCTTCACGTTCTCCTGGCCGCGAACGTCGGCAAAGTCGAGGTCGTATAGGTATTGCTGCTCGTAGAATTCGCGTCGTGTGTCAACGATAGTAGGCTCAAACCCCGAGGCACCAGTGAGCAGTTTTATTACGTCAAGGATGTTTTCCATGCCGTAGACTTCGAGGTTGTTGACCACAGCAGCCTCACGTTCGTTCTGCTTCGGCACAATCAGTCCCCTGAGTTTCTCCTTCCTCGCCTTTATGGCAATAGGCAATGCGCCCTTTATAGGTTGCAGTTTTCCGTCAAGGCCCAATTCTCCCACCATCATAAACTGGTCGAGCACATCGCTCACAATGGCTCCGCTTGCCGCCAAAATGCCAATGGCAAGCGGCAGATCGAACGAGCTTCCCTCCTTTCGGAGGTCGGCAGGAGCAAGGTTTATGGTGATGTCGCCGTGCGGAAACTTATATCCGTTGAACTGAACGGCAGATGCTATGCGGTCGCGACCTTCCCTTACAGCCATGTCGCCGAGTCCCGTCATGCGATACATCACACCGGGTACAATGTTCACTTCAACAGTCACAGTGGTCACATCAAGGCCGTTCACAGCAGCAGAATAAGTCTTTACGAGCATAATAGTAAGTTGGATTGAAAGGTTAATATATAAAAACAAAAGTAGCGGTTTTGCACGAATTGCGCAAAGAAACAGCATGTTTTTTTGCGAGTTTTATATTGTTAGCACCAAACCTTTTATACCTTTTCGGGTATAATACATAATAAATTAGCTACATTTGCACCCGAAAGGGTATAATTCGATATAACTATTCGATATGGATACACCAATATCAACATTCGTAAAGGAGCGTCGCAAGATGTTCAACCTTACTCATGCAGATCACCATCGTAGGAATCTGGGGACGCTACATACTGAAACCTCAGGCCGACGCTTGTCGTGCTTTATAGCAGTAGTGCCACATCAAGCGGCAATACAAGCGGTTGATTATAGGCAGAATGCTGAGGTTGAGGTGAAATTTCATATAGGTAACCTTGCTGCTTACGGAAATAACTCGTAAATTTGTAGAAAAGAAACAATATGCCAACATATATTTATATTTTTCGGATTCCGCTTTATGTTCTACTCCAACGACCAATATAGAATCAACAAGGTATGGGTGGACGATGCTCATGTTTGGGCTGAGACCACTAATGGATGGAAAGCAGGCTATCCATTCAAGCAATGGCGTAATCTTGCCAATGCTACACAAGAGCAACGTCAGAACTTCTTTCTTAGTCGTTATGGTATTCATTGGCCAGAGTTGGATGAAGACCTCAACTTTGAAGGAATGTTTGCTGATGCAGGTCTATGCAAACGCTCGGATGGCGAGAACGCCATATTTTACCAAGCTTAATTTATAATAACAGTAAAAAGCATAATGGAAGAAGATTTCGATATACGCGAGGAGCAGGCGCGTAAGGGCGAGAAGGACTTTGAGAACGCCCTTAGACCGTTGCGATTCGGCGACTTCAGCGGACAGCAGAAGGTGGTGGAGAACCTGGAAGTGTTCGTTGAGGCTGCCAAGTATCGTGGCGAACCGCTCGACCACACTCTCTTGCACGGTCCTCCGGGATTGGGCAAGACCACACTGAGCAACATCATTGCCAACGAACTCGGCGTGGGATTCAAGATAACAAGCGGACCAGTGCTCGACAAGCCGGGCGACCTTGCCGGCATACTCACATCGCTCGAACCGCGCGACGTGCTCTTCATCGACGAGATACATCGTCTGTCGCCCGTCGTCGAGGAGTATCTCTACTCGGCAATGGAAGACTATCGCATCGACATAATGATAGACAAGGGACCGTCGGCACGCTCAATTCAGATCGACTTGAATCCCTTTACGCTCGTCGGAGCTACAACGCGTAGCGGTCTGCTTACAGCCCCGTTGCGCGCCCGTTTCGGCATCAATCTGCACCTGGAATATTACGGCCCCGAGATGCTGCAGAAGATTATAAAGCGCTCGGCAGCCATAATGCGGGTGCCAATCGACGACGATGCCGCCATAGAGATAGCCCGTCGCTCACGCGGAACGCCCCGTATAGCCAACGCCCTGCTGCGCCGTGTGCGCGACTTTGCGCAGGTGAAGGGCAACGGACGCATCGACCGCGACATAGCACGGCTGTCGCTCTCGGCGCTCAACATCGACCAGTATGGTCTCGACGAGATTGACAACAAGATACTGCTGACCATCATTGACAAGTTCCGCGGAGGTCCGGTAGGCGTCAGCACCATAGCCACCGCCATAGGCGAGGACACCGGCACCGTCGAGGAAGTGTACGAGCCGTATCTCATCATGGAGGGATTCATCAAGCGAACGCAGCGCGGACGCATGGTCACACCGCTCGCTTACCAGCATCTCGGACGCCCAATGACGGGCAGCAACGCCGTAGAACCGTCGCTGTTCGACTAATATCCTAAACCGAATCTATGGAACAACTACTGCACTATATATGGAAGCACCGCATATTGCCGCTTCACGAACTGCGCACCACCGACGGAAGAGCGGTGGAAATAATCGACCCTGGACTGCACAACACGCATTCGGGGCCCGACTTCTTCAACGCCAAGCTGCGCATAGACGGCACCATGTGGGTGGGCAACGTGGAGATACACGAGCGCTCAGCCGACTGGTTTATGCACTCGCACGACCAGGATCCGGCTTATAACAATGTAGTGCTGCACGTGGCATCGGTGATAGATGCCGACGTAGTGACCGCTGACGGCTCGCGTCCGCCGCAATTGGAGCTGCACGTTCCGCCTTATGTCATGAGCAACTATCGCCACCTTCTGGCTGCCGACCACTATCCGCCGTGCCGCGAAACGGTGATGCAGCTGCCGCGGCTTACCGTACATTCGTGGATGAGCGCGCTCGGAGCAGAGCGCCTTGCCGACAAGTGTGCAGCCATAGAGCAACGTGTCCGGGCATCGGGCGGATCGTGGGAGCAGGCTTTCTTCGCCACCATAGCACGCAGCTTCGGCTTCGGCGTCAACAGCGAGGCGTTCGAGCAGTGGGCGGCACAGTTGCCCTTCATGCAGGTGGCGCACCACCGCGACGACCCGTTTCAGGTCGAAGCGCTGTTCATAGGTTCAGCCGGACTGCTCGACACCAGCCAGATGAACGAGCGCCAGCGAGCCGCTGCCACAGCCGACCCTTACTTCGTGCGGCTCAGAAACGAGTGGGAATATCTCGCCCACAAGTTCTCGCTCACAGCCATGGCGCGCCAGACGTGGCGGTTTCTGCGCCTGCGTCCGCAGAATTTCCCCTACATACGCCTCTCGCAGCTTGCCCAGCTATACTGCTCGCGCAATGCCGACCTGAGCCGCATCACCACATGCAGCACGCTCGCCGAGGTGCGCCAGGCGCTGCAGACCGCCGTAAGCCCCTACTGGCAGACCCACTACACCTTCGGCAACGCATCGCGCAGCAATGCCAAGCATCTCTCGCCGGCATCCATCGACCTGCTCATCATCAACGCCGTAGTGCCCATGCTGCACGCCTACGGCAACCACCGCAAGGACGAACACCTCATGGCTCGCGCCAACGATCTGCTCATGTCGCTGCCCCCCGAGGACAACACCCATATACGCCTGTGGCAAGAGTGCGGCATAACAGCCGAAAATGCAGCCGACTCGCAGTCGCTCATCCAGCTGCACACACGCTATTGCGAGCGCAAGGACTGCCTGCGCTGCCGCTTCGGCTATCACAGCATGAAGCAGCGCAAGGACACCTGATATGAAGCCGGCAAAATCCCCTGAAAGTACCCCTTTTGCCCCTTTGCGGACAGTACAAACAGCAGTAAAAACAAAAAGGACTCCTTTTGGCTTGCAAAAGGGGTCCTTTTGGTGTGTAAAAGGAGTCCTTTTGGAGAGCAAAAGGGCTACATTTGGAAGGCAAAAGGACTCCTTTTTTTTAATGTTAAGTGTTAAATGTTGAATGTTAGGTGTTATGCTATATGGAAAGGGGCTATTAATTTCAACAAGTTTATTGTAAAAGCCATTTCCACACTGGCATCACTTCTATTGTTCCAAAACTGTCTTCTATTCTGTCGGATTCGTCGTTTGTCAATATCAAACGACGCTTACAAGAGAGCACACCAGGTATTCTCTTCAAAGCATTGACCTCACGCTCGTAAGTAGCAGGAGACTGTGTGATACTATAAGAAACTTGTATGGCAAGCCGTTCATCGGGAACATAAAAGTCAACTTCTACTTTATTATTATAGAAGAAAACCCTTTCGTTGTCAGAATCATGTCCGTATTTACGGAAGAGTGCGAGGGCTACGATGTTTTCAAGCAGCATAGTCTCTCCGACAAGAAGGAACAAATCGAGCACACCATTGTCTATAAAATAGTATTTACAAGAAGTTTCTTTTTCAGCGAAAGGTGCAGAAACATTTCTCAGGCGTAATAATAGCCAGGCTGCCTCGCTGTATTCTATGTATTTACTGACAGTTGGCATCGTGATTTTTCCACTTACAGAGGAAAGGACATTGGCCAGGCGATTGTATGATACGTGTTGCCCGACATTCTCTGCCAATTTTTTTAACATCAAGCGTAGAATGTTTGGGTTGGCTATTTTGTTACGGCTTGCAATATCACCGAGATATATTTTTTGGAATGTACTGCTCAGATAGTCGCGTTTCACAGCAAGGCCTACCGACTCAGGCAATCCTCCCCACAATAGATATTCGTTCCAGGCTCGTAGTACCATTGCTCTTGACTCGGTTGCCAATAGCGATATTTCATCATAAGCAATGTCTTGTATCTTTAAAAATTCACGGAAATCGTATGGGTAAACTTCTGTTGCCAGGTATCGTCCTCCTAATGTTGTCATAACTTCTGATGATAGCATCTTTGCGTTACTGCCCGTTACCCATACGTAATACTTTGCATCGGCCAGTTGACGGGCAAACTTTTCCCAACCTTCTATATTCTGAATTTCATCCAAGAACAGCATCGGGCGTTTTCCGTACATTTCTGCATGAGCCTCCAATATCAGTTCAAAATCGCTACTGTCGAACTGAGTGAGACGGTCGTCTTCAAAGTTCAGATAGAGCATTTCGTCCCAACTATGCCCCAAAGCCAACAGCTGCTGTATCTTTTGGTATAGCATAAAAGACTTGCCGGCACGACGTACACCTACAAATACACGACACGTGAAGTCATCTGAAGGCAATTCACGAGGCACTATCTTGTAGTTTTTGATATCATTTTGGTTGGTAGCTAAAACCTGTTTAAGTATGTCTTTGCTTATCATATATCTTTATTTTTCAAATTGTCATTTTGAACTTTTGGTACAAAGTTATAAATTATATTTTGAAATATGCGTATTTGCCCGCAAAAACAAATTGTTGCTGCGCCCGATTTTGCTTTTAGGGATTTTCCTACCAACCTATAGGGATTCTCACCGTTGCACTTTCAGCGTAACTTATTACTTTTGCAACCGGATAAGAAACATACAGCAACCATAAATAAAAGCAAAGCTTATGAAACGAAACGAATGGATGGCTCTTATAGTCACAAACTTTATGATGATGGCAGTGTGCCTTTCGGCACAGGCAAAGGTGAAGAAGACAGTGGAGCGAGGAATGACCAAGCAGGAGGTTATTGCCATAATGGGCCAGCCGAAGCTCACGAGCTTCGACGCTTACGGCGACAAGTGGGAGTACTACAAGATGAACGTCATATCGGGCGAGAGCAAACGCATCGTCGTAGGCTTTGACCTTAACGGTAGGGTAGTGGCTTATGAAACTAAATTTTGGGATAACAACACTAATAGCGAAATCGGAAACTGCAATCAGCGACCTGCTCCTCCATACGGAGCAGGGGCAGGTCCTGACGGTCCGGCTTATTACGGCTACTGTCTCGACGACGCATCCTTCAGCCGACTATATAATAAGGTGAAGGGCGCAAGCTTCGACGACAACAAGCTTGACCTTATCGAAGTGGCAAGCCTTGGATGCTTCTACTCATGCAGCCAGACTGCCCGCATGATGAAGATATTCACATTCGGCGACAAGCAACTCAAGGTTTTGCGACTCATGGCACCCCACATTGTCGACCCCGAGAACGCCATCGCCATATACGGCGTATTGACATTCGACAGCGAGAAGTCGAAGGCAGGAGAGATAATGAGGAACTCAAGACCATAATAGATGACGCAGGTCTCTGCGCAACCCGATAACGTAACGGCGGACTCCCGTCCGACGCGCACCAAGAAAACTATAGCATAAGCCATAGGTTGCGCGTCGGACGGGAGTCCGCCGTTACATTGTTATAATTATCAAGCAGCTATCAGCGTGTACAGAGCGAACATCCAGTGGGCACTGATGGCAGCCACGAGTCCACCGCAGAAGTGCGCCATGATGGCCTTAGGTGTAAGGTCGCGATAGCCGATGGAGTCGAGCATGGCGGTATGGGTGCTGAGGAATCCGCTCCAGCACATGCCTATGGCGGTGAATACGGCTATGGCATTGCCGTCAATCCATCCGTGAGTGATGAATCCCGGAATCAGACTGAGGGCTGCACCTACCGCTCCGAGGGCGGTGATGGGGAATGCTACGAGGTGCGGGTCGTGGAATCCAAACAGCCACTCGAACACGAAATCAATCTTATTGGCGAGCCATGGCAGCAGTTCTACGCCCTGATAGGCAGCGCCGTTGTACGTTCCGTCCACCGCCGGACCGAACGTAAATATCATCACAAAGGTAGATATGATGAGCACACCGGGTATGATGGCAATGCCCACCTCTACACCGCTGCGTCCGCCGTCGAGCATAGCGTTGAGCAGACGGATGAATACTGTCTTCTCGGTCTTCTTGTCTTCCTCCTCTTCTTCCTCTATATCTTCCTTCGATACGGCATCCTCAACGGCATATTGCGGATAAGCCTTGAGCACGAAGCGCTGCATCAGCCGGGTGGAGCATACGCATCCGCAGCACGCTCCTACAAGTCCTATGAGCGGGGCGACGTAATATCCCTGGCTTGCCATGAACACTATGACGAGCAGTCCCATTCCGAATGCTGTGCCGAAGTTGGTGAGCGATATGAACTGGTACTTCTTGAAGTAGCTTGCAAAGCGCTTGTCGTTGGCAAGCGATATGATGGCTGGATTGTCCGAGAGGAATGTCATCACGGCGCCCAACGACGTTACGCCAGGCAGATTGAATATAGGGCGCATCAGCGGACGCAGCGTACGCTCAAGCAAAGCCACCACGCCAAACTCCACAAACACTCTGCCCAGAGCTCCGGTAATGACGCAGATACTCATCAGATAGAACACGGTGTTGAGCAGAAGGTCGTGGGCTGTCTTCATGATTGTGTTGAGCATGTTGGGCACGCCCATTACTGTGCCCAGATAGCCGAACAAGACTATTACTGACGCGATGCACCACACTCCGCTCGGAATGAGCTTCTTGCTTTTTTGATTTATCTTACTCATTGCTCATTAATAATAAAACATTTAACATTAACACTTAACACATAACATTAATAATAAGCCTATTTGCTTTTCCACGACAGCAGATGCAGCTTGGCAATGAACGCCAGTCGCACAGTAGTATGGTTGTCATTGAGTGTTCCTGAGGGGTTGCTGTTGGTGCCGGCAGAGTGCGACACGCCCAGACTTACGCGCACATCGGGCTTGCCTTTGGTAGGGAAGAACTCCACACCGCCGCCATACGCCGTCATCTCTGTGCCCGGCAATACGCACAAGTCGGCATTGGTGTCGGTACGGTTAACGTCGTATGTGAACTTGCCGTACAGTCCGAGATGCGGAATAAGACGATAGTCGAGGCGCGCCATCACCGAACAGTCCTTGAAGAAGTAGGTCTGATGGCTTGCGGCACGGTTCATAAAGTCGAGTTCGAGCGATGCATTGCCTGCGTTGAATTTGTTGCCGAGGGCTATGTACGAAATGAATTTGCCCGGCATATACTCAATCATATTTGCCGAATAGAGCGTGTTGAACCATCCGTAGTTGCCAGCCCAGTGCAGATGATAGGCGAGCATGTCGCGGTTGGCAGGCGTATTGAAGAGGCTTTGGGTCACCTGGCCACTGAAACGGCTCTTGCCGTTGGTGGTGGTATAGGTAGCGCTGGCACCAAACTGGAACGGAGCGATGTTGTTCCAGAATTCAGACGAGACGTATATGTCGATAGGGCAGCGGTCGTACTCGTATCCGCCAACAAGAGCCGCCTGCTTTCCGGCAGCCACGTTCCAGTGGTCGTTCAGCTTATAGTCGAGATATACCCAGTCGATGCCGTCAAACCGGTCGTTCTCGTTCTTCTTCTGATTGATGCGCTGTCGCCATGAATAGGTGAGTCGGTCGGTCAATTGTCCGCTCACGCTGAACAATAAGTAGTCGCCCTTAAATCCCGAAGCGTCGTGACGTATCTGGTGGTCGACGCGGTCGTTAAGATAACTGACGCGTGTCTGAAGGTCGATGTTGACACTGGGCTTGAAATCGTTGTCGGCAATCGATGGAGTTGCCATGCAGAGCAAACCCGCAATGAGGACATGGTATGGTCTCATATAAAAGAATAATTGGTTTAATAGGTTTTGGGTTATTATTAACATCGCAAAAGTAATAAATAAATTTGGTTTGTCAGAAATATCTTGTAATTTTGTGACATAAATAATAAATTACCGTATCTAACCGATTTACTATGACACAGAAGATCTTAAATTTGCTATTATTCTTATTATCATTCAGCGCTGCAGCCTCTGCCCAACTCGTTGGTTTTGAGGACCGGATTCCGCAAAACTTCAAATGCTCGAAGCCTCAAGAACTCGCTCTTTCTACCGATTATTATAAGGAAGGCGCCAAGAGTCTGGAATGGAATTTCACGCCAGGCAGCGTGATTGACGTAGCCGTAGAGAAGCCCTTTGCCTTGAAGGACGATAATGGCATAATGTTGTGGATATACAACGAGCGCCCTCAGAAGGACTCTTTGCGATTCGAATTCTACGCTCCGGGTGGCGACGTATCTTATCGGTTTGCCTTCCGCCTTTATTCTGCCGGATGGCGTGCCTGCTGGATTGGCTTCAAAAACATGCAGGGCGACAAGAAGAACCATAACGTTGCCGGCTACCGCATCATTGCTCCCGAGCGCAAGGGTAGGGTATATCTCGACCGACTCACGTTTCCAGTCAAGAAGATAAACGACCGCACCACCCCCGACCTTCAGATGCCCACGAACAACTCGTTGAGCTATCGCGACCTCTGGCATTGGTGTCGTGTGTGGCAATGGGAGCAGTACAAGTATGACATTCCATTGGCAAAGCAGCTCACACCCGACGAGAAGCGTGACCTCGCAACTGTTGAAAAGCAACTCACTGAGGCTCTCGACGTGCGCGTTGCGCCAAAGAAACAGGTAGAGAAAGCTTACGCTACATTCAAGAAAGTGAATATACGCAAGAGTGGCGACGGCTTCACCGGAGCTCCGATTGTAGCTCCCGACGAGCTCAACCGCAAGAAGGGCGAGATAACTCTCAATGATGTTGAGGACATGCTGGCTGGCTTTGCTCTGGATGCCTATTGCAATCACTCGGCTGAAGCATCCAATAACTACTTCCTCGTATGGGACTATGCCATCAATCAGGGATTCGCCTTCGGCAGCGGTATGGGCACCAACCATCACTACGGCTATCAGATTCGCCGCGTGTACAACACAGCTTGGCTCATGCGCGATGCTATATGGCGTTCGAAGAATCGCGACAATATACTCTCGACGCTCATCTTCTGGTCGGCATTGCAGGAAACCCGCGTGCCCGCCAAGGCAGGACGTGACGAGCTGCTCGACTCGTGGCACACTCTGCTCATGCCCAAGACCGTGTCGGCTTTGCTAATGGTCAATCCGTGCGAACGTGCCCGTGCCCTTATCGGACTGACACGTTGGCTCAGCGGAACGCTTCAGTACACTCCCGGAACAATAGGCGGCATCAAGGTCGACGGCACCACCTTCCATCATGGCGGTTTCTATCCTGCCTACACTACGGGCGTGCTTGCCATGATAGGCCAGTATATATCGCTCACCAATCATACTCGTTACGTGCCTACGGTTGAGGCTCGTCAGGTGTTGAAGCAGGCTTTCCTCTCAATGCGCAATTACAGTAATATGTACGAGTGGGGCGTAGGCATCAGCGGACGCCATCCGTTCGGCTCGTCGATGAAGGACGACGACATAGCCTCGTTTGCATATCTGGCACTTGCCGGCGACCTCTCGGGCGAGGACAACAAGTTCGACCGTCATCTTGCAGCCGACTATCTGCGCCTCTGCAAGAAGAACACTCCCGAAGCTGCCTACTTCCGTAAGGAGGGCATCAAGCCAGCCAAGGCTCCGCAGGGATTCTTCGTCTACAACTACGGTTCGGCTGGAATCTTCCGCCGCAGCGACTGGATGGTGACGCTGAAGGGCTACACCACCGACGTGTGGGGAGCCGAGATATACAAGAAGGACAACCGCTACGGCCGCTACCAGAGCTACGGCTCGGTTCAGATCATGGGCTATCCGTCGCGCAAGGCGAGCGGATTCGACGAGAACGGTTGGGATTGGAACCGCCTGCCGGGCACCACTACCATCCATCTACCGTTCGATATGCTTGACAGTCCGCTTGCAGGCACCACCATGGCACACAGCAAGGAGAACTTCTCAGGTGCGAGTTCGCTTGAAGGAATGAACGGAATGTTTGCCATGAAGCTCATGGAGCGCAAGATGAAGAACTTCACTCCCGACTTCGTAGCACGCAAGTCGGTGTTCTGTTTCGACAACCGTATGGTTTGTCTCGGCACCGGCATCAACAACAGCAACGCCTCTTATCCTACCGAAACCACTCTCTTCCAGAGCACATTCACCAAGGGCAAGAGCGACATCTACGTCGACGGCAAGCTGAAGGATGCCACTTTCAGCCTGGAACTGAACGATGGCAAGCCTCACTGCATTCAGGATGGCTACAACAACTACTACATCTTCAACTCTGGCGAAGTCCGTGTGCAGATAGCCGAGCAGGAATCGTGCCACGAGAAGACCCGCAAGCCAACTCAAGGAACGTTTGCCTCGGCATATATCAACCACGGCGTATCGCCCAAGGATGCCTCATACGAATATCTCGTATTGGTTCAGCCCACCAAGCAGGAGCTTGACGCTGCCCGCAGCAAGGCTCCCTATCAGATACTCTGCAAGGACAATACCGCCCACGTTGTGACTGACATGCTCACGGGCATTACTGCCTATGCTGCCTTCGAAACCTATCAGCCGCAAGGTGACAAGCTCTTCAGTATGATTCCAGCCGAAACTATGGTGATGCAGAAGGCTTCGGATGGGGGCATCGTGATGAGCGTTTGCGACCCTAACCTCAACATCTCGGAGAAGACATTCACCACAAAGGAGCCGAGTCGCCCAATCGTTAAGAAGATTGTAATGAAGGGCAAGTGGAACCTGGCGCAGCCTAACGACAAGGTGAAAGTGCAGACCGCAGCCACGGAAACGACAATTACCGTGACCTGCCAGCATGGTCAGCCGGTGGAGTTTTATATTATTAAAGGATAAAGCTCTACCATAGAAGCCCTACCCCCAGCCCCTCCCCCGTAGGGAGGGGAGTGATGTGCTGTGCAGTTTGTACTGTATTATAATGGAACGGCGGACTCCCGTCCGACGTACAAGCAAACATTTTGAATATTGTTTTTTGCTTGTGCGTCGCGCAGGAGTCCGCCGTTCTGTATTTGGATTGTATTGTTTAGTCCACAAACTACACCATCTCACCATCACAACACCTCACCATCTCAACCAATTATCACAAACCACACCATCTCAACACCTCAACATTACAACCGGAGCGCAGCTCCTAAAACCTGAATCCGAAGAACATCCTCACTCTCCATTTGTTTCTTCTCACCTGCAGATGGTCTTCGTTGCCGGCTACGGAGTAGTTGTACACTGCTGTGGCACCGGCGAATTTGTTGCGCCATGAGTATACGGCGGCGGCACGACCCGTGATGATTGCCGAGGGGAAATGATACTCCATGTCGTGGCGCATGGTGTTGGTCGCGCTCGGGGCGTTGTCCTCGTCGGCAGAGGTTAGGGTCTTTGTATAGTCGTGCGAGTATACAGTCACGGTGGGTAGGGCAGAGAAGTGGAACAGCCAGTGGCTGAATGCTACCAGATTGTAGGCATAGCCGGCACCCACGGCAAACTCGTTGAGGCGAATGGTCATGTCGTTCAGCTCCGTCTTCGAGCCGTCGAAGCTTGCGCCAATCATCCAGCTGCCGGCGCTGCGCTTCTGTATATAGCTCTGGCTGAAAGCGGCAGGGAAGGAGAACCGACGGTAGTTGAAGGCATAGTAGAAGTTGAGGTTGAGCGCATTCTGCGAAATCTGTCCCTTGCGTATGTCTATGCGTTCAGCGTCAGCAGCCTTATATCCGTGATAAGTCTTTGATGATAGGAACACCACGTCAAATCCATAGCGGTTGCTATACGAGTTGAGGTTGTACTCGAAGTCCTTGCACTTGCCGGCAAACTTGGCAGGATTGACAGCCACGCCCAGTCCCAAACCGCGGTAAGCCACAGCCATGCTGAGCGTTCCACGGCAGTCGGCTGTAACGCGCGAGCGGTTCTCCACGCCGTCCGTAACGCTTGTTGTGCGCATGTCGGCACCCGACAGATTGCCTCGGTATTTAATGGTCCATCGTGCGTCGGGGCGTCCTATGTAGGCAGTATCGTACTTTACTTTATGGTAGTTGGCAGCCAGGAGCGAGTCGCCACGGAACAGTTGGCGGTCGTATCGTGCCAGTCGTTTCTGTATTTTGAGGTGTCTACGCATGTAGCGCTGCTTCCTCTTCTCGCTCATCTTGCTCTTGTTGATTTCGGCAATGATGACAGAGTCGGTCCATTGCAGCATCTGTCCGCGGTCGGCGGAGCGTCTGAGTTCCAGTCGGAGACTATCGGCGCGCATCAGCCAAGCCTTGAACTTACGGCGAGGCTTCTTCTCCTGCGCAATAGCAGCATCCTGCATAGACAGCGACAGCGTTGCTGCAAGCAGCACAACCCGCAGCAACCATAACGACGATGTAATATGAATGTTTTTCGTTTTCATCATAATGTGTGGATTGACATGCTGCAAAATTACTAAAATCTTGGCTTTTTGGCAATTATGTGCTAAATGTTAAGTGTTAAATGTTAAGAGTTAAATTCAAAACGACCGAATACACGAACAGCAGTACCTATTGCTTGCTCAGGTTATGGCGGGGACGCCATAACCTCCTACATTTAGCCCACAAACCACAC
>ERZ1031467.270-NODE-270-length-15713-cov-6.364159_pt1 | contig 15713 bp, 10 predicted proteins | sample MGYA00517105_ERZ1031467 | MGnify/ENA primary metagenome ERZ1031467 (study PRJEB33719, sample SAMN04261155) | wastewater metagenome | biome: rural village; feature: human; material: feces | host: Homo sapiens | place: El Salvador | collected 2013-01-07 ...
TCGCTATTCGCGCCCTCTGTCTCCTCGCTCTGTATAAAAATCCAAGAATGAAATCTGATAACGATTTAATCAGTGTTTCCCTAGCAGAATGAAAACGCGAGAGAATGACCTGATCCCTAGTCACGAGTCCCCAGTCACGAATCCCCCAACCTCCCTTGCGTAAAACCCGCGTACCATATATACTAGAAAAGATAATTCTATTTTTTATTAAGGAGATGGATGTTTTGAATTTTGTTGACGCCGTAGTGGCCTTTCTGAACATTGGCATTTTCAGTACGCTGATCTGCCGCTTTACCGGAGCGAATATGGCAATGCTCGTTTTCTGTGCGCTGCTCTACATGGGAAGTGAACCGATGGAAACGGTAGGCATCATGCTGACGTACTTGGTCTTCATGCGCCTCACCATTTACACCCAGAAGCGCAAGCTGAATTTCAAGAAGCTGCAGGTCTTCAAAGGGATGCGAGTCTTTCTCCCTGTCCTGCTGATCGTGATCTCTCTCTTCCTGTATCCATTCGCAGCGCTGGCGATCTTCCTCCTGCTCTTCATGGTGGAAATCCTCGCGCAGATCAAGGAGGAGATCCCGGAGGACAGACAGCTTTCGAAGGGAGAACTCACCAAGTACATCGTGATCGGTTCTCTCCTGACCACGATCTCCATGATCGCAGTCAAATTCATCCCCGCTGCCTGGTACTATGCACTGGGCGGTGCTGTCGGTCTTTTCCTCTGCGGCTTCGTATGGTGGCTGGGACAGGACCGCGACAGACTTTCCGGCATCTGGGATACAGTCATCCTGCTCTCCTTCATCCCGCTCGGCCTCTTCGGCTTCGATATGGCGGACTGGATGGATGATATGCGCCGCAGTGTGAACCCGACCCGCATCGCATACAATCTGCCTTTCATTTTCCTGCCGGTCTTCTATGTCGGCTTCCTGATGGCAAATATCCTCTTCGGTGTCTTCTCCCTCTCCGGCATGTGCATCACTTTCTTCGGCGCACTCGGTCTGCGTCTCTTCGGCTACTATGAAATGTCCGGCAAGGGCAAGGCAAGCCTCATCGCGATCGGCTTCACCGTCCTCGGCCTCTTCCTTCTCTTCCTCACCGCGCCGGAGCCTATCGGTGTATCCAAGTATGTGGATGCTTTCCTGCCGACCAATTACTATGGATTTAAAGGGCTGCTGAATATGTTCTAAGGCTGGTGACTAGTAGCTAGGGATTAGCGGCTAGGGATTAGCGGCTAGGGATTAGGAAGTTTGCCTCACATTTCCCGCTACTCCGCTATACCTGATCCCAAAAGAAAACCGTCATGATCAGAAATGGTCATGACGGTTTTTGTTTGCCCAAAACAGATCGTGAAAAATATAACACGTAAAAAGCGAGGCCCGATGGACCTCGCTTTCGTGTCGATTTCATAAACCGATAGTATGGAGAAATGGTAAGGGGGAAAATTCCTAATTCCTAATCACTAGCTACTAGTCACTAGCTACCAGCTATTAATCCCTAGCCACTAAACAGCTATTTCGCCGCCTTCGGCTGACGATACGTGAAGACACGCTTGGGCTGATCGCTTTCTACCTTATGATCGAGGAGATTCACATCGAGGATCGGGCAGACACCACAGCCATTGCAGGCCTGGTGGCGGCAGTCATGGGTGAGGATCCCCTTCTCGGCCATGCGCCATTCTTTCAGGAGGTAATCCTTCGTAACACCGCTGTCGATATGATCCCATGGTTCACATTCGTAGAAATCACGGATGCGCGCTGCGTACTCGTCGGGATCGATACCGCATTCCCGGAAGCTGTCCATCCAGACGTCGAAGTGGAAAAATTCCGTCCAGCTGTCATAGGTGCAGCCTTTCTTCCATGCGGTGTAGATCGCAGAAGAGAGCTTGCGGTCGCCGCGAGCGAGGACGGCTTCGATATATCCTGTCTTGGCATCATGATAGGCGTACTTGATATGGCGGTTTGTGAAAAGGCTCTTCAGATACTGCTGTTTGCGCTCGATCTCCTCTACGCTGCACTGCGGCATCCACTGGAAAGGGGTGAAAGGCTTCGGCACGAAGCTCGAGACGCTGACGGTGATGCGCAGGTCATAGCGCCCCTTGATCTCATGATAGAGCTCGTGGATGCGGTTCGCCAGATCGGCGATGCCCTTCAGGTCTTCATCCGTTTCCGTCGGAAGGCCCATCATGAAGTAGAGCTTCACCTTTTTCCAGCCATTTTTGAAGGCATTCGCACAGGCGCCCATGATGTCTTCCTCCGTGACGCCCTTATTGATGACATCGCGCATACGCTGCGTACCGGCTTCCGGTGCCAGAGTGAGACCGCTCTTTCTGACCTGCTGGATCTTTTTCGCAATGTCGATGGAGAAGCTGTCGACACGCAGTGACGGGAGACTGACACTCACACGCTTGTCTTTGAAATTTTCCAAGAGGTGATCGACGAGCTCGGGCAGGCAGGAGTAGTCTGCCGAAGAGAGGGACATGAGGGAAATCTCATTATAGCCCGTATTCTTGATGAGGGTATCTGCGATCTCCTGCAGTCTCTCTTCGCTCTTCTCGCGCACAGGGCGGTAGATCATCCCCGCCTGGCAGAAACGGCATCCGCGGCTGCAGCCGCGGAACATTTCCAATACGGCACGATCATGCACGATCTCTATATGCGGGAGGATCGGCTTGTCATCGATGTGGACATGGTCGACATCACGGATGACGCGCTTCTTCACAGGGAACTGGGCCGCTTCGTCGATGGGACGGATGCTGCGGAAGACGCCATTCTCATAGTAAGAGACCTCATAGAGGGACGGTGCATAGCAGCCATCGATCTGAGCGAGACGGCGGATCGCCTCTTTGCGGCCGCCGGGCTTCCCTTCCGCTTTCCATGCTTTCACGATATCCACCATCTCTCCGATGGCTTCTTCAGATTCTCCGATGAAGAAGACGTCGAAGAAATCAGCGACCGGCTCTGCATTGTACACACAGGGGCCGCCGGCGACGACGAGGGGATCCTCGCCTGTGCGGTCCTTTGCCCAGACAGGAATGCCTGCCATGTCGATCATGTTCAGGATATTCGTGTAGCACATTTCATACGGCATGGTGAAGCCAAGTACATCGAAGTCCTTGACCGGGCATTTGTTTTCAAGAGAAAAGAGCGGGATGTGCTTCTCTCTCATCATCGCTTCCATGTCCACCCATGGCGCATATACACGCTCTGCCAGCGCATCCTCTCTGGCATTCAGGACACTGTAGATGATCTTGAGTCCCAGATGGCTCATGGCGACTTCGTAGACATCAGGGAATGCCAGCGCCACTTTCACCGGGATCTCATCGTGGTTTTTAACCACACTGTTCCACTCTCCGCCAATGTAGCGGGCAGGCTTTTGGATATGCATCAGCCATACGGGATCGATAGTTACACGGTTCATTTGATACTCCTAAAATAAATGGGGTTACAGGTTTGTGGTTGTATTGGTTCAAAGGATTCAAAGGGTTCAATGGGTTCTAAGGGTTCTAAGGGTTCTAAGGGTTGTGGTGCGGCGCATAAAAATAGTGAAGCGCCGCGAGTATACTTAGCCTTCCCCTCTAGGGGAAGGTGCCCCGAAGGGGCGGATAGGGTGACTATGGTATGAAAGATCAATGATCGGATGTCTAATAGTTCCTAGTCCCCAGTCAATCAAACATCAATTTCTTTCTTCTTAAATAGATATTCATCAAAAGCCCGACGCAGAGAAGATTCATGAGGAGAGCCGAGCCGCCGTAGCTCATGAAAGGCAGCGGGATGCCGGTGACAGGCATAATGCCGAGGGTCATGCCGACATTGATGAAGATCTGGAAGAGCCACATGGAAAAGATCCCACAGGCGAGCAGGCTGCCGAAGGCATCCCCCGAAGAGCGGGAAATCATAAGTGTCCTGTATAAAAGAACGAAGAATAAAAAGAGAACGAAAATGGCTCCGACGAAGCCCAGCTCTTCCCCAATGACGGAGAAGATGAAGTCAGTATGATTTTCCGGGAGGAAATTCAGCTGGCTCTGCGTGCCTTCGAAAAGACCCTGCCCGATGAAACCGCCGCTACCGATGGAAATCTTCGACTGGATGACATGGTAACCGGAGCCATACGGATCGACGTCCGGATTGAAAAGGACGAGGATACGCATCTTCTGGTAGCTGTGCAGCACGAAGAACCAGATGAGCGGGAAGACTACGACGAACGCAAGAAAGGCGCGTTTCACGAGCTGCATCTTGAGTCCGGAAATATAAAGCATGCCGAAGGTGATGGCCGCGAAGACAAGGCTCGTACCAAGGTCCGGCTGGATGAAGATCAAAAGTGTCGGAAGTGCCATCATACCCGCGACAGGCAGAAGGCTCTTCCATGTCTGGAAGCCGGATTTGTCATTCGCCATGAGCCTTGCCAGACAGATGATCATGATGATTTTCGCAAATTCCGAAGGCTGCAGCGTGAAAGGGCCGATCTGGATCCAGCGCTGCGCCCCAAGCGCACTCGTTCCGGCGAATTTGACGACCAGAAGCAGGATCGCATTGATCCCATAGAGGATGGGTACGAAGCGATAGAGTTTCCTGTAGTCAAAATAGAGCGAGCCCCCCGCGATGATAAGACCGCCGACCAGGAAGACCCCCTGCTTCATGACGAAGTCATACTGCCCCGGCTGTCCATCCATATTCGCATGGGTGGCGCTCGCAATGATCAGAAGACAGATGACGCCAAGGCCCAGGACAGCCATCAGCAGCGTGCTGTCGATGCGCCGCCAATATCGAATGAGATTCATTCTGCTATCTCCTCCTCTGCCATTTATACGAGCGGCTGCCCGAGTGCCACGAAAGGCCGGCCGGCGCCGTCTTCACAGGTGCCTTCTCCCGCGCATTCTCCGCCTCTGCTCTCCGGAGCAGCTTCTTCCAGCGCGGAAACGGGATCTGTTTCTCTTCTTTGTACGATTTCCAAAAAAGAGCGAGTGCTTCTCCGAGCGCCCCTTTTTCGGAAAAATCCGAAAGCTCTCCCTGATGCGCGAGACGGTCTGCCTCCTCCGTATACGGGATGATGGCAGAAACGGACTCTTCATCGAGCGTCTCCAGCATATCCGTCAAGGAGATCTGCGTATCCCCCGAGAGGGAAAACTGGTTCAGCACATAGGTCATGTACCGCTTGCGCGGTCCCGTCATGAGACGCTCTGCATTCCGCTTCGAGGCCCAGGACGGCGCCACGACGAGGAACATATGATCCGAGAGATGCTCCGCAAAGCGGATGCCCTCTCCTCGCCCCGCCGGACAGTCGAGAAGGATGTAGTCATACTTATCCTCCACGTCTTCGAGCACGGTATCCATCGCCGCAGGAAAGACAGTCTCCCATGTATCATTCTGCGCCGCCGGCAGGAAATCCAAATGATCATTCACTTCCAGGATGACATCCTTCGCAAAGCAGCGGCCTTCCGCCAGATCCATCACATGATAGAAGCACTCATTTTCCAGCCCCAGCACGAGATCCATATTTCTCATGCCCATATCCCCATCGATGAGGAGCACCTTCTTCCCCTTCCGAGAGAGGAAGATCCCCAGAGCAGCAGTGAGGAGCGTCTTCCCCACGCCGCCCTTACCGGAAGCAAAGGATACGATCTCAGCCATTCTTTTTGCCTCCTGCCTTTGCCTCATCCGCTGCCTTCAGCTTTGCCGGCGAATAATCTCCGATATGGAAATAGGCATCCATCATCTTCTTGACGACCGGTGCCGCGGACTCCGAGCCGAAGCCGCTGTGCTCGAACATGCACAGGATCACGACCTCCGGCTTGTCGAAAGGCGCATATGCCACGAACCAGCCGTTATCGAGACCATTCGTTTCTGCCGTACCAGACTTACCGGCGATCGAGATCGGATAATGTTCGAAGATCTGTCCGCCTGTCCCATCCTTGCTCATGACCATCCGAAGTCCTTTGTGGATCGCATCAAGCGTATCCTTAGATACCGGAAGCGTCCCCACCTTCTCCGGTGAGAAGATCTTGAGCGGTGTCCCATCCAGCTGATCGATGCGGTTCACAAGGTATGGCTGGTAGCGGAAGCCGCCATTGGCGATCGCCGAGTATACCATCGCCATCTGCAGCGGCGTCGTCAGTGTGAAGCTCTGTCCGATCGCGGCATCCATCGTCTCCCCGAGGTACCAGTCCTGCTTGAAAACCTTCATCTTGTAGGCTTCGCTTGCGACATTGCCGTCCGATTCACCGGCAAGGTCGATGCCTGTCGTTTTCCCAAGGCCGAATTCCTCCGCCATGCGGGAAATGCGGTCGATGCCTGCACGGCGTCCCATTTCATAGAAATAGACATTGTCCGACTTTTCGATCGCTTCATAGAAATTGATCCATCCGAAGGCCTCTCCCTCAGAGTTTCTCTTATCGACGAGCCAGTGCTTGCCGTTATCAAAAATGCGTTCCTCCGGTGTCGTCACCTTCGCTTCGAGTGCTGCCGCGCCCGTGATGACTTTGAAGAGCGATCCGGGCGGATACATCGACTGGATCGTGCGGTTCTGCATCGGATGATTCTTATTATTGACGATCTCATTCCAGTCTTTCGAAGAGATCCCCTTGCTGAAGCGGTTCGGATCATAGCTCGGCCAGCTAGCCATTGCGAGGATCGCTCCGCTATTCGGATCGACAGCCACCGCGGAAGCCCCCGTCGGCATGACACCGCCATGGACGAGCGTCTTCACCTGTGCTTCCATCGCGTCCTCTGCCGCTTTCTGCAGATTCGCATCCAGCGTCAGACGCACACTGTTCCCTGTGACAGACGGCGTACCGCCCACATAGCGGACAGGCTGCCCCGATGCATTGACCTCGACCGTCTTCGAGCCATTCTTGCCTTCGAGATAATTGTTATAGCGGCGCTCAAGGCCCGCACGACCGATCAATGTCGTGGTCTTGTACGGATTTCCTTCCGCGTCCCTGTCATCCGGCCCCGCTTCGCCGACATAGCCAAGGACCTGCGCCCCCGCATTCCCCAGCGGATATACGCGCAATGGATTCACTTCTATTTCGATGCCGGGGAATTCATCCTTCTTCTCTTCGATCTGCGTCGCGACATCGATGCCGACATCGTTTGCCAGATAGATCGCTCCGAAGGCCAGCTTATTGTCTTCGATCTTTTTCTTGATATCGGCAGTCGGCACATGAAGAAGCTGCGACAGGCGGCTGAGCGCCTCATCCGACAGCGTATTCCCCTTGCGATCGACCGGCATGACGACGCTGTATGCCGAGCGCGAGCCCGCAAGGATCAAGCCATTCCGGTCATACATGATACCACGCATCGCCTGCATGGGAAGGTAACGGATGCGGTTCCCATCCGCTTCTTCTTTATAATACCCGCCCTGAATGACCTGCATATAGAAAAGACGCAGCCCCAGGACGAGCAGGAGGAAGATCGCCGCATAGATCATACGCGCATAGCGGGACTCCTCGGTATTTTTCAAAAGCCCACTGAGAATCGAGGGCACATGCTTATTCACCACTTCGGTTCTCCCTCCCGTTTCATGGCCCATAGCGGCCTGTGAAGAAAGAGCACGGCTGCTCCATTCATGAAGGTGGTGCTCATCACAAAGTACAGGATATAAGAAATCGAGAAGACATGGCTGCCGGCTGCCAAAAGCACCAGCCATGACAGCAGTGCATAAAGGAGCGAGGCCAGCGTCATCGCAAAAAGCGAAATATACCAGTGACGGTTGTAGCGCTTCCTGCCCAAAGCGAGATACAGCGCTGCGATCGCCAGGTATGGCAGGAGGTGCAGTCCGAAAAGATTTCCCGTCACAAGATCCGTAAGGAGCCCGCCCACGAGCGCAAGCGTCATCGCCGTCTTGTTGTCAAAGATCAATGTCGCAAGGACGATGACGACCAGCCACAGATCCGGCTGATGCAGCCCTGAGAAAAAGAATGGCATCACCGAGGACTGCACAAGAAAAACGAGAAAGCTCAAAAAAGCCAGTGCATAGCCACTCATTCCTTCTCACCTGCCTGATGTTTATTGGGATTCATCGGCGGTTCCTTCTTCGGCGGCTTCACCAGGATACTCTCTGGCGTCGCCCTCTGGATATGGTCCGTGATGATGAAGACCTCTTCCAGATGAGAGAAATCAGCCGCCGGAACAATGCGTGCCACCTGCGTGCCACCGATGGAGTCTACATCCACCTGCTCGACGGTACCGATGACCATCCCCTTCGGATACACCCCGCCATAACCGGATGCCACGATGGTATCCCCCTTGATGACATCAGCCTCACGCGGCAGATTCACGAAAGAGAGCTTGCCCGGCTCACTGCTGTTTCCGGAAACCATCGCCACCACGCGCGAGGCCGGACGCGCAACGATACCGCCCACCGATGTACGCGGATCCAGAAGGAGCTGCACACGTGCGGAATTCTCATACACTTCACTCACAAAGCCCACAAGACCCGTCGGGACGATGACAGGCATATACTTCTGGATGCCGCTGTCACTGCCGCGGTCCACGACCAGCGTCTGTGTCCATCCCCCATAGTCGCGGGTGATGACAGAAGCCCCCGTCAGATGGTACTGTTTATAGCCCTGCTTGAACGAAAGGAGACTCTTCAGTCGGATATTCTCCGCAAGGATCTCGCTGTACTGAGCCTGCTCCGCGCGAAGACTTTCATTTTCCTTCCGGAGCGCATCCAGCTCGTTCCAGTTCTCCCACACGCCCGAAAGTAAGTCAAGGCCCTGTGTGAAAGAAAGCGCCGTCCTGCTCGCGGTATAAGTGAAAGGAGCTACACCGATAGAGAGCGGCTGCGAAATGAAAGGGATGTACTCCCTATGCCGCCAGAACCAGCCGCATGCGCCCATGAAAACAAAGAGGGCGACCGCGGCGGCCATCTTTTTTCTGCCAAAGAAAATCACGATCAAGCGCCTCCGTAATATTTTTCACCGTTCTCGATGAGAAACGGCAGATCCTTATACATGCCAAGAGCCTGATAGCAGCCCATAGCCAATACCTCTCCCGGCAGAGCCGGTACGAAGACCGGCATATGAAGCTCTCCGGCGAGCCAGTCCTTCAGCCCGTCCAGAAGCGCACTGCCGCCGGAAAGAAGCAGACCATTCTTCAGAAGATCGCCCGCCATCTCCGGCTTCGCCTCGCGAAGGACACGGCGGATGAGCTTCAAGACGGGCTGCAGGATACGCTGCATCACCGGTCTTAATTCCTCCGTGGAAAGCTCCACCACCACTTCCACACCATCACGGATCCTACGCCCGCGGATAGTGAATGTCGCCTGCCCATCCGCCGCTTTGAGAGAGATCACTTCACTCTTCAGCTTCTCCGCCTGATCCAGCCCGATCATGATCTGATACTTTTCCTGCAGATACTGACAAATCCCCTTATCAATATGATGTCCGCCGAAAGGGATCCCCTCCTGCGTGACGATCCCTCCGCAGCTGTAAAGCCCTGCATCAGCGACATCACGCCCGATGACAAGAGAAAAGATCACAGACGGTGCCAGCATATCCTTACCCGCCCCGATAGCCGCAGCCGCCGGCGAAGGAAGAAGGTACACATGCTGCGCGCCGGCGTGGATCAAAGCATCCACCAGCGCATGCCGCGTGACCGAGCTCGTCTCGCCCGGAATGGAGATCATCACCGTCGGACGCGACACCGCATGATGAAGCGATTTGCGGATAAAAAAACGAAGCATCGCCTTCGTCATATCATAATCAGCAATGACGCCATTCTGTACCGGCCACTCCAGAGAAATATTCTCCGGCGCCTTGTGGTAATGAATGAGCGCCTCCGTGCCAAAGCCCAGTACATGGCCGTCGATGTTATCCACCGCGACCGTACTCGCTTCAGCAAGGATCACTTTATTCTCCCGGTAGATACGGACTTGGGACGAGCCCATGTCCATACCGATCCAGTTCGATAGTCCTCGAAACATTTTCATGGTAAACCCTCACGATATATAAAGGCCGGTACAGAGCTCCCCACGGTCAAAGACCTGTGAGATACAGCGAAAATCCGCGGCGCATCCTGAAGCGCAGCCCCTGTCTCTGTCCGATGTATTCAAATGAAACGTCTTATTATTATAGCATGTTTACCATGGAGAATACAGTGGAAAGAGACGGTTTGGAAGCACCATAGCCAAGGAAATATACGACGACGAGCCATCGGACTTAGATCAGGGATTTGCTGCTAAAGCAAAGAAAAAGGCATGATAAAAAGCCGGGGCATACCGCCTCGGCTTTCTGACCTCCTCAAAGGTCGATTTCCCCCATGTATTACCCCACCTTCATGGATGTAACTGGACGAATTTTATTTTATCCGATATGATCGGAGAAATTCTGGTGCGTCTAGAGGGATTCGAACTCTCGACACCTGGTTCCGGAGACCAGTGCTCTATCCACTGAGCTATAGACGCTTAACAAGCGTTATTATAGCATATGGAAAGAAAATAAGGAAGGGGAAAAGATGTCTCGCTTTTGCCCGACAGGAGGATACGAACAGATCCCACTCTCCTTACGTGCCGGATCCTTCAAAGCTATTTTTCTACAAATACTCTCGAGATGCGCTTCAGGTCACACATGATTTCATGCGGGATGGTCTCAGCCGTAGCAGACACTTCATCGACAGTGATCTCTTCCTCTCCCTGCTTGCCCATGAGGATGACTTCATCGCCGGGACGGACTTCGTCATCGCAAGCGACCATGAACTGATCCATGCAGATGCGGCCGACGATCGGGCAACGCTTGCCATTGATGAGGACGACGCCCTTATTGGAAAGGCTTCTGTGCCAGCCGTCCGCATAACCGATCGGGACAGTCGCAGTCTTCATATCCTCTTTTGCGACATAGGTACCGCCGTAGCCGATGGCTTCGCCCTTATGCAGGATCTGAACATGGGTGACATGGCTCACGACGCTCATCGCATACTTGAGGTCGAGCTTGTTCGTCATGACGTCCGATGGCTGCGGCCCATAGATGATAATGCCCGGACGAGCAAGGTTGTGCCAGCTTCTCGGGATATCAATGACACCGGCACTGTTGGCGGAGGAGATCACGAAGTTTTCATCGACCGGCATGTAGGAGATCGCTTCATCGAAACGGTCAAGCTGCTTCAGTGCGGCATCCTTTTCCTTGTGGTCCGCCGTCGCCATATGGGTGAAGGTGCCATGTGCGTGGATGTGCGGATAGGCTTCGAGCTTTTTGAGGAGCGCAGGTACGTCCTCCGGATGAGTTCCGATGCGGTTCATGCCCGTATCGATCGGCAGCATGACTTCGATCGTTTTCTTCGAAACAGCCGCGATGGCTTCCAGGGCGTCAAGATCGACGGTATCATCGATCGGCATGATGAGGTCTTTATTCACACCGATAGGCATATCCTCCGGCAGCGGCAGTCCCAGTACATAGATCGGGCAGGTGAATCCGGCGTCGCGCAGCTCCGCTCCTTCTTCCACACGGGCAACAGCAGCAGCGACGTAGCCTTCCTCGAGGGCGATGCGCAGCGTTTCCTTCGCGCCATGCCCATAGGCATTCGCCTTCACGACAGCGAGCACATTCACTTCCTTCGGCAGATGCGCGCGGATGACCCTGAGATTGTGACGAAGCGCATTCAGATTGATTTCCATGTAAGAAACCGGCATTTGTATTCCTCCCATTCTTTTCTGCCGTCGGCAGAAATGAAAAGCACCGCGCCAAAAGCATCAGGGCGATGCCTGATACTTTGAAGCCTCGGTGCTTCCTTTTATTTTTATGCATCTATCATACCGCGATTGGAAGGAAATGGCAATGGTGCGCCATGCGATTGTGTGAGTAATGATATAACGGGTTCGATAGGTTTGACAGGTTCTACGGGTCCTAATGCCGCGATATCGGGTCAATAGACAGAAAGATGAACCATTTTTCTTACCGGCCATACGTCATCGGACGTTCTGCTGCCACGAACATTTTCTCTTTCCCACCATAAGGCATAGCAGCTTTGGGCTTCTCGAAAGACGGAGCACCGCCAATGCCAAAGTAGCGTTCAAAGAAACCTTTGAACTTGTCGATTACACTCTGTTTCTTTTTGGCACGTGTCCCAGACCCAAAGCGGGAAATCGGTGGGAGAAGGGCATCGATATCAGTTCCCGCGGTCTTGATTTCCCCATCACGGAAAGCATTTTCCATATAACGGCGGGTATCGTCCTCCTTTAGCCGTTCCCCCTGAATGATAGCTGAAAGATCCTCTTCTCTCTTTTCTGCGACATAGCCATTCCACTCATTCAGGATATCTCCCGACTCATTGACACCGGCTATGAAATTCTCGATGAGATCCTTCTTGCTGCGAAGCTCAGGGCTCGCGTCGATAGCCTTACGAATGGAAATCAGCACCTCTTTATCCTCACAATGGGTATCATGATACTTTTTTACCAGCATCAGGATATAGTCGATATTGATCTCCACCTGGCGGATGAGCTCCGTCTCGAAGACTACATCCTCCGTGACATCTTTTTTATCATGCTTTTTCCTGCGGTCCCACTCTTCTTTGATATCGAGATACCGCCCCTGGTAATCCTGCCAATCACGGGCGGAAAGAATTTCCTTTCCTTTGAATTCATCGAAAGACGAAAGCAGATTTCTCATGCGAAGCAGGACGCCGAAGAGCAAGATGAATTCCTTCTGCTTTTCTTCGCTGATGATATTTCCGCCCGGAGGAAACTTATCCTTGAGCCTCTTCACGAAATCCACATATCCATCCCTGTGCTTGCCATCCGTATCCGTATAGCCTTCATAGTAGTCCTTGAAGCGGCGCATAAGCACGATGCCTCCGGCATTTTTATCCCCGAAGAGAGAAATCGCACTATCCACCCGTTTCGAAAGATTTCTAAAGCAGACGATATTTCCAAACGTCTTCACCGCATTCAGAATGCGGTTCGTCCGGGAAAACGCCTGAATGAGCCCATGCATCTTGAGATTCTTATCCACCCAGAGCGTATTCAGCGTCGTCGCATCGAAGCCAGTGAGGAACATATTCACCACGATGAGCAGATCCAGCTCCTTATTCTTCATGCGGAGCGAGACATCTTTGTAATAATTCTGGAATTTATCGGCTGACGTATCGTAGCTGGTATGAAACATCGCATTGTAGTCCTCGATCGCATGCTCCAGAAAATCCCGTGAATTCCTGTCGAGAGCTGATGTATCCTCCGAATTTTCCTCCCCCAGAAGCCCCTCCGCTTCCTCTTCATTGGGCGCATAGCTGAAAATCGTCGCGATCTTCAGCTTCTTTGTCGGATCGGCCTGCATTTGCTTCTTGAACTCTTCATAGTAGAGCTTCGCCATCGGGACACTGGCCACCGCAAAGAGGGAATTAAAACCAGACAGACGCTGCTTCTGCTTGATTTCCTCGACCTGGTTCTTCCCAGATGCCACCTCGCTGATATTCGTCAGTGCCTGATAGACATACGTCTTATCTCCGCGATACGTCTTCTGGTCAAAATGCGTGAGAATGTACTTCACCACCACAGAAATTCGCTCCGGCGCCATCATCACCTTTTCGCGATTGATATCCCAGACCATCTCATCGGAGATATCCTCATCCGCCTCCATCGTCTTGATGTAGTCCACGCGGAAAGGAAGCACATTTCTGTCGCGGATGGCATCCACGATGGTATAGCAGTGCAGCTGGTCGCCAAACGTCTGCGCCGTCGTGAAGAATTCCGGATTCTTCCCACGGCCCGCATTGACTGAGAAAATCGGTGTCCCCGTGAAGCCGAAGAGATGATACTTCTTGAAATTTTTCACAATCGCCGAATGCATATCGCCGAACTGGCTTCGATGGCACTCATCGAAAATGATGACCACATGCTCAGCATAGACCGGATGCCCCGGATTCTTCTTGATGAACGTCGAAAGCTTCTGGATCGTCGTGATGATGATACGCGCTGACGGATCTTCCAGCTGCTTTTTTAAGACCGCCGTCGACGTATTGCTGTTCGCCGCCCCCTTCTCGAAGCGGTCATACTCCTTCATCGTCTGATAATCCAAATCCTTACGGTCTACAACAAAAAGCACCTTGTCGATATACGGCAGACGCGAGGCGAGGCGCGCTGTCTTGAAAGACGTCAACGTCTTCCCTGACCCCGTCGTATGCCAGATATAGCCTCCCCCATCGACCGTACCATACTTCTTATAATTGTTCGCTATCTCGATCCGGTTCAGAATCCGCTCCGTCGCCGTGATTTGATACGGACGCATCACCATCAGCATCTTTTCTGACGTGAAGATACAGTACCGTGTCAGAATAGAGAGAATCGTATGCCGCGCAAGGAAAGTCTTCGTGAAATCGATGAGGTCAGAAATCACTGTATTATTCGCATCCGCCCAAAAACAGGTGAATTCGAAGCTGTTGCTCGTCTTCGTCCGGCTCGCCCCGCGCTTCTCATTCTCCTTCACCGCATTGAAGCGCGTACTGTTCGAATAGTACTTGGTATTCGTCCCATTGGAAATCACGAAAATCTGTACATACTCGTAGAGCCCTGCCCCTGCCCAGAACGAATCCCTCTGATACCGATTGATCTGATTGAATGCCTCGCGGATCTTCACCCCGCGCCGCTTCAGCTCCAGATGCACCAAAGGCAGCCCGTTTACCAGGATCGTCACGTCATAGCGATTGTCATAGGAAGCCCCATTCTCCTTCCCATTCTCATACTGATGAATCACCTGCAGACGGTTATTATGGATCTGCTTTTTATCAATGAGCGTGATATTCTTCGTCGACCCGTCATCCCGCTTCAAGACCTGGACATTGTCCTCCTGGATCTTCTCCGTCTTCTCCTTCGCATGCTCATTCGGGTTCGCAAGGACGTGATGGAAGAAATCATCCCATTCCCGATCTGAGAAATGATACTGATTCAGCGCCTCGAGCTGCTTGCGGAGATTTGCGACAAGATCCTTCTCCTCATGGATAGAGAGATATTCATAGCCCTCTTCGCAGAGCATACGGATGCACTCCTTCTCCAGCTCCGCTTCACTCTGGTAGCTCGTGGATCGCCGCTTCTCCGGCGTATATTCCGTGATGACGGTATTCTCAGACGTTTCCGCAACGACTTGGAATTGTGACATAGAGGTTCTCCTTTCTTCCTTTGAGCGCAAACTTTGGACTATCCCTTTCGCTCCTTGAATGTAAGCAGCTTGTCTCGGTAATATTCGTATTGCTTGGTTCGTGCTTCAATCTCGGCAGGCAAGCCGGAAGTCAGGTTGTTGCAAAGAGTGTCAAAGCGGTCGAGAATAGAAACAATGCGTTTCTGTTCTTGCAAAGCAGGAATATTAAGTTTAATTGATGCCATCATATTGCTCATCAGTTTTGGATTTCCCATTCCTGAATTGACATACGCTTTTGCATTCTTTTGTAGGAAGTAGAAAAGGTATTTGCTTATCAAAATCGTTTTATCAGATATCGAGAGCAAGCCGCATACATTGGTGATGTTGAATTTACCACTTCGGTAGAACACTGTTCCTGCATTGGCTCCGTCTGTTGTCCAAGTTACAAACTCCCCATCGAACATATAGGAGTTAATTTTACCGAGTTCACCATTGTTTTCAGTCTGTGACGAATATACCGGATAATCACCCATCTGTTCTTTTATATCGGATTTCGAGATTACTTTACCTCTCGAAATGTTGCAGATATTGCCAACAGACAGTGATATGCTACCGAAAACATATTGACAAAGCAGAATTAAGCCAT
>ERZ1031467.273-NODE-273-length-15650-cov-8.421353_pt1 | contig 15650 bp, 15 predicted proteins | sample MGYA00517105_ERZ1031467 | MGnify/ENA primary metagenome ERZ1031467 (study PRJEB33719, sample SAMN04261155) | wastewater metagenome | biome: rural village; feature: human; material: feces | host: Homo sapiens | place: El Salvador | collected 2013-01-07 ...
CCCGAAAGGGGCGGATAGGGTGACTATGGCATGAAAGACAGCTGGGATAAGGGTTTTCGGTCACTCCTATAAGAGCTGCAAGTCCCCCGCGGCAGATGGAACGCGAAAATGAGATGATCGTTATTTCACATCGCCTTTTTGTTATAATAGGGAAAAGAGAAAGACGCGGTGTTTCCTTGTTAGGGCGACGAAGGGAGGCGGAGCATGAAGAGACGCGGATATATTCTTCTCGAGGCGCTGATCGCGCTTTTCCTGATCGCATCGCTTTCGGCGGCACTCTATCCCTTCGCGGCGGAGGCTGTGCGCGCGGTGGATCTTATGGCGAAGCGTTCGCGGATCGCGGGCGAGGGACTCTATGCCATGGATTTCATGACAGAGCAGCTCCGCAATGCTCTCAAGAGGGAGACGGCTTCTTCGATCTCCGGCGATACCTACAGCTATTACGCGTATAACCAGTCGGGCGAGGAGAAGACGTATCGTTTCTTTCTGGATCAGGAGAAATTGAAACTCGATGTGTACGGGATGACGACGGAGCCGGTGACGGGGACGACATCGGGGAAGGAGGAGTACGCACTGACTTGTGAGGAGGGGCCGCTCTTTGTCAAGAACGGCGAGGGCGCGCTTGCGATCTACTTCTCGATCCTGCATCGCCCGTCGGGGGAGACGATGCATTTCCGCACGAGCCTTCTCTCGTATGCCGATTTCTACAGAAAGGGGCAGCGCTATGAATAGGAGAAAAGGCTCCATGACGCTGTGTTTGCTGCTTCTTTTTTCCATGCTGGTGACGCTGTCTGCGGGAGCGCTCTACTATGTCTCCCGCACCGCCTCAGAGGCGTACCTCTATCAGCAGGGGCTGTCTTCGGTGTATGCGGCAGAGAGCGGAGCGAATGTGGCACTCGGGCGGCTGAAGACGGGGATGATGGGAAATCAGAGCTTCACGCTCTCGGTGAATGGACGGCGGGTCAAGGTGATGGTGACGGATACGTCGGCATCCCGCACGGAGGGGACAGTGACCTCTACGGCATCGGATGCGGAGGGCGGGTACAAGCGAACGGTGCGGATCACGTACACGAGCGAAGAGCATGAGGGCCAACGCATCATCGCCGTCACAAACGTATCGAGCTGACTGGGGACTAGTGACTAGTGACTGGTGACTGGGGACTAGGGACTAAGAGACTGGGAGACTGGGAGACATCAGCGCCTTTGTCTTTCATACCGCCTGTGCCCTATCCGCCCCTGCGGGGCACCTTCCCCTCGAGGGGAAGGCTGACGATACGGGCATACCGTCCTCTAACATGCAGCGAAGCCGCCACCTTGAGAGCTGTTCCCTTTCCCCGTATCGTCATCCCGAGCGAAGTCGAGGGATCTTTATTGCACTGCCGCCATATGCACGCATGCGCCCTCACGCAAACGATACCTTGGTGCTTCCCCTTATTTTCTCTCACTCACGTGTTACCTGTCTGCAAGAAAGATTTCTCAGCTTCGGCCCTCATGACACGCAAGAAAGACGATAGCCTCACATCGTCTTTCATACCGCTGCGTAGAGTTGTGCCTCTCCGAGGCACTCTATCCTGCGCCTTCGGCGCGGCCCTTCTCCAAGGGCCTACTCGTATCATCGGAGTGACTGGTGACTTGCGACTAAAAAGCCACTTTCGGGCATCTCCCTTTATAAAAATCGACGCAAAGCGTCGCTCCGCCTAGGCCTTCCCCATCGGGGAAGGCTGACGATACGAGGATACCATCGTCTAAAAAATCGGCGAAACCGTTATCGCTATTTCGTATTTCCATCTTGCTAAATCAAATAATCAAAAATAATTTAGCACTCTATTGACATGAGTGCTAAAAGTGCTATACTATAGTTGTTCAAGGGAGAACCGAAAGGGCTCCTGAAGAAAATTATAAAAAGAAAGAGGTCTTTGATATGCGTAGTTTGATTCCATTTGATGGTCTGTTTGGCAATACGGTTCTGGATCACTTCTTTGATGATGATATGCCGACGGTGTATCAGGATTACACCGCTGTCCCGAAGGTCGATATTGAGGATAAGAAGGATCATTACGAGATCACTTGCGATATGCCGGGGTTCAAGAAGGAAGAGATCCATATTTCTTATGAAAATGGGATCCTGTCTCTGGGTGCAAAGAAGGAAGACAAGAAGGATGCCGATGATACAGAGCATCACTACATCCGCCGCGAACGTGCTTCTGTCTCCTTCAGCCGTCAGTTCACGGTGAAAGGCATCAAGGAGGAAGGCATCAAAGCGGCGCTGAAGGATGGCATCCTGACCATCACACTGCCGAAGGAAGAAGAAAAGAAGGCAGAACCATCGCGTCAGATCACGATCGACTAATGTCTTTCGAGAGACGCTGATGCGATCGCATAGAAAGCCCCTGATCGGAAATTTTCCGGTCAGGGGCTTTGTGGTGTATGGGGCTGGGAGATTAAGAGACTAAGGGACTAAGAGACTGGGAGATCGGAAGACATCAGCTCCTTTTTTCTCCCTCCTTCCTTTGGAAGGAGGTGCCCCGAAGGGGCGGAGGTTGGCCGCGTGAAACGGTACTCCCACATTCGAGGAAACCAACCCCGCCTCGCTTCGCTCGTCTGCCCCTTCCAGAGGAAGGGGCGCGAATGATTTTGAAGGAAGCACTGATTCAATCGTTGTCATTTGCGGTCAGGGACTCACGCTTTTCCCACATGTGCCGTGAACCTCTCCGCTTTCCTCTGGAAAAGGAATGGCAGGGGCGGGTTTGGGGCAACGGATATAGCAGAGAAGGCGTCGGCTTCGCCGCAACTATGCCTATGATGATACACGCAGTCCCTTTTTTCTCCCTCCTTCCTTTGGAAGGAGGTGCCCCGAAGGGGCGGAGGTTGGCCGCGTGAAACGGTACTCCCACATTCGAGGAAACCAACCCCGCCTCGCTTCGCTCGTCTGCCCCTTCCAGAGGAAGGGGCGCGAATGATTTTGAAGGAAGCACTGATTCAATCGTTGTCATTCGCGGTCAGGCTCTCGCGCTTCTCCGCTTTCCTCATCTGTCTTTCATGCCGCCGGTGCCCTATCCGCCCCTGCGGGGCACCTTCCCATAGGGGAAGGCTGACGATACGAGGACAGCACCCGTTAAAAAGCGGCGAAGCCGCCTCCTTCCCCTTTGAACCCTTTGAACCCTCTGAACCTATAGAACCCGCTTTCCTCTCTTTATTGTCAACTACAATTATTTTCTTGATTGACACATCCGATTGTTTATTCTATACTTACCTACGAGGTAACAATTCAAAGGGGCGAGTGGCCCGAAGGAATGAAGGAAAGGGAGAATCATCATGGAAAGTGCTTGTGCAGAGATCATCAGATTGGCGGAGAAGGTCATGGATGGGGGTGAGATCACGCAGGAGGAAGCGAAGAGTCTCATCCGCACGAAGGATGAGGATACCATGCTGCTGCTTGCGATGGCCGATAAGATTCGTCAGAAGTTCAATGGAAATGCGGTGGATTTCTGTGCGATCATCAATGCAAGAAGCGGGCATTGCCAAGAAAACTGCAAGTTCTGCGCGCAGTCGGGCTGGTATCACACGGGGGCAAAGGTGTACCGTCTTCTGCCGGAGGAGGAGATCCTGGCGGCAGCGAAGAAGGCGAAGGAAGCAGGCGCTGTCCGTTTCTCTTTGGTGACTTCCGGCCGTAACCAGGATAATCCGAATGAGTTCGATGAGATCATTGATATCGTGAAGAAGATCAGAGAGCAGGTGGGCATCGAGGTGTGCTGCTCTCTGGGGCTGATTTCCAAGGAGCAGGCACTCCAGCTGAAAGAGGCGGGCATCACGCGCATCCACTGCAATATCGAGACGTCGCCTTCCTATTTCCCGGAGATCTGCTCGACGCACACGATGGAGGATAAGGAGGATATCATCCATACCGCGCAGTCGGCGGGAATCCGTGTGTGCTCCGGCGGGATCATCGGGCTCGGGGAGTCTCTGGATCAGCGGGTGGAGATGGCCTTCCACCTGAAGGAGATGCATATCGACTCGGTACCGCTGAATATCCTGAATCCGGTGAAGGGGACGCCTTTCTATACGAATAAGCGTCTGCCGCCGCTTGAGGTGCTCCGCACGTTTGCGATGTTCCGTTTCGTCCTGCCGAAGGCGCTGATCCGCACCGCAGGCGGCCGTGAGGTGAACCTGCGAAGCCTGCAGGCGTATGCGCTGACAGGCGGGCTGAACGGCATCATGGTGGGCGGCTATCTGACGACAGGCGGCCGCGACCCGAAGGAGGATATCCGCATGACGGAGGATCTCGGACGTTCCATGACGACACCGAAGCTTTGAGAGTGACTCGGGACTGGAAATCAGACATCAGACGTCTGATTTCCAGTCCCGATTTTACAATAACCAGCACAAATGCATAGAAATGTTCCCATTGTCAAACACGAATAGTTGTATTACGTATGACACGTAAGGTATGACAAAGGCAAGACCCGGCCATGCGGCCGGAGGATTTAAAAAATGGAAAGCAGCTGCGAACAGATTTTGAAGTGGACGGAAAAGGTCTTGAATGGCGGAGCGCGGTATGAACGGCGTCATGATCGGCAATTACCTCACCAGCAAGGACTCGGATCCGCAGGATGACATCGCGATGCTTCACGACCTTGGCCGTACCCGGACAGCACCGCAGGTATCATGCGTTGAGGGATAAGGCTGCCACCTTCACTCCTTCTATATACTTTTTGCGGGATCATGCAAGGGTTAAGGAAACGCTGATTAAATCGCAGAGTCGGATTTCACATGGATTTTTATACATAGCTTCGTCATCATCTTCCTTAAATAGCTCGCTATTCGCGTCAGATGATTCCTCGCTCTGTATAAAAATCCAAGAATGAAATCTGACAACGATTTAATCAGTGTTTCCTTAGACCGAATCGGTGTTTTCCTGAAAGAAAATGGTGAGGCAAATCATGGATGAACATATAGCAACCATCACTCGGTGTATGGATCAGGTGCTCGCGGGTAGAGAGATCTCCAGAGAGGAGGCAGAGACGCTCTTTGCGGCCGGAAAGGAGGAGCCTTTCTTCCTTATGGCAGCAGCAGACAAGATCCGGAAGACCTTCTGCGGCGATCAGATGCGCTTTTGCAGCGATGTGAATGCCAGAAGCGGACGCTGTACGGAGAACTGCAAGTTCTGCGCGCAGTCGGGCTGGTATCACACCGGCGTCAAGGAGTATCCGCTAAGAAGCCCGGAGGATCTGCTCCGCGAAGCCAAACAGGCAGAGGCCTATGGCGCAGAACGCTTCGGCATCGTCACCTCCGGCCGCGGGCAGAGCGATCCCGTGCAGTTTGCTTCCATCGTAGAAGCGGTGAAGCGGATCAGCAAAGAAACGAAGCTCTCCGTCTGCTGCTCGCTCGGACTTCTGACCGAAGAACAGCTGAAGACGCTGAAGGCGGCAGGCTGCCAGCGCATCCACTGCAATCTGGAAACGGCGAAGCGCCATTTCCCCGCCATCTGCACCACACACACGTATGAGGAAAAGGAAGCGCACATCCGCCGCATCCAGCAGGCGGGTCTGGAGGTCTGCTCCGGCGGCATCTTCGGGCTGGGGGAAACGGAGGAAGACCGGATAGACATGGCCTTTGCTCTTCGTGAGCATCACGTCACCTCTGTGCTGCTCAATATTTTCAATCCCATCCCGGGCACGCCTTTTGGCAAGAATAAGCCTCCGAAGCCGATCGAGATCCTTCGGATGTTCGCCATGTATCGTTTTATCCTGCCTCATGTCATCATGCGCGTATGTGCGGGACGTGAGAATTCGCTCCGCGACATGCAGGCCTTTGCCCTCTCGGCGGGGCTCAATGGCGCGATGATCGGCGGCTATCTCACCATCGCTGGCCGTTCGCCGGAAAGAGATAAGCAGATGGCCGTCGATATGGGACGGACATTGTAAAAAACAAGCCATCTTTTCGTGGTAAAAGATGGCTTGTTTTTTTGTGGGAAAAAGTGGCGGCTTTGCCGCCATGTCCGATAAGGGGTGCCTCCCATTTTTTCATCCCGCTTAGGGAGTGAGCCAACTTCCGCCCCTTCGGGGCACCTCCTTCCATGGGAAGGAGGGAGTGTGCCGCCTTCCCGCATCGTCATTTCGAGCGGAAGCGAGAAATCTTTTTCGTTTGCGGTCCGGTAAGCAATGTGAGGAGAGGGGGCACGGGAAACACCGCACTCCCAACGACTTGGAAGCACGGTGTTTCATGCAGATGTATGTACACAGGAAAAAGAAAACGGCAAACGAAAAAGATCCCTCGGCTGCGCTCGGGATGACGAAACGAGAGCAGGGCTGTTTCCCATTTTTTTCATCCCGCTTAGAGAGCCAACTTCCGCCCCTTCGGGGCACCTCCTTCCATGGGAAGGAGGGAGTGTGCCGCCTTCCCGCATCGTCATTTCGAGCGGAAGCGAGAAATCTTTTTCGTTTGCGGTCCGGTAAGCAATGTGAGGAGAGGGGGCACGGGAAACACCGCACTCCCAACGACTTGGAAGCACGGTGTTTCATGCAGATGTATGTACACAGGAAAAAGAAAACGGCAAACGAAAAAGATCCCTCAGCTGTGCTCGGGATGACGAAACGAGAGCAGGGCTGTTTCCCATTTTTTCATCCCGCTTAGGAAGCCAACCTCCGCCCCTTCGGGGCACCTCCTTCCATGGGAAGGAGGGAGTGTGCCGCTTTTCCGTATCGTCTTCTATCAGCTGCGTTTCTCATCCTTTGGCTGCTCCATCATCTTCCGGATCCGTTCGCGGCGTCTCTTCGCCGCTTCTTCGTCGACGATGATGAGATGGCCGGTGTCAGTGACGATCTCTTTGCGCTTCATGGCAGCGGGCTTGATAGGCGCGGTGCTTTTGTAGTCGAAACCGCCGGCGAGGTGACAGCTGGCGCAGTCCCTGCCGCGCGCGCCGCGCAGCATGCGGTAGAGGCAGTAGAGGAACCAGCCGCCGATGGCAAGGCCGATGAGAAGGGTGAGGATGGTATTCATAAAAGTCCTTTCGTGAGAGTTAGAAATGAGAAATAAAGGTAGCGGCGCGAAGCGCCGATTTTTTATATGGCGATGCCTGAAGCTTTGTGTGGATAACGTTGCTTTCGTATGGTCAGCCCCCTTGCGGGGAAGGTGCCTCGAAGGGGCGGATAGGGTACGGGCGGTATAAAATCAGAGGAGGAAAGGGGGCGGGGTACATGTGGGAAAAGTGAGAGTGCCTGATTGCTACTGACGCGATACTTTCTTGCGAATGGCAGGTTTCTCGTTTGGGGTTTTCTGATAGTATCCTCGCTTCACCGTGAACGGAAAAGATTTCTCGACTTCGCTCGAAATGACGATACGAGAGAGTCGCTAGTTCTTAGTCACCAGTCACTAGTCACTCTCCCCCCCCATGCCGTTTCGCTCTTTCCCCGGCGAGTGCGGCGAGAAGATCCGGCGGGGTGTCGCTTCGCCATACCCAGTCAGGACGGAGGGCGGCGGCGCGTTCCTTGGCGGCTTTGAGGTCGTAGTAGACCTGCCATTTCGCATCGACCAGTGCGCGGCCGCTCTGGCGGAGAAGGTAAGCGGGATGGAAGGTCGGCATGACGGGGATGCCATGGAAATCGATCCAGTGACCGCGGGAGCGGATGATGCCGGCTTCGCGGCCCAGGAAGAAGCGGAGTGCGACTTTGCCAAGACCGATGATGACGGCAGGGCGTGCGAGTGCGATCTCCTGCGAAAGCCAGATGCTTCCGCAGAAATGCCCTTCGTCCATGGTGGGGGTACGGTTGCCGCGCGGACGGCATTTTACGATGTTTGTCACGTAGACATGGTCGCGGGTGATGCCGACGGAGGCGAGCGCCTTGTCCAGCAGCTGCCCGGAGGGGCCGATCAGAGGGCCGCCGTAGTCATCCTCGACACCCCCGGGGCCTTCGCCGACGATCATGAGCGGGGCATCCGCAGGGCCGGTGGAGAGCACGGGGCCAAGACCGCCTTCGCGGCGAAGCGGGCAGCGGCTGCAGGAGGTGATGGCTTCCTTCAGCGCTTCGTGCGTGGGAAAGCCGGCGGAACGCTCCATCTCCTGCCTGCGGCGGACGATATATTCTTCCGGGTCTTCGTGTCCGAATAGATCCATAAGCGGGGCCTCCTTAGAGGAAATCAATAAAGGGACAAGGGTTCAGGGTTCAGGGTTAGCCCGTGGGACGTGCTGCCCTTTGATTGTGGGTGAAAGCCTCGCGCGCTCTCTAGTGAGGAGTGAGGAGTTAGGAGTTAGGAGTGGTGGTGCGGCACATAAAAATATGGAAGCGCCGCGAGTATATATGGGGCGATGCCCGAAAGTAGTATTCAATCCACTAGTCACAAGTCACAAGTCACTAGTCACTCGCGGCTCCTAATCCCTAGCCACTAGTCCCTAGCTACTAGAATCCAGTCCCCAGTCACTAGTCACTGTTTAGGCATGCTTTTCGATAGCCAGAAGGTATTTGCATACATTTGTATTCCTCTATATCATAGAGCCAATGGCCGGTCTTGGCAAGAGGCGGCGCGCTTGCAAGACAGGTTGTCAGGAATGATATAATAAGAAATATATGTAGCAGGCCATCCGGCGGCTTCGGGGCGCAGAGATGATTTCCCTTGTGCCTGCCCGATCGCTGTCCTTCGCCTGTCGGGTAAGAGGTATATATGAAAAAAATAGATATGACGCATGGACCGATCGGAAGGAAAACGATCCGTTTTGCGTTGCTCCTGGCACTGACGGGCATGCTGCAGCAGGTGTTCAATACCATCGACACCATCATCATGGGGCAGTTTGTCGGGAAGGAAGCGATGGCGGCTGTCGGGAGCAATACGCCCATCATCGGCTTCATCGTGACATTTTTCATCGGTATTTCGATCGGGGCGAATGTCGTGATCTCCCAAATGACAGGGAAGGGAGATCGGGAGGGGGTCCATCGGGCGGTCTTTTCGACGCTTGTCTTTGCGCTTGCCGCAGGGATCGTGATGACCTGTCTGAGCGAAGCTGTCGCGGAGCCGCTGCTCTCGCTGCTTCAGGTGCCGGATGCGCTCATGCCGCTCTCCGCAGAGTATCTGCGCATTTTTTTCCTGGCTCTGCCGGGGATCCTGGTCTATAATTTTGCGTCTGCCATCTTCCGAAGTCAGGGAGATACGAAGACGCCCCTCTTCTGTCTGGCGGCGGCAGGGGTCATCAAGGTCATCATCAGCTACACGCTGGTGGCGTTTTTTCATCAGGGCGTGGCAGCTGTGGCGATCTCTACGACATGTGCGACGCTTCTTTCTTCCGCCATGCTGGTGACGATCCTGCTTCGCAGCACGCATGTGATCCATTTGGAATGCAGGACATCGTTCTTTGATCTGTATATTTTACGGGAGATCCTTCGCATCGGCACACCGGCAGGGTTGCAGGCGGCGGTCTTCTGTCTGTCGAACATCGTGATCCAGTCGGCGATCAACAGCCTTGGCGCGGATGTCATGGCGGCAACGGCGGCGGCGTTCAATCTGGATATTCTTTGCTATATCTTTGTCAATGCGTTCGGGCAGGCATGTACGACATTCGTCGGGCAGAACTACGGGGCCGGCGACATGGCGCGCTGCCGCCGCGTCGGGGTCATCACCACCTTGCAGAATCTGGTCGTCTGCGTCATCATCGGAGCGCCCATCCTGTATTTTTCGCCATCACTGCTTGCGCTTTTTACCAGCGATGTGATGGTCATCAGCTATGGCGTCACCCGCATGGGCTATATCATTCTGGCGGAGCCTTTGAATCTGGCCATCGAAATGATCTCCGCCTATCTCCGTGGCTTTGGCAATTCACTTTCTCCGGCGCTCATCACGATCGTCGGGATCTGCGGATTCCGTATCCTTTACATGGGGACCGTATTTCCTGCCATCCCCAGCTTTGACTGCCTTATGACGGTGTATCCGCTGAGCTGGTTCGTCACGGCCGTCGGACTTTCTGTCTTGCTTTTCAAGACGCGAAAGAAGTATATTTGGGGGTGACTGGTGACTGGTGACTGGTGACTTGAATACGACTTTCGGGCATCGCCCCGTTTCGTCATCCTGAGCGGCGAGAAACGTCGTATGTGAGATAACGAATGCCAGAACAGCTGCGACCTGAGCCGAAGGATCTCGGCGAAGCCGCCACGAGAGTCCTGAAGTTTGAAAGCAGACTATTCTTATTCCTTATTTATGAAGCCTCATAGGTTAAACGGGTTCTAAAGGTTCAATGGGTTTCTCATTTTTCAAGGATAACGTATATTTCAAAACTCCGCGGCGCTTCCCTATTTTTATGCGCCGCACCACCCCCTCTGAACCCTCTGAACCCGTTCCCCCTGTTTCACAAATAATCAAGGGACAGCACATCCCCGGGGCTAACCCTAACAAAGGAGACTCTCCTATGATCCATGAAAGCATTCTTCTCAAGCAGAAAACGCTTGAAGCACATTTGAAAACACTTGGCTCGGCCGCCGTCGCTTTTTCCGGCGGTGTGGACTCGACCTTTCTCCTTCATGAGGCCTGCAAGGTGCTCGGTGATCAGGCTGTCGCAGTGACGATGAAACTGAATTCCGTCCCCGCGCGTGAGATCGAAGAGGCGAGGGATTTCTGCACGTCCCGCGGCATCCGGCAGGTGATCGTGGAAAGGGATCAGTTCGCTGCGCCGGGCTTTGCTGACAATCCGAAGGATCGCTGCTACTGGTGCAAGACCTATCTCTTCTCGTCTCTTGGCGAGCTGGCGAAGGAGCATCAGATCGCTTATATCATCGACGGGACAAATTTCAGTGATACGAAGGGCTATCGCCCCGGGCTGAAAGCGCTTGCCGAGCTGGGCGTCGTGAGCCCTTTGAAGGAGGCGGCGCTTACGAAGGAGGAGATCCGCATCCTGTCGGAGAAGGAAGGACTTCCCACATGGAATAAGCCATCCTTTGCGTGCCTGGCGACCCGTTTCCCCTATGGCGCGAGGATCACGGAGGAGAAGCTCCGCGCGGTCGAAGCGGCTGAGCAGCTGCTGTTTGATCTGGGTTTCCCGCAGTTCCGCGTGCGCTGCCATGGGGATATCGCCCGCATCGAGGTGCTCTCCGCTCAGCTCCCAAAGCTCGTGGCAAATCGTGAGGCAGTCATTGCGCGCTTTCATGCGCTGGGCTTTCGCTACGTGACCATGGACCTAGAAGGGTTCCGCTCGGGGTCGATGGATGGGAAATAGGGACTGGTGGCTAGTGACTAGGGATTAGGGATTAGGAGCCTCGAGTAACTAGTGACTGGGGACTTGAATATTACTTTCGGGCATCGCCACTATTTATACTCCGTGGCGCCTCCTTATTTTTATGCGCCGCACTACCATTTCGCATTTCTCATTTCTAATTTCTCACTCAAGCGAAACTTTCAAACGCAATCAAAGGGCAGCACGCTCCGTGGACTAACCCTGAACCCTGAACCAACAACAAATCAACCAAAGGACACATATATGAGTATTCAAGAGATATTGACCCAAGTGAAGTCCGGCGCGCTGTCGCTCTCTGCGGCAGAGGCGCTCATCCGTGAGAATCCGGCGGAGCGATCCTATGAGGAAATGGGATTTGCCAAGCTCGATACGGATCGGAAGAAGCGTTCCGGCTTTGCAGAAGTGATCTACTGCCAGGGGAAATCTGACGAATTCATCGGACAGATCTTCCGAAGGCTCTATGAGGTGGAGGGGGAAGTCTTCGGCACCCGCGCCTCTCCCCACCAGTATGAGATCGTGAAGGAATTCCTGCCGGAGATCTCCTATGATCCGGTGTCGCATATCCTGAAGCTGGAAAAGGAGAAGGAGCACATCGGCTGCGTGGCCATCTGCACGGGCGGCACGGCAGATATTTCCGTTGCAGAGGAAGCGGCACAGACGGCAGAGTACTTCGGGACGCATGTCGAACGTGTCTATGATGTGGGCGTCAGCGGCATCCACCGCATCCTTTCGAAGGAAGCGATCGTGCGCCGCGCGAACTGCGTCATCGCAGTGGCAGGCATGGAAGGGGCGCTCGCCTCGGTCATCGGCGGACTTGTGAAGAATCCCGTCATCGCAGTGCCGACGTCGGTGGGCTATGGCGCCAGCTTCCACGGCCTTTCGGCGCTCTTGACGATGATCAATTCCTGTGCGAACGGCATCGTCACCGTCAATATCGACAATGGCTTCGGCGCCGGCTATGTGGCGACACAGATCAACCGATTGGCGGAAATGGGAAGGATTTGAAAGTAACCATATCGCCATATTTCTTGTTATGATTACGTGCCATAATTAGGAATGAGGAATGAAGGTGGCGGCTTTGCCGAGATCGAGGGCTCAGGTCGCAGCTGTTCTGGCATTCGTTATCTCAAGTGCGACGTTTCTCGCCGCTCAGGATGACGAAACGGGGCGATGCCCGAAAGTCGTATTCAAGTCACCAGTCACTCGAAGCTCCTAATCCCTAGCCACTAGTCCCTAGCTACTAGAATCCAGTCACCAGTCACTCCTGATTCCAACCAATAATCAACAACCAACAAGGAGAAACCATATGGGAAAAACATTATACCTTGAAACTTCCTCCGGCATCAGCGGAGATATGTTCGTCGCAGCGATGATCGACCTCGGCGCAGACCCGGAGGCGCTGGAACGCGCGCTGAATTCCATCCCCGCGGACGGTTTCATGGTGGAGATCTCCAGCGTCAAGAAATCCGGCATTGCGTGCTGTGATTTCAATGTCATTCTGGATGCAGCCCATGAAAATCATGACCATGATATGGCCTACCTCTATGGCCCGGCACCGGTGACCGCTGCAGCCCCGCAGGAGGAAGAGCATCACTGCCACTGCCATGAGGACGAGGAAGCACATCACTGCCATTGCCATGAGGACGAGGAAGCACATCATTGCCACTGTCACGAGGAAGAGGAAGCGCACCACTGTCACGAGGAAGAGGAAGCGCATCACTGCCACTGCCATGAGGACGAGGAAGAGCATCACTGCCATTGCTATGAGGAAGAGGAAGCGCATCACTGCCATTGCCATGAAAACGAAGAAGCGCCTCATTGTCACGGACACGGAGGCGAAGAGCCTCATCATCACCATGAGCATCACCACCACCACGGACGCCATCTGGCAGAGATCTTAGACATCATCGACGAGACAGACATGACAGACTCGGCGAAAGCACTGGCGGGCAAGATGTTCCACATCGTAGCGGAAGCAGAGTCTCTCGCCCATCATATGCCGCTGGAAGAGGTGCATTTCCATGAAGTCGGCGCCATCGACTCCATCGTAGATATCATTGCCGCGGCGGTCACCTTTGACAGCCTGGGGATCACGGATGTCATCATCCCCTGCCTCACCGAGGGCAGAGGCACCGTTCGCTGCCAGCACGGCGTGCTGCCCGTCCCCGTCCCGGCGACCATGAATATCATCGAAGCCTACGATATGCCGCTCACCATCATGGAGGCAAAGGGGGAATACGTCACGCCGACCGGCGCAGCCATCGCGGCGGCCATCTGCACGACGCACCAGCTGCCGAAAGCCTTCCGCATCGCGCGTACAGGTCTTGGTGCAGGCAAGAGAGCCTACACCGAGCGCACGAATATCCTTCGCGCATACCTCATCGAAGGGAATGCCATGGAAGAGGGCAAGGATGAGATCGTGAAGCTCGAGACCGACATCGATGACAGCACCGGCGAAGCACTCGGCTATACCATCGACCGCCTCATGCAGGCCGGCGCGCTCGATGTCCATTACAGCCCGGTCTACATGAAGAAGAACCGTCCCGCGTGGGAGCTCACCGTGATCTGCAAGAAGAGCAGGATGGAAGAGCTTGAGGACATCATCTTCAAAGAAACGACGACCATCGGTATCCGCGAATTTCCGAGCGTCATGCGCTCCATCCTTCGCCGCAACCAGAAGCAGGTGGAAACGCCCTTCGGCATCGCGGAGGTGAAGGAAGTCGCCCTCCCCGGGGAGAGACGCTTCTACCCCGAGTATGAATCGGTGAAGGCCATCGCAGAAAAAGAACACCTGCCCTTTGCGGAGGTATATCATCTCGTGAAGGCACTGGCGGAACAAAACGAGTAGTGGCTGGGGACTAGTGACTAGAGACTAGGGGACTCTCGTATCGTCATTTCGAGCGAAGCGAGAAATCTTCCTTGCAGACCGATAAACGATGCATGTGTGAACGTAGAAATACGTGGCACCAAGACGCCGTTTCCCTGCCAGTGCCTATGTGATACTGACCGCAGTGCAAGAAAGATCCCTCGGCTGCGCTCGGGATGACGATACGGGAAAAGGATAGCCCAAAAAGTTTGAAAGCAGGGACTAGGGATGAGGGATTAGGGGACTCTCGTATCGTCATTTCGAGCAAAGCGAGAAATCTTCCTTGCAGACCGATAAACGATGCATGTGTGAACGCAGAAATACGTGGCACCAAGACGCCGTTTCCCTGCCAGTGCCTATGTGATACTGACCGCAGTGCAAGAAAGATCCCTCGGCTGCGCTCGGGATGACGATACGAGAAAAGGATAGCCCAAAAAGTTTGAAAGCAGGGATGAGTAGCTAGGGATTAGTGGCTAGGGATTAGGTGTCGCAAGTGACTAGTGACTGGCATGCCAGCTCATGGCATCGCCATTATTTATGCTTCGCGGCGCATTTCGTCATCCTGAGCGGAGTGAAATGTCGGATGTTCGATCATGTAAAGGCGGAACAGTGAGAACTGAGTCGAAGGATCTGGCGCCACACCGCCCCCGTTGAACCCATAGAACCTGCCCCCTCTTTCGTCTGCGGTCAATGGGACGGCACGCAACCTCGTTTCTCATAAGCATCTCAAGAAATTTTCGATAGCCAGAAAAGCCCCGCGGCGGCGGGGCTTTTGTCATGCAGGTCAAATTGTTCACTTTTTCAAGTGAAAAATGGTGTATAATAGAACCAAGTAGACATGTCAGATCGTTTGATGAGAAAATCTGTCCGAAAGAACTCTGCGTGTGGATCAGGAGCCCGGGGCATTTGCCGCCGATAAAGTAGATCGGCAGGATGGGTGCAGCGATCGCCTGAGAAATGAGCAGACTCTCTTTCATGAGCTTCGTCTCCGAAATTTTCGACTGTGAGACGGAGGATCCCGTAGCGTTTTCCCGTGCTTCACAGGGAAGGCCTTTGGGATGCTCTGTCTGTCCTCTCCGGTAAATCTGTCTAGCCGGTGCGGAAGAACGCAAAGGAAAGAAAGAACGAGGGCGGCCTCGCAGCGTGACATGACTCCCAAGGCACCAGAGTCGGGGGCCGTAGAAGTCATAGTGCATCTGCGTTTCCGCGCGCCTTTTACCAAGGCTTGCTCTTCTTTTCTGCATGAGGTCAGTGCTTTCCTTATGTGTTCCTGTATGATTTTCCATCCTGCGCTCCCATCTCTCCTTGCCGGCTGCGGTCCGGCAGAATGAAACCGGCTGTCAACGGTGGATCTCTGAGGAACATATGCTTGTTCCGTTCCGCATTCTCATAGGATCATAGTCCTATGGTCTTATGACTAGACCATTCCGAAGACTCCAAAAATACAGCCCGCACCGGCCGCCATCCGGTGCGGGTATTTAAATGGGTAAAAGGGGCGTGGGGGCGGCACACTCCCTCCTTTCCCCGGAAGGAGGTGCCCCGAAGGGGCGGAGGCTCACTCCCGCCGCGGGA
>ERZ1031467.275-NODE-275-length-15606-cov-8.146807_pt1 | contig 15606 bp, 10 predicted proteins | sample MGYA00517105_ERZ1031467 | MGnify/ENA primary metagenome ERZ1031467 (study PRJEB33719, sample SAMN04261155) | wastewater metagenome | biome: rural village; feature: human; material: feces | host: Homo sapiens | place: El Salvador | collected 2013-01-07 ...
ATCAAGTTTATGCTTTATTAACGAGAAGTTTTCTATAGGGGTGCTGAGTAGTTACTGAGTATTTTTTGCAGCTTTTTTATTATTTTTGCACCCGAAATAAAAGTTGGCAGTAATATAGCTTAAATATTAAGCAGTAGTATAACAAAAATATTAAGCGGTAAATAAAAGTAAGAACAAAGATATTTGTATATCAGGTATAATTGAAATTTGTATGTCAGGAGGTATAATAGAATATGAAAGTAAGTAAGTTTATGGCTGTAGCCATTCTGATGTGCCTTTGTATCCAATCAATGCAAGCACAGCAGATAGGCTTCAAGACTAATGTGCTTTATTGGGCTACTACCACCCCTAATATGGGAATGGAAATGGAAGTAGGCAAGAAGCATACAGCTCAGGTATTCCTGGGCTTGAATCCCTGGAAGCAGAGTGGAGGAGATCAGTCTAGGCTCCGACACTGGTTGGTGATGCCGGAATATCGCTACTGGTTCAACCGAAGTTTTGAGGGATGGTTTGTGGGCGCTCATGCCTTGGGCGGCCAGTATAACGTGGGCGGCGTAAGGTTTCCTTTCGGATTGTTGAAAGGATTGCGCAACCATCGCTATGAAGGTTGGTATGCCGGAGGCGGCATCACAGCCGGAAAACAATGGAATCTTTCTAAGCACTGGAACTTCGAGGCTTCGCTCGGATTGGGATATATCCATACCGCCTACGATAAGTTCGAATGCGGAATGTGTGGCGAAAAACTGAAAACTGCCCACAAAAATTATGTGGGTCCCACCAAGGTGGCTCTCTCCCTCATCTATTTAATCCCTGGCAAAGTTGAAGAAAATCGCGAAAACGATGTGCCTCAGATCATCGAGACCATTCAGCAGCCTAAGCAGAACGTATTGAAGCCGGTGCTCCAGTTGCAGGCTGTTATTGCTGAAGCTCCTAAGATTCGTCATCTGGATAAGCGGGCTTATATCGATTTCCCGGTGAACAGGATAGAGTTGCGTGCTGATTATCGACGCAATCCAGCGCAGTTGGATAGCATCATCACCACCATCAATGCCCTGAAGGCGGATAAGAACCTGCAGGTGATGGCAATCAATATCCATGGTTTTGCTTCGCCGGAAGGCACGTATCAGCACAACGACTATTTGGCAAAGAATCGTGCCCGCACTTTGGCGGAGTATGTCCGCAAGATGGTGCAGCTGCCCGACAGCATCTTCACCGTATCATCCACTGCCGAGGATTGGGATGGCTTGCGTGAATATATCCAGCAGAGTGATTTGGAGAAGAAGCAGCAGATCTTAGCGATAGCGCAGGATGAAACCCTGACCCCAGATGCCCGGGATGCGAAAATGAAGAAACTATATCCGGTGCAGTATCGCAGCTTGCTTACCAACTGTTATCCGGCTCTCCGCCATAGCGACTACCACATTACTTATAAGATTAAGCCATTTGATGTGGAGGAGGCAAAGCAGATCATGAAGACCAAGCCGCAGCTGTTGTCGCTCAACGAGTTGTTCATGGTAGCCCAGACCTACGAGGTGGGTTCCAAGGAGTTCAACGAGGTGATGGAGCTGGCTGTGCGCATGTATCCGGAGGATGAAACCGCCAATCTGAATGCCGCCATCATCCGTCTGAATAATGGCGATGCCGAGGCTGCCAAGCCTTATTTGGATAGAGCAGGCGAATCCCAGGAAGCCGATGCTGCAAGAAAGGCGTATGAAATGATGACGATTCAATAAAGCGGTAAATGATTCAATCATGCGATAAAATTGAATATAGGAATAAAAATGCTATAAAATTACGATAAAGTAGATATTGCGAGAAATATAAATAAAAAAAGTAATAAATACAATTTAAACTATAAGATTATGAAGAAATTCAGAGTGCTTTCATCAGTGCTGGCTTCAGCGTTGATGATGACGGTGATGTCTTGCTCAAGCAGCGATGACTTGAATGGTGGCGGTGCAGATGCTAACGATAAGTCTTATCTCGCCATTAGAATTAACAATGTAGGTTCTGTGGCTGGTTCACGTGCCACAACTGCTGAATATGAGAATGGTACAGCAGATGAGAACCATATTGAGAGTGTAAGATTCTATTTCTTCAATTCTGATGGAACTCCTTATATCCTGAAGAAAGATGGCCAGTCTACAGGTAAAAACTGGTTGGAGAAGAACAGTGATCTGAATACGGAAAACAAGCAAAATCCAAATGTGTCTATGATTTCCAATCCTCTTTTGGTTATCGAGGGCAATACCGGAGCTTCACCAGCCGTGATGATTGCAGTCATCAACCCTAATTCCCTGGATGGAGATAAGCTCGGTGATGGTGCCAAGACTTTGGATGATGTGAAGCGTACTTCTATCTTCTCTCAGTTCTATGCCACCGGCAACAAGGACTTTGTGATGAGCAATTCTGTTTATGTAGCCAATGGTGTGGAGAAATGTGCTTCCATCGTAACAGGATTTGTTGCTACCACAGCAGACGCTGCCAAGTCAAAACCTGTTGATTTGTATGTAGAGCGTGTTGTGGCTAAGGTTCAGCCTACTATCGATGCTAATTACGCTGCTATTGATGGCAGAAAATGGACAAAGATTGATGGCAAGGATGCCATAAAGGTGGGTGTTTATGGTACCAATGATATCTATGCCGTAGTTGATGGATGGGGTGTTGCCGATGAAAATGGCAAGGCCGAGCTGGTAAAGCAGGTTGATACTAAATGGAATGATGAAAACCTGGGTATCAGTGTATGGACATCGTCTGATTATCATCGTTGTTTCTGGACTTCTTCCGTTGCCTTTGCTGCCGGTACTGGTGCAGAAGGTAATGCACCGGTTAATCATACATACGCTGATTATGCTAAACGCAAGTTAACAGACTGTGCCTACACCTTGCCAAATGCGCCAACTTCTGTAAATGCAGACCCTTATGCCAGCACTTTGACCAAGATGGTGCTTGCCACTCATCTGGTTTATAAGGATGGAGAGAATTACAAAAATGCAGAAATCTGCCAGTATCGTGGTCAGGAATACCTGCATGTAGAAGATGTGAAGACAGAAGTTGCCAACAACTTTTCCGATTACTATATCAAGAAGGGTGATACCCGCACCAAGTTGAAGCCATCTGATATCGACTTCACTACCAAGGTTACTGGTATCAAGGATTATCAGGTAGTTGCTACCTTGCGTAGCTTGGCTGCTGATGAGACTTTGCAGAAGAAAGAGGGAAACACAGAGGATGCTTCTTCTTTCAAGGATGTAACCAAGGAAGATTTCCAGAACTCGATGAACGCAGAGCCAGCTCAGATCCGCAAGGGTGGTAAGGCATATTACTTTATTCCTATCCGCCATTTGGGTACAGATCCTAAGAAGCCGGGCTACTACGGCATCGTGCGCAACCACGTGTATAGCATCAATATTCAGAATATGTACGGATTCGGTACACCGGTTTATGACCCAGACAAGATCATCGACCCAACCATTCCATCTAACGATGCTACTTACCTTGCAGCCCGCATCAACGTGCTTTCTTGGCGTGTTGTAAAGTATAACGCAGATTTGGATAAGACGAAATAATGAAGATGCAGATTCGTACCCTTACATGGGGCACTTTCTTATCTTGGTTGTTGCTGCCACTGAGCCTGACCCTCGTGTCATGTTCCTGGTGGCACGACGACCAGGAAGGGTGTGAGGCTACCAGGCGTGTTCGTTTTGTTTACGATATGAACATGCTCTATGCCGATGCCTTTGCCCATGAGGTGAAGACCGTCACCCTTCATGCCTTCAACAAGGAGGGAAAGCTGGTTTATGCCAAGACGGCTCCAGCCTCCCGGATTCTTGCCCAGGATGGCATGGAAGTAGACGATATGCCATCGGGGGTATATGATCTTCAGGTTTGGGCTGAGGGCGAAGAACGCCATCCGGGTTCCTATATATATAAAGGTGAAGATGGTAAGGATAGCTGGGGAAAGGCCAGTATGGGAGATTTCCAGGTTCTCGTGAATCGGGATGATAACCATCAGGTAAACCACGACCTTACTCCGCTGTTTCATGGCATCCTGCGAAATGCCGACCTCACTGCTGTTTTTGGCGAAACCAAAACTGTAACCGTCAGGCTTACCAAGGATACCAACCATTTCAAGATCGTCTTGCAGCATCTCTCGGGAAAGAGCTTGAGCGCAGAAGATTTCGATTTTGTCATTACGGATGGCAATGGCTATCTGGATTACGACAACAGTCTCCTGCCGGATGATGAACTTGCCTATTCAGCATGGAGCAAGTATGAAGGCATGGCTGGTGTAAACGGGAATACGGGCGAGCAGACCTCCGTATCTGCAGCCTTGGCAGAGTTGACCACCTGCCGACTCGTGAAAGGCCATCAGATGCGCCTGCATGTATATGAGCATTCCACAGGCAGAAGCATCATCAATATTCCATTGATAGATTATGCCTTGCTGGTAAAGGGAAATTATCAGAGCAGGATGGACGACCAGGAATATCTTGACCGTCAGAATTCATACAGTCTCGTATTCTTCCTCGACGAAAAGGCTAACTGGCTGGCTACAACCATCTATATCAATTCGTGGAGAGTGGTATTAAGTAATTCCGATTTCGGACCTTCAAAATGATGAGTATCAATAAGATATTTCGGACCTTCAAAATGATGAATATCAATAAGATATTTCAATATCTGCTTGCCCTGGCAGGGGTAATCACCTGCATGGCATGCAGCGATTCTGCCGACCGTGCATCGGATGATGGCTACGTAAGGGTGGTATTCCAGCTATATATGCCATCCTCTACGGTGGCGACCCGTGCCGGGGAAAGCGATTGGGAATATGCCATCGACAAGAGCCGATTGCATGTGGTTTTCTATAGTCAGGATGGCCGTGCCATCGGCGGGGTGGAGCATCTGGTGCTTCTGCCTACCCAGAAGGAGAATGAATATCAGGTTACCGGATCCATCAAGCTGGATAAGTTGCAGATGACTAACAGCGGCTTTTCCGGAAAGGTGATGGTTTATGCCAACATCGATGGCGTGGACGAGCAGACCGATTTCTCGGAAGATAATCTGAACCGCCTGACCTTCACCTATCAGCCTACCACGCCCCATTTCATTCCGATGTGGGGAGTGAAGCAGCTTAAAAACATTCCTTTCGAGGCAGGAAAGCAGTATGACATCAAGACCATCAATCTGCTCCGTGCAGAAGCCAAGATTCATGTTTCGCTTCGCCAGGATATGATAGATGGTGGATATACGCTCACGAAGGTAAACCTCCTGGGGCACCAGCAGCAGGGCTATTGTCTGCCGCCGTTTGCCAGTGTTGCCCATCTGGAAGATGCCAACGGGCTTTCTGCTGCGGATATGGGGCATTTTCACGAAGCTACTCCTTCTTTGGATCCTGTTGATATGTTGCAGGGTGATGTCTATGTTCCTGAATATCGGAATAGCGGAGATGGAGTTGCTTCGCCTGCAATCATCAGTCTGCGGCTCAGAGACCGTTTTGGAAAAGAGTCTGATTATAAGCTCAAGTTTGTGGATTATGATGATGCCAGTGGGGCTCCAACCTCCAGGGCAGTAGATATCCTCAGAAATCATTACTATCAGTTTCAGTTATATAAAGGCGACAATGATATCCTGCATGTTAATTTGAATGTGCGAAAGTGGTATTACACAGAGCACGACCATATTATCATGTAAGAAATATCATGTAAGAAACATCGCCCTAAGTGCTATTATTTTAAATTCATGAAGAAATTATTATCATATATTTGTTGGGTGCTTGCCATCTTCAGTTTGATGGGATGCGGTTCCGATGGCGGTGCGGAGATGATTCCGGAACCGTCAGCGGCTGAACGCGTTTCCGTGAAACTGCAGTTGGGCGTTGCCGAAAGCAGGGAGGCTACCCGAGCCGGATATAGTGATAGTTTGAATTCTTCAGGAGAATTGATGAAAAGCTGGTTTGTGGTGATTGCCAGCAACCATCAGATAGATACCATCATCACCAATCATCCTTATGGTTCGGGCGAACAGGAACGTGCCTTGGACGACTGCTGGATAAGACTGAAGCCTGGCAAGCATGTGTTCTATTCCTTTGCCAATATTCAGCCTTCTGAATTAGGCTTGGAGGGAAAGAAAAAGGGAGATGATTTGCCAGCAGACTTTGACCGGTATAAGTATCATGTAGAAATACCGAAACTCGCTTTTGCCGACCACTGGACCGACTTCGGGGATGAATCCCAACCGTTCTTCAAGAACGGAATCCCCATGAGCAACCGCCAGGAGATAGATATCGATAGCAATACCAGATCCATCAATCTGGAAGTAATCAGAATGGTGGCGAAGGTGGAGCTTAGCATCACCAATACCTCCAGCCATCCCATTACCATCAGGAAAGTGGTTCTTTCCGACCAGACTCCCAATTCTATGGAGAACCTGATGCTTTTCCCTGCTGCCGATGAGGTAGATAACCAGGGAGTAGCCCATGTGGGCAAACCGAATCTCTGTACGCTGCAGAAGCAGGTGGTTACCTACGAGGGGTTGAACAATGGGGAAGGCTATACCGTGAGTGCCCATGGCGGCAAGCAGTATATCCGATTCTATGTGAACGAAAGTGAGGCCACTGACGAGAATAAATATTTCGTACTCCAGTTGCATACGGATGATGGCAATGGAGGGGAGCTGACCCGCCGCTATGCGATGCTCAACTGGCGACAGATGTGCCGCAACGATTTCCGCCTGATTCCCATCCAGTTGGACGATTATGCCATCGAGTGGAAGGTGGAGGCGTTTTCTCCTATCGGCGTGCTGCCGCAGGTGGCAGAAGATAACAGCAATCTCACGGTTACCTTCGGCTATTACGGCGAGTTCCATATTATCCCGAAAATCAGGAAGATAAGCAACCAACAGCTGGTGGATTCCTGGAATATCAGCAACCAGCAGCTTACGGAAGTGGTTTCTACGCCAGCAGGCGATGCAGGAACCTGCATCTTTGATGCCAAACCTTATTGGAATGCGGCAGCCAAGCGTATTGAAGGCGAGATGGGCAACCGGTCGGGCACCTCAGTCTATCAGCTGAGAATGACGCTGGATGTGAATGGCGACAGGCTGACTCTGTCACGTAAAGTGAGATTTGTGATGAATTCGGTTAAATTAAAATAGAATGAAAGGAAATAGTTTATTTTCAAAATACGTCTTGTTCATCCTGGGCATCATCTCTTTGATGCCTGGGATGGCTTATTCCCAGACCTTTAAGCATTATCAGGGTATCGCCAATAAAGCTGGCGATTACGAGGTGATAGATGCTGACTATGATTGTCTCCGACAGAAAACGCATGTGGTTCATTATTATATCGCCCTGCCTAGCGGCGGAAGCAAGGAATTGTCGCTGCCGCTTGAAAGCTATTCGGGCGATGGTGCAGATTTGGAACCTAGAGGATATTTCAGATGGTATAATTACGATACAGATAAGGCTTCTGCCCAGCTGAAGGCTTGTTCTGCCAGCGGCAAGTTGCAGAGCATGAAGGATGATCATGGAATAGATAAAGGTTTGATAGCCTATAATCTTTCATCCAAGCCAAATCGCAATTCGGTGGGTGTAAGATATACCCGTCCATCTGATACATTCTGGAGCGGTGAGACTATCGCCTGCGATGTGAGCCGATACGTGGATGGCTGCAACGGAACAAGTTTCGAGCATGAGCCAACCCTTTCTATCAGATATATCTTCCATATCATGTCGGCAGAAAAGATGGCGGATGATATCAGGCTGAAACTCCTGGAAACGGGAAGAGACAGAGATTACACTTATGAAGATGGAAAGGGCGTTTCGGCAGGATTGAAAGACGGAGGTGCCTCTATGACACTCCGCCTCAACCAGAATGATGTGACCAACTATTATTTCCATCCAATGAATAATATCAATACGCATCATGTCTTCGCAGAGGATGAGAAGTATAAAATTAAGGAATCTGATTTCAGACCTGAGGTTGTTCAGGCAACTCAAGTGCAGTGGCGTGTTTATAATTCCGATAAAACCCAGTTTGTTTGGTGGACTCATAAAGGAGGTAGTTATGCGCCCCGTTTCTTTGATTTGAGCTTGAATATACTGAATAATACGGGCACTAATGCCTGGCGTGACCTGAATGGTGGAGGAGTCAGCAGCAAGCAGACCTTTAAGTATGGCGACCGTATCTATGTGGTGGCAATAGCCATTTCCAGCAGCGGACAGATGTGTCCTATCGCCAATTTCACCTGCCAGCTGTTCAATCAGTATCCGATGACCACTGCCGAGCTGAAGACGGCAGGTCAGAATACCCGCTTGAATTCCTATCTGGAAGATCATTATCGCCCTGTCAACATCGTTTCTTTTGATGATGATGATGAAGAACAGACCCTTCTGACTCCTACAAGTTCGGATGATAACCAGGCCCGCCTGCCTTCTAAATGGAGCAAGCGAAGCTATGGCTTTGTCTATCGTGAATTGATGAATTCCGCTCCGGCAGGCAATATGTATGTAAATCCCAAGCATTCACCGCTGCATGGAGAATACGGACTCTATAAGTCGGCAAATATAAAGGGAAAGTCAGGATGGGGAAACTCTGGTACAGATAGCTACCTGTGGTGGCCTACTGCCCAGCTCTACGACCGTACCTACGAAAATACGAATGGTACGCAATATGGCCATTTCCTCTATATAGATGCCGCTGATGAAAGCCGACAGATTGCCGAAGCTGATTTCAAGGCCGACCTCTGTGTGGGTTCGCAGGTGATTTTCAGTGCTGCCATTGCCGATATGACCACCGGTGCAGAGCGCCCGCAGCTGATGTTCAAGCTCTATGGCGTGAATTACGATGAGAACAACCAGGAAACGGAGCGCAGGTTGCTGCATTCGTTCTCATCTGGTAATTTCTCGGGCAACCGTGTGGGAGAGAATCCTTCCAATGTAGGCAAATGGTATCAGGTTTACGGAAAGATGGTGTTGCAGAAGGAGAGCGGAGTGAATAATTTCACCGACTTCAAACTGGTGGTGGATAACATGTGCAAATCTACCTCTGGTGCCGACTATGCCTTCGATGATCTCCGCATCTACACCAAAGCATCCAAGGTGGATATCATCCAGAGCTCGCCTATCTGCCCTGATAAGAACACGGCAGAAGATTCCTCCGTTTCCAGCAATATCCTCACCAAACTGAGGGCCTTGCAGGAAACCATGGCGGCACTCATCGCCCCGGCTACAGAGAAGAAACTCTACTTCCGCTTCGTGGATGCCGAGGGCAATCCGGCAAAGAACGTGAACTATGGAACGGCTGAAAATCCTAACGACCAGTGGGGAACCACTACTATATATAATTATGTGGATGATGCCCGAAAGGTGGATGGAAAGCCGATGTACGAGAAAATCAACGACGAATGGCATGTGGTGCTTGCCAACAGATACTTCAATCTGCAGTCGAACCAGACTTACTATGTTAGTTTCGCCTTCGAGGATGATTCGGTGGCGGATAAGACCCAGCTTGCGTGGGGAAAGCCTTCGGATGTATGCTCGCTCTATAGCGCCAACTTCCAGATGGTGCAGCAGAAGGTGCTGGTTACTGATGCCAACGGAAGCATCACCACCACCGTCACCATTCCCTGCGATGACAACGCTACCCCGAAATATAACATCAAGGCGCAGTTGCAGACCGTAGACCAGAACAATGGCGGCAGCATCCAGCTGAATGGTGTGCTCTACAATTGGTATGTGGACAATGACACGACGCCGATTCTAAGAAACCGTGCCGAGTTCAGTAACATCCCGCTGAGTGTGGGCGAACATACCATCCGTGTGATTCCTACCACCGGTTCTTCTACCATCACCCAGGGCGGCGTGGATTATCAGATTTGTCTCGATGAGATGTCGTTCAAGCTTCGTGTCGTGAAGAACGGACCGCAGTTGAATCTGGGAGTTCCCGGCGTGGCATATCCTAATAATTATGCCCGCACGGTGCGCATCGGATTGCCTCAGGTGGCTCTGCTGGCAGAACAGGAAGCCAAGGGCAAGGGCGGATATTTCTGTGTGCCTATCAGCGGCGAAAACCTGGTGGCGGATAATTCCACCCGTCTCTATTTCGTGAAGGCTGGCGGAAAAGATCAGCTGGATGAGTCGCAATATACAAAGGTGATGTATCTTTCGGGTACCAACGACCCTGCCTATCAGAACAGGATAGGGGAGAGCCTGACGCTGGCTACGCTTCAGGATAATTATATCATGAGAAAATCTAGACAGCTGAAGCTGAAGTTTATGCCGCAGTCGGGGGATGCATCTTCTGCATCAAAGAATGTGCAGTTGCATGAGGGATACTGGTATGAAGGCGTATTGATATTCCGTGAAGATGGCTCCCAGGAAACCACGTTACTCTGCTCGGGCGAGGTATACATTCGCTTTGCGGTGGTACCGGAATACGCTACCTGGAATCCTACTGCCAACAGCAAGATGAGTGCGGCATGGAACAATGATGATAACTGGCGCCGCTCTGCCCGCAGCGAACTCTATAAAAATGAGAACCAATATACGGATTACAGCAGCGGCGGATACGTGCCGATGAAGTTTACCAAGGTAACGATTCCAAATTTGAGCGGATTGTATTTCCCTTCCCTGGGCTATATCGCCTATCAGAAATCCACGGGCATCGCCACCCGTCTGAGCAATGCCAAAGGAGATGCAGCAACGGCGAATATACAGTATGACATGCTTGCCAAATGGGATGCCAATGCCGCAGACCACGGATTGAACGCCGAAGGCAATCTGGAGTGTGAACCCTTCTATGGCAACACCTGCGACCAGATTTACTTCAAGCCGGGAGGTGAACTGCTCAACCAGTGTTATCTGATTTACAACAAGGCGTGGGTGGAGAAGGAGATGAAATCCAACACCTGGTATGCCCTCACTTTGCCTTTGCAGGATACCTATGCGGGCGACATCTATGTGCCGGCTGCATCGGGCAAGCAGGAGTCGGAGGCTTTCCAGCCCATCACGTTCTCATCCTCGGCAAACAATCGTATCACCAGTCCTGTTTATCAGCGCAGCTGGGATGATGCTTCTGCCGAGGAAGTAACCTTGGACGGCAGATACGATGCCTACGACTATGCCGGCACCGGCATCACATTCGAGAAGCAGGATCTCAATGCGCTTTCAGCCCACTGGAGCCACGTATATAATAAGGTGGATAGGAAATATAAGCCGCTGGAGGGCGTAGCTATCAGGATGGGAGATAAATATACGGTGGGTGCATCGGGTAGTGCATCGGGTCCTGAATCCGATGTATTGCTCCGTTTGCCGAAGGCAGATACGCAATATACTTATGTATCAGCTTCGCAGCAGCAGAGTTCTCTATCTGCTTCTGTGGATAAGAAGAATGCTTATCGCCTAGTGGTAAATGCCGATGCCCAGGAGAATGCTTTGGGCAAGATGAGCTATTCGCTGGTTCAGTTGTCGGATGGCAACAATTACTATCTGGTGGGTAATCCTTATATGGCGACGCTCAGCATGTATAAGTTCCTGAAGGCAAATCCATCGCTACAGTCCAGCTTCTATGTTTATGAGGATGGAGCCTTGAAACTTTATAATAAGTTGGATATGGCAACCACCACGTATGAGTCGAAGAACGATGTGAAGATTTCGCCGATGCAGTCGTTCTTTGTCCGCCTGAATGATGGACAGAGTGCATCGCAGCTTAATTTTACGTCGGCGATGACGGTAGATAGAGAAGTGTTTGGCGGTGTGAAGACGGCATCGGATGAGGAGCAGGGTGAGGACAATATCGCTTTAACCCTCACTGCAGCATCTGCATCGGGTTATCGCAGCCGTTCGAGGATTGTTCTTGATGCATCTGCTTCGGAAGATTATGATGATGCCGAGGATGCCCAGCTGCTCTATGATGCCCAGCTGAAGGAAGTTCCGGTGGTTTATACGGTGGCAGGCGATGAGGCTGTGGCGCTGAATACCCTGCCGAATGTGGATTGGTTGCCGCTGGGAGTAGTAGGGGCTTCTTCCGTAGAGTTGAAGATAGAAGGCGTCAATCGTCTCTCTTCTCCTCTCTATCTCTATGATGCTGCCACCCGAAAGTATCAGGAGATAAAGGATGGCGAAGAAATCAAGGTGCAGCCAAACGAACACGGCAGATACTTCCTGACGCAGACTCGCAGCACCGCAGGCATGGAAGATGTCAAGGTGAAAGAGAAGAGTATGAAGAATGTGAAGATCTATTCGCCAGTTTGGGGCGTGATGATCATATCCAAGCCAAGAGATGCCTCATCGAATAAGGTAGAGGGGTATACCCTTGATGGAAAAAAGGTATCGGTGAAGGATGCCAAGCTACAATAACAGGAAGAGGGAGTGTCTTAAAACTTATGACACTCCCTCTTTTTCCGTTTATCACTATCATGTCTATCGTATTTATAAATACCCCATGATGCTCCCTGAAAACTGAAATAACTGAAATAACTGAAATTGAAATGGCTCGAAAATCCGCTGGAAAAAACTTCATTTCTGTTACGCTGATGCGTCAAATGGTAAAAAAATAGCGTAAAAAGGCACCAAATGGTAAAAATGAATGCTAAAAGCTTTGAAAAATCGAAATTATTTCTTAATTTTGCAGTAGAGAACTTCATAAGAACTCATAAGAGAGCTTCGTAAGAACTCATAGAGATCTTCATAAGGGCTCATAAGAGAACTTAACATGAACATAAAATAATCATCTTATAAATAATAAAGAAAATGAAGAAACTATTCACTGCAATCATCCTCTTTGCACTCGCACTCACTGCCAGCGCACAGACATTCAGTGCCGACCAACTGGAGAAATACGCCAAGGATAAATACGGCGACAACTGGACCAAGGCGGCTGACAACCTGCATCAGGAGGTGGCTCTCGACAACAAGAACCGACTCAACTACCAGGAAGTGATTGATTGCGCCGGACAAACGAAAGACCAGATCTACGACAAGGCGATGGCCTGGTTCAAGAAAGCCTTCAAGAGCAAGGATACCCACGGCGTGATACAGGAGGAAAACAAGGAAGAAGGTCTCATCGTGGCTCGTGCCTACCTCGAAAAGGTGGCCATTCAGAATGCCGGAATGAACCATTATCAGGTAGACATCGCCCCTTACATCCGAGTAGACGTGAAGGAAGAAAAGGCACGCATCAGCGTATATATGGGCTCCTATCTGGTTACCGTTACCGCCGGCGGAGGATGGACCAGTGCCATAGCCAGCACCCTGGCATCTGTAGCCACAGGCGAAGAAGCCGAGGAAAGCTCCGAGCAAACCAAGGGCACCGACGAGGAATGGGACATCAACATGTGCTATCCTTATGTGCAGAAAGACAAGCACAAGAAGGCTTCCAGCAAGGCCTTCGTGATGGCTTCTGCCTTCCAGAACTCCATCATCGACGTGATGAAGGAAGCTCTGCTCGCCGATTCTTCTGAAGGCTTTGATGATAATTGGTAAATAACAGGAAGCTTATGAAAATCTATCTATATCTCGCAAGTCTTGTCGCCCTGCTGTGCATGGCGGCGCAGCCTGCCGAGGCTCAGAGAATCTCGGTGGGCAAGAAGGGGCGCGTGGTGGTGATGCGAACCGATTCTACCAGCGCGCAGGAAATAGTGAACCAGGACGGAAGCCGGATGAACAGAGCCAGGAAAACCAATCATCTCCAGGCACTGGCAGGCAATCTGAGGTCGGATGTGGATATCGACATCCCCGTTTCCAAGGCGAAGCAGGAGAAGACCTTTGCCGTAATCATCGCCAACGAGAACTACGAGGAGGAGGTGAACGTGGAGTTCGCCCTCAACGACGGAGTGGCTTTCAGCCAGTATTGCACCAAGACGCTGGGCATCCCTCAGGAGAATGTACACGTGCGCCAGGATGCCACGCTCAACAATATCCTGGCAGAAATCAGCTGGATGCAGAACATCGCCAAGGCCTATGGCGACGAGGCTAGGTTTATCTTCTATTATGCCGGACATGGCGTGCCTGACGAAAGCAACGGCACTGCCTATCTGCTGCCCGTAGACGGCAAGAGCAGCATCTTGGCCACGGGCTACAGCATCGGCAAGCTCTATGACCAGCTCCATGCCCTGGGCTCCCAGAATGTGACGGTGGTGATGGATGCCTGCTTCAGCGGATCCAAGCGAGGCGAAGGCATGCTGGCTTCTGCCCGGGGTGTGGCCATCAAGTCGAAGGCTGAGGCTCCCAAGGGAAACATGCTGGTGATAAGTGCGGCACAGGGCAACGAGACGGCCTATCCTTACCGGGAGAAGCGCCACGGACTCTTCACCTATTTCCTGCTCAAGAAGTTGCAGGAAAGCAAGGGCAATACCACCTTCGGCGAACTCTTCGACTACGTAAGGACGCAGGTGGCACAGAAATCCATCGTCGTCAACGAGAAAAGTCAGACACCATCGGTGAATGCATCGGGCGAGTTGACCTCCACCTGGAAGCAATCCAAGCTATTTTAGATGATTCATTTTTAGATATAGGATATTTCGGATTATTCATTTTAAAACATGATACGTATGAAAAAACTGATCGTATTTATCCTGCTGTTTGCCTGCGTAGGCGTTCAGCAGATTCAGGCACAGAAATGGCTCAAGACTTTGGGCAAGGTGGCAAGCACGCTGTTGGATGATGATGCCAGCGGGACCATTCCTGACTGTACGCTGAAGTACACCGACTGCAAGCGCAACGGCAATGATGTGCACATCAACTATGTGCTCACAAGCCAGTTGGGCAAGGATGCCCCGTTGTGGTTTGATGCCGGCAGCAACAACACCTATGCGGTGGACAGCAAGAGTGCCAAGCACACCATCGAGTTTATCGTGGGTGGCGAGCGTATGGGCACTTACAGCAACAAGAACATCCCTTCAAAGGTTCCTGTGAAGCTCACGGTGGTAGTGAAGGATGTGGAGCGCTCGGTGGCAAGCATTAGATCGTGCGTCATCAAGGGCAAGTTCAACAACTCGTCCGAGCAGTTTACCTGGAACATCGGCGCGAAGACTCCTGCTGCAGTGGTAAACACCAGTGCCGACAACATTGTGTGCACCATGCCTCAGTTGGCATTCACCCTGAAGGAGTGCAAGCGCTTGGGCGACAATGTGATTATCACGGCGATGCTGAAGAACACGGGCGGCAAGGATTTGGAGTTTGATACTTCCGGCACGGTTACCATCTATGACAACGAGGGTGAGGCATGCCGTCTGAACGGCGACATGTCGCCTGTAGCCAACGGCACATGGGGTCAGTATTCCAATATCCGTCTGGTGAAGGGCATTCCTGTAAAGGCAAAGTTTGTGGTTACGGGCGTATCCGATGCAGCCACCCAGTTCAGCATTCTGAAGTTTGAGTTCAGTGATATGGCAGGCAGCTATTACATCGAGATTCGCAATCAGGCGATTTCAGCTCAGTAATCTTCCGCCTGGAGTGATATGAGGGTGTGTCATGGACTTATGACACACCCTCATTTTTCTTAACCCACATTGCAGCAGCCTTTGGTGAAAAACTTAAAGATTCCTAACGAAATCTCTGGGTCGGGATTTATTTTTTGTTAAAATCGTAGAAATACTTGGCGGTTT
>ERZ1031467.277-NODE-277-length-15596-cov-8.165112_pt1 | contig 15596 bp, 9 predicted proteins | sample MGYA00517105_ERZ1031467 | MGnify/ENA primary metagenome ERZ1031467 (study PRJEB33719, sample SAMN04261155) | wastewater metagenome | biome: rural village; feature: human; material: feces | host: Homo sapiens | place: El Salvador | collected 2013-01-07 ...
TTAGGATTGCAGGTCCTGTGATACTGTACGGCATATTTTCAAGCTGGGGGCTTGGTGTGATATATCTTGTCGTAACAAGCTTTTGATTGTTTAGCGATGTAATCGGCACAGTCAGGATAATTCCCATTGTGCCTGATACGCCTCGCATTATCTCGATTGCCATAATATTCTGTATTGCCTTGTTCCTTCTATATCATCACAGTCTATGTTCCCATCATAGCAGATATTCTTTTGTATCAAATCATTTCTTTCTTATTTTTATAGCATCTTCTATTTCTTCTTTGGTCAATTCCACCACAATATCTGCTATCAGATCGACCGAATATCCCTCTTCATACATGTTAAAAACCATTTGTTTACGCATTTCTTTTTCAAAGCCCTTTTTATACCCTCTCAGGAAGCCCTCTGCATACGCATCGGCTCTCTCGAGCTCAAGTTGCCTGTCGAATTCATAATTTAATAATGCCATGTTTATCACCTTGCCTAATGAAAAGCCCACATTTAATTTAATCAAGCTTCATAAAAGTTCATTTAAAAAGTGTCTTCACGCCCACTTACAACATGAATTTCTTTAATTAAATCCTGTATATTTACTTTGTCATCAAAATTAACATCTGCAAATCCCTGCTTAACAACATCAATATCTTCTCTTCCGCTTACATGTCTAAGACATTCCATCGCATCTCTGATATCAATCTTGCTGTCTGCATTTGTATCACCATTTATTCCATAAATGATGACTCCATCATGTCCGTTATCAACTGTAAATGCAGTGGATGCATCATTAATTTTAGCTGAATTTGTGTATTCCATATTATCAGACTCTGATTTCTGAATCAAAACTGCTTTATCCTGTCCCCCCAGACCGGATGTGCTAACTTCAAGCTTTCCGATAAAATTAAACTTATCACTATTTCCAAAAGCGATCTGCTCAGCCTGTCTTTTGCTTAACAGTTTGCTTATCTTATCATACGATATATTTCCGGTATCAACACTACTTCTTGTAACTGATAAATTTATATCATCACTAACATCATTAACTGATGTACCATTGATAATCCACTTAGCATTTTGATCTGCTATGGATAATACCAATGAAACATCTCTGCCTTTAAGTGCATTTAATGCAGCTTTTGAAACAATACCATCCTTTGAAAGAGTATCCTCTACATTTTCTCCGTCTTTGGCATTATTTATCTTATCTGCTAAGGAATTATCTTCTAAGGTTTTTTTTGAAAACCATGTAACATAAACACTTTCCTTTGCATCCTTTGGAACTGTATATTTATTGACATATGAAGTATTACCTTTCTCATCATATGCAGCCATAAAATATCCATCCGGAATGTCCAGTGTATCTCCCGGAGCTGCTGCATATATTATTGTATCTACACTATGATCATAATTTACCAAATCAACTTCTACAAGAATTTTATTATATTTTGGCATCATAGAATAATACACATCATCATTCATATTTGATGTAATTCTTGTTATATGCCAATTTCCTGTATACTCTAAAGCCTTCATATGACCATCAGGTATATACTTTATAGCCTCATTATAGACATCCTGCTCGCTGCTGTTTTTTGCATTGCTTACCACTTTATCAGTTTCATGAATCTTCTGATCTTCACCGACAATCTTATAATACACTTTATTAAGTTCCACATTCTGATACTCGGCAATCAAATCAAAATCATTTTCACAAGCACCTCTCTCGTCAATGTGAACTCCTATTGTTCCCTCTTCATCAGTATAACCATATGGATCAAAAATGTTCCAGCCTGTAATTGTAGTATCTGTTGAGGCATCATCCGGTGTTGTCTTCAATTCAACCAATATATCCTCATATTTGCTTCCGGCCGGATAGTATTTTGTCTCCTCAATGGTTTTTACATTTCCCGTATTATCAATATAGCTTTTCTTAACTCCAACAGGATAATTATCATACGCAGCCTCTACAAGATAATACTGATCCGGATTATCATCTATTACATCCTCTCCGTATATAATATTCCAGTTTTCAAAATGACAGTATGGCTTTACATCGCCAACAGCCGGAGCGTAACTCAATATAGCATTCTTACCTGCTCCAACAGTTAAAATACATTCTTCATGTTTTTCATGCCAATCATCATTATCCATATAATAATATTGTATACGAACAGACTTTTTTTCATATGATGCTTTGAAGGAAATTTGTATGTAATCATCCTCTTCATAATCATACTCTATATTTACCGGTGTATTTTTTTCATATCTTTTTCCGGAATACAATCCGTAAAGACAATCACTGCTATACCAGCCGGTAAAATTGCCAAGTTTATAGTCAGCTTTCATTGTTGGGTATTGATCACACAAAATCTGACCTAATGTTTCTCCTTGAGCAATATCTTTCGTAAATGTTTTTATCGTATTTCCCTGATTGTCCTCAAATATCAGCTTAACATTTTTGTATACTTTATTTGCTGCTTTTACACTTGTCTGACTACATATTGTTGTCATAAAAACAGTCAGTACCATAAAGAGTATTAGAGTTTTTCTTGTGATTTGTTTTGTCATATGTATACCTCACCTTCTTATAAATTTGCATTTCTACCACTGACAAAATACAGTAATCGAGTTGCATCCCTTATATCAACTTTTCCATTTTCATCAACATCCGCAGCCCAGGTTTCCTGGTCTGTTAATATGATTCTTCCTGACACGCCCTGGACACACTTAACCAGATCCGACATTGTAACTTTACCATCATCATTCAGATCTCCACGTAATCCATTTATTGTTACGCTAATATCAAAGCTATACTCTTTTGTATTTTCTGTTTCCGGTAAAGTTACTTTCACAATTGCCGTACCAGCCTTCTTTGGTATAATTTTTCCATCTGATGTAATAGAAATATTCTTAGATTCAGAGTCATAAACAGGCTCTGCTTTTTTAGTTCCATACAATGCATCAATTATTCCTTCAAGCTAAAAATCATAAGTCCTGCCATATTCAATACATCAATATTCTGTTATAAAGTAGTATTTCTTCCACTCACATAATAGAGAATCCTTGTAAGATCTGATACTGATACCTTTCCATCACCATCTATATCAGCTGCCTGTACCTGTTCATCCGTCAATGTATTTCTACCGGAAACTCCATATAACACTATCATCAAATCTCTTGTTGTTACTTTTGAATCACCATCCACATCACCCGGCTCAACAGTGCTCTGCCCTAAGTCTAAAAGCATCTTAGGTACATCAGTAACATCCCATACAGTTCCATCTGTACGAAGTGCATACGCTTTCATTGAAGATGACCATGTATATTTTACATTTGTCAATAATACTACACCATTTCTTGTATAGTTTCCATCACTACTATTATTAAAATCATCTGTTTTAGAAAGAACGCCTTCATCTATGTAATAGTATGTGCCTTGACTATCCTTAACCCAGACTTTTTGAACCGACCATCCATTTTCATCCTTACATATATTATCTCCTAAGTCTATAATACCATCAGATATTAATTGCTTATTTCCAGTTTCTCGATTAAATATATATAGCTTGTTATCTTCAGTTAATATACAAACTCCGCCATTATAATGGTGCCATTTTTTTATTTTTAAATTTCCTATATTTATAGATAAATCTATACCTAAATAACAATTTCCGTCATTCCCATAATAAAAATCTTCATCAAAATTTACCATAGCTACATTCGATGCTTCTATAGTGCAATAATAATCACCATTATCCTCATCAATAGATAGATATTTCAAATCTCCTGATTGTGTAAGATACCTATATCTACCATATTGTACAACATGATCATCTATTTTTTTCCAATCTGCCGGCTTTCTGTTTTTGCCAACCTCCTCTCTCCACCATAAGCTTCCATCTTCCTTATAAATTATTGTATAAGCATCTTCCTCTGTCCAATCCTTAACCCCTTTTATCACAGTATCATTATCATTGAATAAATTAATAAGCTCATTATCATTTGTAATAGCATAATGACCATCTACATCCTTTATATTGCTCTGTATTTTTTTATTACCTGACCATAAATCATCATTATTATCCAAACTGTAGTCCACAACCTCTGAACTATCCTCATCTATTGTATAAATCCACTTACTAACATATTTTCTTACATTACTGCGAATCTTTTTTGTTTCCGGGTACACTCTCCATAAATCACCATTATTAATTAATATAGTATCTGAAATTCCATCCACAGTATTGCGATCCATTATCTCTTTATTATTATTATCACCTGTTTCCGGATTTTCATCCACATCCTTAATACTTATAGAAGTTTTCACACTGGCATTTCCCAATGACATGGTTAATTCAACATTTCCCTTATCTTTTGCCACTACTTCATCCCTATACGAATCATTTTTTGTTATTGCTATAGACCCTTTATCCCCTCCAGTAACATCAATATGCAAATGATCATAGTATAAAATATTATAAGATGATGGAATTCTTATACTGTCTCCCTTCAAATAATCTTTCTTCTCAATAGAACTCCTTATGATCTCTAATTTATCATTATCAGAGATTTGAGAATCCGAACTCTCAAAATCATATAAGTTAGTCAAATTATATAATGGTTTAAAATTATGTATATTCTTACATCCGCTAATGTCCAGACTGCTTATATTTATACATTCGCTAATTGCATCCAAATCAGATACATCTGTATTTGATATATCAAGTGATTCCAAGTTTTTACAATATTTAAGAAATTCTAAATTAGTTATTGCAGTATCTGATATATCAAGTGATTTCAAGTTTTTACAATATTTAAGAGAGTCTAAATTAGTTATTGCAGTTTTTGATATATTAAGTGATTTCAAGTTTTTACAATATTTAAGAAAGTCTAAATTAGTTATCGCAGTTTTTGCAACACTAAGTTTCTCCAACTCCGGCATATTATTTAAAAATTGAAAATCCTGTATCTTTGTACCCCAAATATACAATTGCTTCATCTTGGTAAGATTACTAAGCCATGAATAATCATCCATTTCCATTCCGCCAATATTCAAATTCTCAAGATTATTCAATTTCATTATTGGGGAAACATCTTTAACTCCAGTATAGCTAAGATCTATGGTTTTTAATCCGATCGCATACTCTAATCCGCTAATATCTGTCACACTTCCCGCCCAATCTGAAAAAAAACGTAGATGGCTAATCTCATCCTTTGATATATATCCATCCTGTCCATAATATGTCCTTGCAAAAAACCAACTTCTAAGCTCAATACTCTTAATCGGTACAGCATCCTCCGGCAAATTATCTAAGACTGTAACATCACAATTATATTCCTCTTTCCCACTAGAATCCTTTACACTAAATGATATAGTACCTGGTTTTAATGGTTCCAATCTTATAATTACATAATCACCAGACTGTGAGTCTATAGTTACATTACATATACTCTTATCTGATACCGTAATATCATAGCCATCTGAATCATCACCATTATAGAAATATGTATAGATCGGATTTCCAACATAAAGAGTTCTTTTCCTAGCATTTAGATTTGATTTGTATAATTCCTCATCAAACACACCTGAATCATCGTCATCACTGGCATACTGCTGTATTTCTTCCCAATAACTTTCTTCATTCTTCGCTTCTGCGCTGTTATCAACATCATTAATCTCAGCATCTGATGAATCCATTCCTGTATCCACTGATGTATCATCATTTAGTATTTCCGAGTCCTGTTGTTCTGATTGAACATGTTCCGTTTCCACAGCATTCGTATCCTGCTGCTCGGTTTCTATTTGTTCAGTCATTGTCTGACCAGCACCATCCGGCAACTCCGTTGCATAAACATTCTGACTAAAAACCATAGTTCCAGCCAATACCATCGCCACAATTCGTTTTTTCATAAGCTTTTTACCTCCAATTTCGCTTAATGATTTAATCAGTAAATTTAATTTCTGACATTTTTTCTATATAATTTTGTATATCGTCAGTCAATTCAATCTTTGGCTTATCATTTATACGATATGCAAATTTAGAAGCTTTAGATTCTCGTTCTTCTATCAGTTGCGGTAATCCTTTGATTTTGTTCAATATTCTCTTAGTAGTCTCCATATCTTCACTTCGCACTGCTTCATCCAAGCATTTACTATAATAAAATGCCGCCTGATTATAATAATAGCTATCATATCCTGCACAATTTAACATTTCATCAATTTGCATGACCGCCTCCGTATATTCCCAATCATCAACTTCAATACCTATCAGGCTTTCATATGCAGATGGCAACATACCATTATTCTTTATTAATTGCTCTGCCTTTTCCTTACTTGCCTCAGTATTTAATTGATCCTGTAATGCAAATGTATTAAGCGGATATAAAGCCAATGCAGCTTTCATATTTCCAGTATATTCAAAACCTAACGCAGCTACAAAATATAATCCAATCATCAGCAATGCACCGTGAATTATGTATGCACATTTCTTTTTTAATTTTAGATTATTATCAGACCCAGTATCCATAGTCATCAGTAATAAACAGAACATAAATCCATATTGAAGATCAAAGTCCATAAATGCATGTACTAACAACATAATAAGTATTAACCTATTTCTATCATTAGTCCTCTTAGAAGCAATGCAATATCCAATAATAACAATAAATGCTATCATTGCAATAATTCCATTATCCAATCCCATTTGTAAGAAATCATTATGCACATATTTAGTGGCATAATTTCCAGTCTGAAACTGTGGCTGCTTAAAATAATACCCCATGTATCCGAGTCCTAATGGATTTTTCATCAACACTCTAATGCCATCGAACCAATACAAAAACCTACCATTCAATGCACTTGAATTCAATGTGATTTTTAAAAGGCGTTGAATATCGAGTTTCATTAATAATTGCAATATGAATAGTAATATCACTAATCCACTGATCACTATTCCGAAATATTTAAGAGATAGCTTTTTCTTTACAATAAAGAAAAGTATAACACCTATCAAAAGCACAAATACCGTTCTGCTTCCACACAGTATTATTCCAAGTATCAATATGCTTCCTACCACATATGCAGATTTGCTCTTTTTCTCACGATACATTAAGCAAATAAATGATGCCAACAATAATAACGCGAATGTATTAGAATACTGAAGTACTCCTCCCAAACGCTTTGCACTGTATAGATACTCTCTAAGTTGTGGAATGAAATATAATACAATTGATACTAACGTAATTCCTGCCAATAATTCCGGTAAAACATTCCATATAATATCTCTTTTTTGTTCTGCTATATTGCACCATAAAATCCAAAACACTATAAAAACTACAATTCTCAATATTCCTATAACTGCGATGCCATGATCTCTTGCTGCAACACTAGATATAATAGAACATATCAAGATAATAATTAATCCAGCACTGGTAATATTTACCGGTATTGAGAGTCTGTCTTTTTTTCGTACAACTGTAATAATTCCTATGCAAAAAATGCATCCGTAAATTGCAATTGTAAAATCATATATGCCACCCCATAGGCATAAACATAATGCACATATCGCAATTAAACAATAATTTACTCTTTTTTCTTTTATCATAATTTAACAGTACCTTTTTCTTATATTATGGCATTTTAATTACAACTAGTCAATATTATTTTTTCCATTTGTAATTCAATATGTAAATTTTTCCTCTATTAACAACAGCACGCTATATTCTGTCGCGTGCTGTTGTTTTGTCCATCCGATATATACAATTTTTCTCTGAATTATAATTCAGTATTTCTACCACTTACGTAATATAAAATTCTTGTCAAATCTGAAATAGACACTTTTCCATCTCCGTCTATATCTGCTGCTACTTTCTGTTCTTCTGTAAGAGTATTACGTCCTGATACTCCATAAAGTACAATCATTAAGTCCTTTGTTGTTACATTTGAATCGCCATCAATATCACCAGGTTTCACATCTGTTCCATTCAAATCAATATACAATTCTGGTTTATCAGTAACTTTCCAAATAGTTCCATCCGTTCTAAGTGCAAATACATCCAGACAATTAGCCCATATATACTTAACATTATTCAATATATTAACACCATTTTTCTGTATATTTCCAAAACTCTGTCCCTGTTTTACAAACAACGAATATTCATTATTATTTAATGTAAAACTGTCAATGTTATTGTTATCTAACTTAGTTGCATTAACTTTACTAATTTCATAATATATATTATCTGCCGATTCTGCTTTAACCTTATAAGAACCATATTGTATTCCCACAATATTATCCATAATCGAATATGAAGCATATGTAGATTTGTTATTATCAAAGTTATAAGTGCTTGTTATACATTCCAATCTACCATCATCTGTAACATAGTAATAATACGTTGCTCCATCATTTCCCAAATATAGCCACTGTTTTACTTTGTTCTTACCAGCATTAATATGATCACCTGTATGATAAGCATCTAAATAACAATTTCCATCTTTTCCGTAAAAGCAATTTGCATTCTCATCAACGCTCTCAACATTTTGTGCGATTGTATAATACTCTCTATTTCCATTATCATTGAAATATATTCTTATATAATCTCCACTCGATGTAAGATACCCTTCTCCAACAAGTTCCTTTACTCCTGTTGCTATTGTTTCAAACGAATTTGGTTTAGCATCCTTTTTTGCTTCTTCCCTAACCAGAAGTGTACCATCATTTTTTAGCACAAGTGTCCACTTTTTTCTTTCACTCCAGTCCTTAACATCAGAAATATTTTCTCCTTTATCGTGAAATAAATCTATAAGAGTATTATCTTTAGTTATAGCATAGTGTCCATCAAAGTCTTTTATATTTTCCTGTATTTTTGCATCACCGGACCATAATACATTATCATTATCCAGTCTATAATCAACAATTTCCGCCGGTCCCTGTGAATATATCCATTTACTAACATATTTCTTAACATTACTTTGCATTTTCTTATTCTGAGGATATGTCTGCCACAAATCACCATTGCTTGTCAATATTGCTGATGAAATCTGATTATACTCCTCTGTATAATAATCCCATTCATATACTTCGCTTTCAGATATTGTAGTACCATCCATCTCGCCTACTGGTTGTTCTGCAGGAATTCCATCGATAAAAATATTTATTTTCTTTGATGCATCATTTAAATTGACTGTCAACTCAACTCTGCCGGTATCTGTTGCAACTACACTAAAACTATTATTGTCATCATCCTTTTCTATTTTTACTGAACCAACATCTCCACCAGTTGCCGCAATGTTAAACTCATCATCATTTGATACCCATCCATATATACCTGGAAGTGATATTGCTTCACCTTTATTGTAGCTGTTTTTATCAATATTCCTACACATAAAATCCAGCTTTTCTGCATTTGACACCTTCGTACCAGAAATGCTTAGGACTTTTAATTGTGTTAAATCGTTCAGTAAGCTTATACTACTTAATTCGGAACAATCATTCAAATACACATACATAAGATTTTGAAGGTTGCTTAATGCACTAATATCTGAAATCTTAGTACTATTGGCTTCTAACAGAACAATGTCCTTCAGGTTTGCTACTGCTGAAATATCTGAAACATCGGTATTACTAATATACAAATTCTTTAATTTGCTCATATTTGATACGACGGAGCAATCTGAAACCCTAGTATTATATACAGATAAACTAACAAGATTCTTCAAGTTTCCTAAAGTTGTAACATCTGAAATATTAGTGCCTGAAAGATCTAACCGTTTCAAATTAACCAAATTGTTCAAACTTGAAATATCTGTTATATCAGTATTTTCTATAGTTAATTGTTCAAGTTGTGTCAAACCACTTAATGGAGTCACATCGGTTACCGCAGTATTATCAAGAATTAACGTTTTTAAATTGCTTGCATATTCAAGCCCGCTCAAGTCTGTTATGTAGTCACTCATTCTATACATATTTCTAAATATTGTTATATCTGTCACTTGAGATAACTCTTCTTTTGAAACATATCCATCATCGTTGAAATTACTCTGTTCCAATAAATAACTCTTTAATGCAACGTCTTTAAATGGAACTGCATCTTCAGGCAAACTCTGCCTAATTTCAATCTCTTGCTCATAATTTACATTTCCAGAACCATCCTTTACATATAAAGTAACCTTTCCGGATTTTATTGGATTTATTTGAACAAATCTCGTTGCCCAACTATCGTCATTAGAACTATTCTTTATTTCAGCTGTACAAATACTTTCATCCGATGTAGAAGCTGTATACGGTTCCCTTCCATAATTTATTTTTGATTCTATTATGATTGGATTTCCAACATAGACTATCTGTGTATTCTCATTTGTAGCATCTGAATACAGTTCATTTTGCTCCGCACTTTCTTCTGTACTAGATTTATCAATATCTTGAACTACATTGTTCTCATTTTCTGTAACATCATTGTTTTCTGGTGTCACAAGCTCTGTAGCATATACATTTTGTCCGAACAGCATTGTTCCAGCCAAAACCAATGCCAGTATCTTATTCTTCATAAGCAAAGTTCCTCCATATTTTTTTGCATTTTTCATTCTTTACTCTCCATATAGTATTTTTTCTTATTTCATTATCCTATTCTTTATTTTTGCTATCACGCCTGCAGCGATAACACATATAATAAGCACCGCAGTAATTACATACACTGCATAATCTTCATGCTTATCTTTTGTTTTCTTTGATTCTTCAGCTTTCTTATCAGATGCCAACACTTCCGTACTGCTTTCTGTATTACTCTCCGTTGCATTTTGCTCAACTGCTTCTGTATTCTCTGAGTCTGTCACAGCCTCGCTTGGCTGTTCTGATACATCGGTCTGGCTATCACCAGATTCAGCCGTTGAACCATTTAGATTGTTATTGCTATCAACGCTCACTGTATCCTTAGACGGTTTTCCGTCTGTCTTTTTATCTTCTTTTGAACCATACTCTTTCAAAGTATCTGCTATTATTTTTTTATCTGCAATATTGCCGCTTTGATCTGTATTATCACTCCAGTTTCCATCTGCTTGCTGATATTTTATACTATATGGAATTTCATTCATTTCATTGCTTGAATCAATCAAACTGTTAATCTTCAGCTCGGGCTGATACGATTTATCTGTGCCCAACAATTTAAAATCTATTGTCATCATGATTCCATCACCCGATACTCCATCCGGATATAGCATTACATAATGAACCTTTGAATTATCCTTATCATAATTTATATCAGCATATAAACTAGAAAAAGCTTTTCCCAGACTGCTACCCTCAAACGAAACCTTTGTCGAATCAAAAAAAAGCTCTGCGTCAACACCAGCCAGATTATCTGTATCTTTCATATAAACAGATACCCTGATCATGCCATCAGACAGTGCCGCCGCTGTCTGAACATATATGGCGGCACTCTCATCAGCATATGTAGGTATTGACCCAGATTGAAAAAATAATATAGCACAGATAAAACATATGGCCTTTTTAATTATTTTCTTCATACTTCTATTTCTGACCTATTTTCTATCTTCTATTTCTTCTTAATGATTTTCTTGTAATTACTCCAATCATAGCTACTGCAGCTGCAAACATTACCAGGAACAAAACAACATTATTATTGTCTCCTGTTTTTGTTTTCTTTGTATCATTTGCTTTTGAAACTGATTTTGCTGCTGGCTTATCATCTGATTTCTTATTTGTAATAACCGGCTTTGGCTGCTCAGCTTTCTTTTCTTCCTTAACAGTGATTGTGCATGTTACTGTCTTATCACCAACTTTTGCTGTGATATCTGCTGTACCAACAGCATTAGCTGTTAATTTTCCATTCTCAACTGAAATAACATTAGGATTTGAGCTTGTCCATGTTACATCCTTTGCATCTGTTGTATCCTGTGGATTATATATGATGCTAAGTGTATCTGTAGCACCAAGCTTCATTTCCTTGATTACTTTATCAAATGCAATTGAATTAAGTGGAATGGCCTTTACGGTAAGCTCTCTTTCTGCTGTATAAACATTCTTTGAACCATCTCCGGCTATTGCTGTAACAGTTGCTGTTATTATTGTTTTTCCGGCTTTGAGACCAAACACATTTCCATCATTATCAATTGTTGCTACTGCCTTATCACTTGATGCAAACTCTACATTAATATTATCTGTGATATTGTTTTCCTTGATTAAATCACTAAGATTAAAGTAATTGTTTGCATTATCTTTTTGACCGATTAATAAATCATCAAACTCATCAAATGCAAGTTTCTTTCCGATTTCATCTGTCATATTGTTTTCTTTTACAGTTACAGTTGTTGTTGCTGTAAATGGCTTAGCTGTTGCATTATCTACAGCCTTTGTTGTTGCTGTAACATCTGCCTTTCCTGCCTTCACTGCATAAACCATACCTGTTTTCTCATCTACCTTTACAACATCACTATCTGATGACTTCCATGTAACTTCTGTATCATCATCTGTGTCTGCCGGTGTAATTGTTACATTAAGAGTTGTTGATGTGCCTCTGGTAAGCTCAACTGCCCCCGGTAATGTAATGCTTGTAATATGCTTAGGAACCTTTACTGTACATTCAGCTTTTGTTCCGTTTGCTGCTGTTGCTGTGATAACTGCTGAGCCAGCTGCAACACCTTCAATAGTTGCTTTATGGCTATTTTCATTATCAACAATTACCTTTGCAATTTTTTCATCAGATGTTGTCCATGTTACACCCTGATTATCATCTGTATTGTTTTCCGGTTTAAGTGTAGCTGTAATAGCTTTCTTTGCTCCTGCCTCAATGATTTCATCCTGTGCACTCAGTACTACTTCATTTACAGGAATCTCGCTTACGTTTACTGTTACTGTTGCTTTAATACCATTTGCACCGGTTATGGTAACCGTTGCCTGTCCGGCTTTCTTTGCTGTAACCTTTCCATCTGAATTAACTGTAGCTACTGTTTCATCAGAAGATGTATATGTTACATCTTTGCTGTCTGTTGTATCAGCCGGTACTACTGAGTACGCAATATTTGCTGTCTGCTTCTTTACCATATCAATTATAGCTTTTTCAGGCACAATTTCCTTTAAAGGAGCATCAACTGTTACTGCACATGTTGCCTGATAGTTTCCTACCTTTGCAGTAATTACTGCTGAACCTGGTTTAACTGCTGTTACGATTCCATTGTTGTCAACTGATGCTACTGTACTATCACTTGATGACCATGCTACAGTCTTATCATCTGTTGTATCTGCCGGAGTGTACTCTACTGTAAGAGCTTTTGTGTCGCCCTTATGAATAAGAGCCTTTTCTTCCATTTTAATTCCTGTAAGCTTTACTTCCTTTACAGCAATATCATATGTACTGCTCACATTTCCTACTGTTGCTTTAATGGTTGTTGAGCCGTCCTTTAATGCTGTTACAAGACCTGTCTTGCTGACTGTTGCTACAGATGTATTGCTTGATGTCCATGTTGCAGCTACACTATCTGTTGTATCTGCCGGATCATATGTAAGTCCAAGCTGTGTTGTCTGTCCCTTTTTAATGCTATGTGTTGTTCCTGTAATTGTAATTGCCTTTAAAGGATTAATAACAGTAACTTTTGTCTGTGCAGATAAATCACCGCATTTTGCTGTTACTGTAGCTGTACCATTCTTAACTGCTGTTACTGTTCCATCACTTGAAACAGTTGCTACTGATGAATCACTTGTTGACCATGTGATTGTTCCATTTGCATCTGCCGGAACTAATGTAGCTGTAAGTTTGTCTGTAGCACCCTTCACGATTGTCGTTACAGTTTTATCAACTGTGATACCTGTTGCCGGAACTACAACCTTAATTTGTGCATCATTATCTTTTGTGACACTGATTTCTGATGTTGGAATATCTTCTGAATTCACATCACAGAACTCCAGATTTTTAACCTTTAATCCAATGTCACCCTTTGCAGTATCCTTTACCTTAAAAGAAATCTTAGCAACATTACCATCTGCTAATTTATCTTTGTCATTATCATTTAAAATGGCAACAATACCAATTCTTCCATCTGTGTTGACATAAAAATCACCAAATGTTCCCTCGCTTACATTTCCCTTCTTAACTGCATTTTTAACATAACCTTTTGCATCTACACCATCACCTAATGCTTCAAGTACATCAGGATCAAATGTAAACTGTGCTGTAATTCCAGCAATCTTAGCATTCTTTGCTAAGTCGATAGAATATGTAACAATATCGCCTCGTTTAACCTCTGTTTTGTCCGGTAAAAACGTAAATCCTGAGTTTTCAGTCGCATCTACATGCTGAAAACCTAATGTACCTGATAATCCCAATACCATGACTAATGCCAGTATTGTGGACATCAGCTTTTTCCACATACTTTTTTTCATCTTTTGACCTCCTTATAGTCCTTATTACTTACATTGTGCCACTATTTTTTCTATATGTCAACACATTATTTACTATTTGTTAATACTTTCAATATTATTTGTTAGACTCACGTTTTTTACACATTGTAAAATGTCTTTTTTCATAATGAAAGTTAATAATTTTAATATCATATACAATAAGTCATAATATTTTTTACTTATAGCAACATATTTGTTATGGAGGATTTTACATGAACAACATTATTTTAAACCCACAGGAGTTAGGTGAACGAATACGAAAATTAAGATTAAAAAGGAATAAAACACAATCATACTTTGCTGACATGCTCTATATTTCTTCTTCATATTTAGCACTTATAGAGTCTGGTAAAAGAGTTCCTAATCTCGACTTACTTATTCATATAGCAAAATTCACAGACGTCACGCTAGATTATCTTGTTTTTGGAGATGATCCCAATTGTAATCCTTTGCAAATGACTTTTAACCGACTAAATGACAGTTATGAAAACAGACAACTTGAAAGAGCTATGAAACTAGCTGAGTTTTACCTTGAAATGACAAAAGATGATGATAAAAACAAAGACAATATAATAAAAACTAAATAAAAATATTTTCCCATTGCCAATCCCCTTCCTTATTTCTATAATATTCACATACCATATATTCAAATGCAGCATATAAAGAAAGGGGATTTTCAATGGACACTTTATCAGAAGTTTTTAAGGCTATCGCAAGCTACCCATGGCAGGTAAATGTGGGTGTACTTTCACTAATACCACTGTACATCATAGATTTTAAGTTTTTCGACAAACTGAATATTGGTTTACAGCGCAAGATAGCACTTGCAAAGGAGCGCGGACATGTGGCGAGAGGCATGATTGTGAAGGAGGATGCGAAGAGGCTCGTTGTCAATAATTCACAATCCGCTTACAGCTACTGGGCTGCCAGGTACACATATACTGTAGACGGAAAGGAGTACCGCAAGCGTTTTTCATGCGATAACAGACATAGCACACGTTCTAAGCTTAGGACTATCATAAATGTGTACTGGCTTGATGACCCGAACAAGCCTTTCTGGGACTATAGCAGCGATTCGCTCGGCGCATGGTTTGGAATTTTTACGATGTTGTTTCCATGGATTGGGGCTATACTTATCATACTGCTGTTAGGCGGTGCCGATGCAATAGCGCAGTACAATAACAG